>Ga0315268_10003891_pt1 | contig 16339 bp, 19 predicted proteins | sample C1_top_MG_FD_204535 | JGI IMG/M metagenome (GOLD analysis project Ga0315268, IMG submission 204535) | Sediment microbial communities from Yellowstone Lake, YNP, Wyoming, USA - C1_top | ecosystem: Environmental > Aquatic > Freshwater > Lake > Sediment | place: USA: Wyoming | collected 2017-08-01
TGGTAAGGTGCAACCTGAAAACTCCAGACGAATGTCCATGGTACCTCTCCCCATATTTTGGAGACAGGATACCACAAAAAGCGGAATCGACTTATTCGTCGTCTCTTGCGCCGCTAAACACTACATGTAATAGACTGTAAGGGCGAAGCATTTTGCCAGGCAAATGGCGATATGTCTACAAATTGTTGGGCAAAATGCTTCTCCCCTACAACTACAACGGCCATCGGCCATCGGCCATCTGCCATCTGCTACCTGGAGGAACTGTTTGATCGCCCTATCTACCGGTTCGCTGTACTCCTACGGCCTCAATCGCGTCTTCGACCTGGCGGCTCAGGCCGGCTTCCAGGGCATAGAGGTGCTCGTGGATCAGCGCTGGGATACTCGCCAGGCTCATTACCTGAAGACCTTGCAAGAAACCTACGGCCTGCCCATCGTCAGCCTGCACAGCCCCTTCGTGCCGGGCATCCAGGGCTGGGAGCCGCCTGGCCAGTTGCACCACCTGCAGCGCACCATCGCCCTGGCCCAGGAGCTGGGGGCGCGGCACGTGGTGGCTCATCTGCCCTTTCGCTTCGCCGATACCTGGCTCAATATCCCCTGGCTGCGGGAGAAGCCTGTTTTGCTGCCGATACCAATTCCACGCGACGGCAGTTATCGCCGCTTCCTGCTCAATGGCCTGGAAGCCTGCGCTGCCGCCGGCGTCACCGTGGTGGTGGAGAACCTGCCTTGTCGCAAACTGCTGGGGTTTACCTACAACGGCTACCAGATGAACTCCCTTGCCGAGTGGGGGAGTCTGCCGCACCTTAACTTCGATACTACCCATCTAGGCACCTGGGGCTACGACATCCTGGCTGTGTACGAGCAGGTGAAGGCCCGCGTGGCGCACGTCCACCTCTCCAACTTCAACGGCAAGGAGCATCGCCCGCCCTGGGACGGTCACCTGCCCCTGGACGAGTTGCTGCGCCGCCTGAAGCGCGATGCCTTTGCTGGCATCCTCTGCGTGGAGCTCGATCCTGCCCCTCTGCAAGCAGAGGACGAGGAGAAGGTCAAGGCCAACCTGCGCCGCAGCTACGAGTTCTGCCGGGAACATTACCAGAACTGAGGGCATGTCTGAGGATGTCGCTAGTGAGCCAAGTGACATAGAGCGTGTTCGATGAGACGTGTTGCGTGGTGCGTGTTGCGTTTTTGCCTTACGGAACACGCAACACGCAACACGGAGTGCGCTGACCACCAAGGCGTCCTCAGAAAGTTCTCTACAAAGGAGTTATTCTCATGCGTCTGGCCAACCGTATTGCCACCTTGCCACCCTACCTCTTCGCCGAGGTGAACAAGCGCATCGCCGCCAAGCGGGCGCAGGGCGTGGACGTCATCAACCTAGGCATCGGCGATCCCGATTTGCCGCCGCCGGCGCACATCGTGGAGGCGGTGCAAAAGGCCGCCGCCGAGCCCGCCGCTCATCGCTATCCCAACTACTACGGCCTGCCAGAGCTCAAGGAGGCCTTTGCCCACTGGTTTGCCGGCCGCTTCGGCGTCAGTCTGGACCCACAAAACGAAGTGACGCCCGTGGCGGGCACCAAGGAGGGGCTGATTCACCTGCCCTGGGCCCTGGTGGATCCTGGCGATGTCGTCCTGCTGCCCGATCCGGGCTACCCGCCCTACGCCGTCGGCACGCTCCTGGCTGGCGGCGAGCCGTATGCTATGCCTCTGCTCGCCGAGAGAGGCTGGCAGCCTGACCTGCGCGCCATTCCCGCCGACGTCGCCGCCCGCGCCCGCCTGCTCATCCTTTGCTATCCCAACAACCCCACTGGCGCCACCCTGCCCGACCTGACCCTGTTTGAGGAGGCCGTGGCTTTCGCCCGCCAGCATGACCTAGTAGTCGTCCACGACGCTGCCTATAGCGAGGTCTACTACGATGGCTACCGCCCGCCGAGCTTCTTGCAGGTGCCGGGCGCTAGGGAGGTAGGCGTGGAGTTCCATTCACTGTCCAAGACCTACAGCATGGCCGGGTGGCGGCTGGGGTTCCTGGTCGGCAATGCCCAGGTTGACAGGTTCTCACACGCTCTGGATGCGGATGGGGTGGCGTGTGAGAACCTGTCAGTGGTCAAGGCCCTGGCCGATCTCAAGACCAACATTGATTCTGGTATCCCCACGGCCATTCAGGTGATGGGCATGGCGGCGCTCAACGGCGATCAGAGCTGGATTCCGGCACGCAACGCCATCTACGCCCGGCGGCGAGACCTCGTCTGCGACGGCCTGGCTGTGATTGGGTTGCGCACCCCCAAGCCTAAGGCCGGCCTGTACGTCTGGGGGCAGGTGCCGCAGGGCTATAGCTCACAGAGCTTCTCTCTGCAGGCCATAGACGAGGCTGGGGTGTTCCTGACGCCAGGCGATAGCTACGGCCAGCACGGTGAAGGCTACTTTCGCATCTCCCTGACCGTCCCCGACGATCGCCTGGCCGAGGCCATGCGCCGGCTGAAGGGTTTGAAGCTGTAATAGCTCATTCCTTGAGGGAGGTCTCATGCGTGCGCTGCAACGTATGCGCCAAGCTATCCGCGAGCAACGATACCGTATTAGCTCACACGCCAACGAGGAGATGTCCGATGACGATCTGGTGGCAGAGGATATCGAGAGTATCATTCTCACTGGTCAAATAACGCGGAAGTTCACACGTGACCCAAGGGGCACCCGCTATGAAGTGACTGGTGATACAATGAATGGCCGCCACGCTTGTGCAGTGTGCCGCTTTCTACCCTCAGGCGTGTTGCGGATCATCACAGCTTATGTGGAAGAGGGGTGACAAACGATGAAGATGAAAACCCAAGAGGTATGCGAATTCTGTGACGGCAAGGTAGAACCGCGCGTCGTTCAGGCCAGGTTTCGTTTCCAAGGTCACACGATCTACGTGGACGGTGTGCCGGCCTGGGTATGCGTCAAATGCGGTGAGCAGTATTTCGATGCGCCTGTCTACAAGCGGCTGGAGGAGATTGCCAGGCAGAACAGTCGCATCAAGAAAACCATCTGCTTCCCCCTTGCCGAGTACGAGATGGCCCTGGCCTGACTTGGGATAGGCGACGATAGGAGGCTGACCATCGAAAATCGTGAGTTAGCGAGGAATAAGAATAACCTTATCCTGACCCGCCCCGTGCCAGAGCGGGCGGTGCTGGTGGGCGTGACCCTGGACGGGCAGAGCGAGAGCTGGCGCGTGGAAGACTCGCTGGCTGAGCTGGCGCTTTTGGCGCGCACGGCGGGGCTGGAGGTGGTGGGGCAGGCCACGCAACGCCTGGCCGCGCCCAACCCGGCCACCTACATCGGCAAGGGGAAGGTGGAGGAACTGGCGCAACTGCGCCGCGAGCTCGGCTACGACATCGCCCTCTTCGACGACGAGCTGTCGCCCAGCCAGCAGCGCCACCTGGAAGACGCCCTGGGGGCGCGGGTCGTGGATCGCACCGGCCTGATCCTGGACATCTTCGCCCGGCGAGCACAGAGCCACGAGGGACGCCTCCAGGTAGAACTGGCCCAGTACGAGTACTACCTGCCACGGCTCACGCGCATGTGGACGCACCTGTCGCGCCAGGCGGTGGGCGGCGTGGGCCTGCGGGGGCCGGGCGAGACCCAGCTCGAGAGCGACCGGCGACGCATCCGCAAGCGCATCAGCGACCTGCGGCGTGAGCTGGAGCAGGTGCGACGCCATCGCCACCTCTATCGTACACGGCGGCAGGGGGAGAATATCCCCGTCGTGGCCCTGGTGGGCTATACCAACGCTGGCAAGTCCACCTTGCTCAACGCCCTGAGCGGGGCAGGGGTGTTTGTCGAAGACAAGCTATTTGCCACCCTGGACCCCACGACGCGGCGGATCACCCTGCCCAACGGGCAGAAGGTGCTCCTGACCGATACAGTGGGTTTCATCCAAAAGTTGCCCACACAATTGGTAGCAGCCTTTAGGGCCACCCTGGAGGAATTGGGGGAAGCTGACCTGCTACTGCACGTACTTGACATAACGCATCCAAACGCCGCCGAGCAGGCAGAGACGGTGAGCAGGGTACTGGACGAACTGGGGCTAGGGGACAAGCCGGTGCTCACGGCCTTGAACAAGATAGACAAAATCGCCGCCGAGGCACAGAGTGGATTGGTGACGCCAGAAGTCCTGGAGGCCGTCCGCAAAGTGGCAGAGCCCTACGAGGACATGGTGGCCATCTCGGCGGAGCAGGGGACGGGGTTGGAGCAGCTTTTGGCCAAGATTGCTGAGGTGTTGGGGCGGGAAATGGTTGACATAACAGTTTTGCTGCCCTACAGCGCCGGTGATCTGGCCACCCTTTTCCACGAGCGCGGCCAGGTAGAAGCCGAGGAATACCGTAAAGAAGGCACGCGCATCAAGGGCCGATTGCCCAGGCGATTCTTGCCACTGTTCCGGGAGTATGTGGCGTAGACGCTGCTGAGCGGAGGAGCCTGAGGACCAAGGTACAGAGGTGCAGTGGAGATAGAGAGACAAGGAGAGGGGAAGACAAGGGGAAATCGTCACCCTGTCTCCCTGTCTCCCACTCTCCCCGTCTCCCCCTCTCCTGCTCATTGTCTTAGGGCCTCCCGGCGAGCCTGGGACCTGGTACGCCTGGGAATGCCGTAGGTGCGGCAAAGCACCAGCACGTACTGCCGGCTACAGCCAAACTGTTGGGCAATCTCCGCCAACGACCTCTGCTCCTGCACGTAAAGCTGCCGGAGTTGTTCCGGTGTCAGGGCCTCCTTGACCCCTCTGCTATGGCCCCTATTTGGTGGGCCAATCTTCCTTCCTGGCATTCCATACCTCCCATTGGCGAGTTTCCACACACCCTGGTTGCGCGCATAGGGTGGCAGGGACCCCGTCACCAGCAGTATAGCACAATTCTCGCCTGATGTCAACTTCTGAATAGAATCCTTATGGAAAGTTATACCGTCTATTTAACCGCCAAGACACCAAGATATAAATATTTTATGCTTTAGTGGTTAGCAGACGCTCGATTCAAATCGGCTTCTACGCGCCAAGACAAGGTGTCTCTGGTTTAGGAGCGGAATTCATTCCCGCGCTGGTCATTTTGCTGATTGCTTATGTGCTATGCGAACTGCAAGAACCATCAGCCAGTTGTTTTTGCCCCGCAGTTGTGTTAGAATAAGGCCATCAGATTTGGGAGCCAAATCGGCAAATCCCAAACCGCTAATCGGCAATCAACAATCGAAAATCGAAAATGTAACCGTTCAGATGGGTGTCAATTTTACCGCCGAGAACGCTGAGAACGCAGAGGAATTGAAGAAAAACCAGCGCCAAGCCCCTTTCGCGGGTTTGTAAAGTGTTCAACATGTTAGCGAACACCACAAAAATCCGAAAATTTGCTCATCTCGGCGGCCTCAGCGACCTCTGCGGTGAAAAATCCATGACCAACTGAACGGTTACTCGAAAATCAGTAGAAAGGAATCTAAATGTCCAAAGCACTACGTATCCTGGTGGTGGCCCTCTTTGCCCTGCTGGTGGTCTGTAGTTCCTACCTGGCCGGCTTCGCTACCGCTTACCTGACCCGCCCGGCTAACACTGGCGTGAGTGGCTTTCCGGGGGCCGTTCTGCCCACCCCTGAGCCCACAATCACACCTGTCCGCGCCCCTGTGCCCAAAGACCTGGAGAAGCAGTTCAAGGTCTTCTGGGAGACCTGGGATCTCGTCTATGAGGAGTATTACGGCAAAGCGGAGCTGGACTCCCAGCAGATGATCTACGGCGCCGTCCGGGGCATGCTCAACTCCCTGGGCGATCCGCATACCTCCTTCCTCGATCCGGAGCAGAATCGCATCACCAGCCAGGACATGACCGGCAAGTTCGAGGGTATCGGCGCTTCCATCGAGAAGAAGGACGACAAGCTGCTCATCGTCGCCCCCATGGACGACTCGCCTGCCATGAAGGCCGGCCTGCGCTCCGGTGATATTATCGCCAGGGTGGATGGCAAAGAAACTGCTCCCCTATCCATCATGGAGGCCGTCTCTCTCATCCGCGGGCCTAAAGGCACCACGGTGACCCTGACCATCGTGCGGGAGGGCGTGGAGGCACCATTTGAGGTGCAGATCGTCCGCGCCGAGATCAAGTTCCAGACCGTCGCCTGGAAGATGCTAGAGGGCCAGATCGCTTATGTCAAGCTGAGCAACAACTTTGGCGCGCAGACGGCGGCCGATCTGGCCAAGGCCTTGAGTGAGGCCCGGACTCAGGGGGCCAAGGGCTGGATCCTCGATCTGCGCAACAACCCCGGCGGCTACCTGGATACGGCCATCCAGGTGGCCAGCCAGTTCCTGAAGAGCGGCCTGGTGCTGTACGAGCAGACCGGCGATGGCCAGCGGAAGCCCTTCTCTGTGCGTCGCGGTGGCCTGGCTACGGAATTGCCGATGGTGGTGCTGGTGAACCAGTACAGCGCCAGCGCCTCGGAGATTGTGGCGGGGGCGCTGCAGGACGCTGGCCGGGCCGTGCTCATCGGCGAGAAGACGTTTGGCAAGGGCTCGGTGCAGAACGTGCACGACCTGAGCGATGGCTCCAGCGCTCACATCACCATCGCCCACTGGCTGACGCCCAATGGTCGCGAGATCAACGGCCAGGGATTGCAGCCCGACATCGAAGTCAAGCTAACGGACGACGACATCAAGAACAATCGCGATCCTCAACTCGACCGGGCTTTAGAATACCTGAAGACGGGCAAGTAGAATTAGAGATGCCCGGCATTTAGGCGACCAAATGCCGGGCATCTGAACAACCATGAAAGCTGCCGAGAAGGTCATCGCCACCAATTGCAAGGCCTACCACGACTACTTCATCGAAGAGACGCTGGAGGCTGGCCTGGTGCTCACGGGCACGGAGATCAAGTCCGTGCGCGGCGGCCGCGTCAACCTGCGGGATAGCTACGTGCGCATCGAGCGGGGCGAGGCCTGGCTGCTGAACGTGCACATCGCCCCTTACGAGCAGGGCAGTCGCTACAACGTCAACCCTACCCGGGATCGCAAGCTGCTCCTGCATCGGGTGGAGATTTTGCGGCTGCAGGGCAAGGCGCAGGCTAAAGGCATGACCATCGTGCCGCTGCGGGTCTACATCCGCGGCAATCGGGCCAAGGTAGAGCTGGCCCTGGCTAAGGGCAAACGCCAGTACGACAAGCGGGAGGCCATCGCCCAGCGCGATGCCGAACGGGAGATGGAGCGAGAAGCCCAGCGAGCCATGGAGAGCGAGCGCTAGGGCTGGCCCGGCGCCATCCTGCTCTGGCGTGAGGAGAATCCTGATGGACAAGTTCGACGAGTACAAGTTCTTCGCCCAGGTCACCCATGAGCTATCCCAGCGGCGGCAGGCGGCCACCCAGACCTACCTGACAGTCAACACGGTCATCTCGGCGGCCCTGGGCTTCCTGGTCAAGGACATGAGCTTCCGCGGTGGGGGCCTGGTGCTGGTCAGCCTGCCCTTCTTCCTGGTGGGCGTATTGGCCTGCACGATCTGGCACAAAATCATCACTCAGTACAAGGCACTGGCTGGCTGGCGCTACGAGCAGTTGATCGCGATGGAGCAGGCCATGCCCCAGAGCTATCAGATGTACAAGAAAGAGCGGGATGAGTACTTTAAGTCCCAGGCGGCCAAGGGGCACGTGAGCTTCTCGCAGCTTGAGCTGTGGCTACCGCGCCTGTTCCTGGCTCTATACGCTATCTACGGTGTAGGACTCTTGGTGGCCGTGGCGCTGGGGCGGTTGTGAGGTTGTGGGACGCGGATGCACGCGGAAAAACGCTGATTTTTCTTTTGCTTTCAGTTTGAGGCTTGTGGGAGAGATGTCGTTGGGTGCCGATCGGCAAGCACAGCCCATCGCCCTGGTGCCCATTGGCAAGGTGGAGGAGGCTATCCTGACCGTCGTCGGCGAGGGACTGAAGAGGGCCTTCGGACGGGACTGCGGGCGCGCTGCTCCCCTGCCCCACCCCGACTACGCCTACGAGCGGCGGCGGGGGCAGTACCTGGCGGACGCCATCCTGGCCCGGCTGCGCCCTCTGGGCCTCCCCGCCGAGAGGTGGCTGGGCGTGGTGGACGTGGACCTGTACACGCCGGGCCTCAACTTCGTCTTTGGCCAGGCGGCGATGGGCGGACCGGCGGCGGTCATCGCCCTGCCCCGCCTGCGCCAGGGCTTCTACGGTATGCCAGAGGACACGGCCCTCTTCCACCAGCGGGCCATCAAGGAGGCCGTACACGAACTGGGCCACACCTACGGCCTGGGGCACTGCCCCGACCCCACCTGCGTCATGCACTTCTCCAACAGCCTGCCGGACACCGATCGCAAGGGTGCCGATTTCTGCTCCAGGTGCAAAGACAAAATTAGAGGGGGCTTGCCAGCCAGTCGTTGATGTGCTATAATGAAGGCAGTCGGGAGGTAGTTGCCTCTCGACGCTACGTGGGGATGTCGGGGTTCGACGGGGAGGGAAGGTCAAGAGTCGCAAGCCGAGGTGCCGTTAACCTCGTTAAACCGGCGGCAAGCCAGTAACTGGCAACACCAACTACGCGTACGCATATGCGGCCTAAAGTCGCTTAGCGCACGTCTAGCCGCTTAGACGGCTAGCGTCTGCCTGTGCCCCATCCCGATGGGCACGGAGCGGGCGTCGCAAAGTCGGGGTGCGGTGGTGCCCACGCCGGTAAGTGCCATCAAAGACCACTGGCTGGCCCGCAGTCACCCGGTCGGCAGGGGGACAGCGGGCGAGAACCAAAGAGCCGACTAAGCTTGTAGTGATTCTTGGCTCAACTCTTCGGACGGGGGTTCAACTATGCGAGCCCCTCCGGGCGGCGACGCCCGGAGCAAAACCCGGCTTACATCAAGGAAGGCTAACGGCTTTTGCGGCCTATGCTAACCTTGAGGGGTCTACCCGAAAGGGGAACGCCCTGCATCGACTCATAGACCCCTAAACCGCCTCCGGGCGGCAGGGGGCACTAGGGTAAGGAGGGGAATCGAGAATGTCAGCCTCCTTACAAGACGCCGGGGGAGTGGATGCATTTTACACCCACTCCAAGAAATAGTCAACGTCTGGCGAAAGCCAGAGCTGTCTTGTGTCAACTCCCCCCATCTCCACCAGCAATCAAAGACAGCCACGTGCCAGTTGATGGCCGTGGCTGTTTTCATTCCATCTTGCGTTATGTCAAATACTCAACTCCCCTGCCCCTTCTACCCCTGTTACCCCTTGTACCCTTTTCACCTCACCCCTGGCCTCTTGCCATCACCGCCTGCTTAGTGTACAATAGCTGCGCCGGGGAGGTGAACCTTTTGGCCCTGCAGATCGTCCCTATTGCGGAAAGCAACCTGAACGATATTCCCGCCTCCTGCCGCGCCTGCCTCTACTGGGAGTGGCCCGCCGACTTCGCGGCCGGGCTGGCGCCCGAAGTGGCCGCGCAGCGGAAGCGGGAATGGTTCGCCCGGGCGCGCCAGGTTTTCGGTGTGAGCGGCCTGCTGGCCTACCTGGATGGCGTGCCGGTGGCCTACGCCCAGTACGGTCCGCCTACCTTGCTGCCCAGCATCGCCGAATACACTGCCGGCCCGGTAGACAACGACGCTATCTTCATCTCCTGCCTGTACGTCGCCGCCGAGAGCGCCCGTGGCCAGGGCATCGGCAGGGCCTTGCTGCAGTATATCATCGCCGATGTCCGGGGGCGAGGCTACGCCGGGCTGGAGACGTTTGGGCGCATCGGCTCCGCCAACAACTGCTCCGGGCCGGTCGAGCTGTACCTTAAGAACGGCTTCCGGGTGGTCAGCGAGGACCAGGAGTTCCCCTTGCTGCGCCTTGACCTTGCCCCTGGAGGGAAATGATGGATGCCCTGGCCCGTTTTGAGGAACTGGCCGAGCAGGCCATGGAGACCTCGTTTGTACGGCTGCTGAAGAGCCAGCTTCAGCCGGTGGAGATCGCCAAGCGCCTGGCCCGGGCCATGGAGAGCCAGCAGACCATCGGCGTGGACAAGGTGTGGGTGCCCAACCAGTACGAGGTACGCCTCCACCCGGCCGATTACGAGAGCTTCGCCCCCTTCCGCGCCTCCCTGGAGCGCGAGCTGGCGGCCTACCTGAGCGCCGTGGCCCAGGAGCGTGGCTTCTCCCTCGTCGCCTCGCCGCTGGTCCGCCTGCAGGCCGATGAGCGGGTACCCGCTAAACGCCTGCGCATCGTCGCCCAGACCAGCGAGTCGCCCGCAGCCGATGAGGTCAGCGCACCGGAAGGCTTCACGCCCACCATGAAGGTGGAGCGAATACGCCCCCTCGCCCGCGCCCAGGCCACCCTGGCCCTGGCCGATGGCTCGCGCACCTTCCCGCTGGACAGGCCGGTGCTCAATCTGGGGCGCAGTCTGGACAACGACGTCATCCTGGACGACCCGCGTGTCTCCCGCCGCCACGCCCAGATCAGCCACAAGCACGGCCACTTTTGCCTGTACGATCTGGAGAGCGCCAACGGCACCCTGGTCAACGGCCAGGCCGTGCGCGACTGCCTGCTCCAAGACGGCGACGTGATCTCACTGGGCGGGGTGGAGCTCGTGTTCAGGGAGACGAAAGGCAAGACGGTAAAGGAGGCTTAGCGGGGTAAAGCGTGGATTTGCCGATAATGATCTTCCTGCTGCGTATGGGGCTGGTGGGCCTCTTGTATCTGTTCTTGTTGTTGGTGGCCGTGGTGGCCTGGCGAGAGTTGCGCGCCGTGCCACTAATGGCCGCGAAACCTGCACCCGCCAGCTACGTCTATCTGACCATCGTGGAGGCCGCGGCCAGCGGCCGCATCCCTGGCGAGGTCCTGCCCCTGCAGACCATCACGCTAATCGGCCGGGGGGCGGGTAACACCATCGTCCTCAACGATCCGTCGGTGTCGTTAGAGCACGCCCTGCTGACCTATCGGCAGGGACGCTGGTGGCTGGAGGATCGCGGCAGCACTAACGGCACGGTACTCAACGGCGTGCTGGTGGAGCAGCCCACGGTGGCCAGCTTGGGCGACCTCATCGAGCTGGGCCAGGTCAAGCTACGCCTGGAGGCGGAGTGAGGCCGGTTTCACCGCTGGGCACGCAGAGAACGCTGAAGATAAATCCAAAAAACCTCTGCGCTCTTAGCGTTCTCCGCGGTGAGCTTGTCTCGTCGGTTTGAGGTTTAGCTTCGCTAGACCTTTGATAGCCTTCGATTTTAAGGAGGAGTTACATGCTTGAGGCACGCATCGCCGTCATTGGCGGGAGCGGGGTCTATCAGATGGAGGCCCTGCGGGATGTGACAGAGGTCAAAATCGCCACGCCCTTCGGCGATCCATCGGATAGCATCATGATTGGCACGCTCGCTGGGGTGCGCATCGCCTTCCTGCCCCGCCACGGGCGAGGACATCGCATCATGCCCACGGAGATCAACTCTCGGGCCAACATCTGGGCCCTCAAATCGCTGGGCGTGGAGCGCATCATCTCCATCAGCGCCTGCGGCAGCATGAAGGAGCAGTACGCCCCGCGGGACGTGGTCATCCCCGACCAGATTTACGATCAGACCAAAGCCCGGCGACCCTACACTTTCTTTGGTAACGGCCTGGTGGCCCACATCTCCTTCGATGAACCCTACTGTCCGGAGCTCAGCCAGCTCGTTTACCAGGCAGTGCTGAAGACCGGCGCGAGGGTGCACAAGGGCGGCACGTTTCTGACCATTGAGGGCCCGCGCTTCTCCAGCAAGGGCGAGAGCCGAATTTATCGCCAGTGGGGGGTGGACGTTATCGGCATGACCGCCGTGCCGGAGGCGCAACTGGCGCGGGAGGCGGAAATCTGCTACTGCACCATGGCTCACGTCACGGACTACGACGTCTGGCACGAGTCGCAGGAGCCGGTCACCGTGAGCATGCTCATCGAGAACCTGCTGGCCAACGCCGCGCTGACCAAGCGGGCGATTGAATACCTGGCCCCCACAATACCCGTCGAGAGACATTGTAAGTGTGCCACGGCCCTGTCCACGGCGATCATCACCCAGAAGGACTTCATCCCCGAGAAGGTCAAGCAGGATTTGGGGATCATCGTGGGTAAGTATCTGTAGAGGGCGAGTAAACAAGGAGACCGAGTAGACAAGGAAGAAGTAGACAAGGAGACAAGGAACAGGTAGACAAGGGCCCTTGTCTACTTGCTACTTGTTTACTTGTCTACTACCGTCCATGCCCAACCGTCTTCGCCTCACGGAGCTCGTTCTCCTCATCCCGGCCGCCTGCGTCGCCCTGGGCGGGCTGGCGCTGGTGAGCCTGGCTTTCACCGGCAAGGCACCCCTCGCCGCCCTGCAGCCGGGGCTGATCTATGCCGGCGCGCTCATCGCTGCCTGCGTTGTGTTGGTGGTGGCGCGCTTCGCTGGCGACCAGGTGCTGCTGCCCATCGCGGCTGTGCTCGCGGCGCTGGGGCTGGTGCTGGTACAGCGCCTGGCCCCGGCGCTCGCTGGCCGCCAGCTCGCCTGGGTGCTGCTGGGGCTGGCGCTGTGCCTGGGTCTCGCCCTGGGCCTGCGCGACCTGGGCGTGCTCCAGCACTATCGCTACCTCTGGGCGCTGGCCGGGCTGGGACTGGTAGCGGCGACCTTCTTCTTCGGCGTGGACGTGAGTGGCGGCGGCGATCGCCTGTGGCTGGGGATCGGCCCGCTGGTCTTCCAGCCGTCAGAGCTGCTCAAGGTGCTCCTGGTCGTCTTCCTGGCCAGCTACCTGGAGGAGCGCCGGGAGCTTCTGGCCCGCGCTGTCTATCGCCTGGGGCCATTACGCCTGCCGCCGCTGCCCTACCTGGGGCCTCTGGCCGTGATGTGGGCCATCTCGCTGGCCCTGCTGGTAGCCCAGCGCGATCTGGGGGCGGCGCTGCTGTTCTTCGGCATCTACCTGGCCATGCTCTACATGGCCAGCGGCAAGACGAGCTACGTGCTGGCCGGGCTGGGGCTCTTTCTGGCCGGCTCTTGGGTGGCCTGGCGGGTGTTTCCGCACGTGCAGATACGGGTCAGCGTGTGGCTCAACCCCTGGGTGGAAGCCGCCGGCAGCGGCTACCAGACCGTGCAGGGGCTGCTTGCCTTCGCCAGCGGCGGCATCCTCGGCGTGGGGTTGGGCTATGGCTACCCCAGCTACATCCCTGCCGTGCACACCGATTTCGTGCTGGCAGCCATCGGCGAGGAGATGGGGCTGGCGGGGGCGTTGGCCGTGCTCGCCCTCTACCTGCTCCTCGTCTACCGTGGCTTCCACGTAGCCCTGCGCGCCCACGACCCATTTGCCCAGCTCCTGGCGGCGGGCCTCACCGCCACGCTGGCTTTGCAGACCCTCATCATCGTCGCTGGCAACCTCAAGGTCATTCCACTCACCGGAATCACCCTGCCTTTTGTGAGCTATGGAGGAAGTTCGCTAATAACCAATTTCCTGGTCATCGGGCTTTTGTTACGAATATCTTATGCAACAGGGGTATCAGGGGTAACAGGGGTAAAAAGATGAAGACACCAGCGCCTCATTTGGGCCACCCCCAGGGCTATCGGCGGCTTGTGGCCTGGCGGGTGCTGAATGAGCTGGCGGATCTGGTGCAGGCGGCTACGGCGCACTTCCCACCAGCGGAGCGCAAGCTGGTGGAGCAGATGAACAGCGCAGCCACCTCTGTGGTCGCCAACATCGCCGAAGGTTACGGACGACGGAGCCTGAATGAGTATCTCCACTTCCTGGGCATCTCCCGCGGCTCATTGGCCGAGCTGGGCGAGCACATCTGGCGGGCAAAACAGAGGCGATTGATCGGTGAGGGGGAATACCGCGCTCTGGATAGCGCCCAGGGACGAGGCTCTTACCTGCTGGATCGCCTGATCACCGCCCTGGAGGCGAAGCACCAACAGGAGATCGCCCAAAAGCGCCAGCCCACGCGCCTGAAGGAATCAGAAGCCCCCTATCTCACAGACACCGAGTGGCAAACACTATGGGGCGACATGATCGCACAAGGACTGCTTGGGGCTGAAGACGTCATCGCCTGAGAATCCTGTTACCCCTGTTACCCTTGTTACCCCTGATAACGCCAAGGGTACCAGGGGTACAAGGGGTAAAGGGGTTTGCGCATGCACTCTTCCATCCGTACCACCGCCGTCTTCTTCATAACTCTCCTCCTTTTGCTTTCCCTGGCCCTCCCCTACTGGCAGATCATCCGGGGGCCAGAGCTGCTGGCCAGGGCCGATAACCCGCGCCTGGTCGAGGAGGAGCGGCGCATCGTGCGCGGGCGCATCCTCAGCCGGGACGGGATGGAGCTGGCCCGCAGCCAGGTAGACGATAAAGGTTATGTCAAGCGAACCTATCCCTACCCTGCCCTGGCCCCCGTGGTCGGCTACGCCAGTGCCCGCTACGGCACCGGCGGCATAGAGGCAGCGGCGAATGCGGCGCTGCGTGGTCAAGAGGGCGCTACCCTGGCCGACACGCTGCGTCGTCAGCTCCTGCACGAATCCACCAGCGGCGACGACGTGGTGCTGACCATTGACAGCCGCCTGCAGAAAGTCGCCGACGAGGCTCTGGGTCAGGCCAAGGGTGCTATCGTCGTGCTGGACCCGCGCAATGGCGAGGTGCTGGCGATGGCCAGCCATCCGTACTTCGACCCCCATCGCCTGGAGGCCGACTGGGATCGCCTGCGCGCCGACCCCGATCGCCCGCTGCTCAACCGCGCCACGCAGGGGCTTTATGCCCCCGGCTCCACCTTCAAGACCGTGACCCTGGCCGCCGCCCTGGATCGTGGCCTGGATCCCAGCACAGTCTTCACCTACACCCTGCGCCCGCCAGATGCCCAGCATCACGGCTGGTGGCACGTCAACGAGTTCAAGATTCTCTGTGAGAATCACCCCAGCAACAATTCCCCCTTCGACCTGGCTGGCGCCTATGCCTGGAGCTGCAACATCGCCTTCGCCGCCATCGGCCTGCGCCTGGGCCATAACGATTATGTCGAGTATGCCCGGCGGTTTGGCCTGGGATCACCACTGCCTCTGGAGATCCCGGTTGAGCCCAGTCTTCTGTTCCATACGCCGGACTACTTCACCGGCGGCGAGCGATTCTACGCCCTGGCCTCCACCGCCTTCGGCCAGGGGGAGCTGGCGGTGACCCCGCTGCAGATGGCGCTCGTCGCCGCCACGGTGGCCAACGACGGCGTAGCCATGACGCCTCATCTGGTCAGCCAGGTGCGGACAGCGGACGGCGTGGTGCTGCGCACCACCGCCCCACGCCCCTGGCGCACCGTCGTGGGCCAGCAGGCGGCCCTGATGACCAAAGCGATCATGGTCAACTCCGTAGACAGCGGCTGGGCGCAGGTGGCGGCGATCAAGGGCGTGCCGGTGGGCGGCAAGACGGGGACGGCGGAGACCGGCGACCCTCGCCAGCCGCCGCACTCCTGGTTCATCGGCTTTGCCCCCGCCGACAACCCGCGCTTCGCCATCGCCGTGATCAAGGAGTTTGCGGGCTACGGCTCGGAGGAGGCGGCGCCGGTGGGCAGGAAGGTTTTGGAGGCGGCACTGAAGCTGGGGCAGTAGCTTGACGTGGACTGCTGCGAGTGATAGAATGGCGGATAGCAAATGGCCGATGGCCGATGGCGGATAGCAGATAGATGGCGCGGCCATTGGCTACCTATCGGCTGAGGAGAAGGCAACTATGTTTGGTTTGGACCGCATCACCTTTGATCCCAATATCATGGGCGGCCGGGCCTGCATCCGGGGTATGCGCCTCACCGTCTCCCTCATCGTCAACCTGGTGGCTAACGGGATGACTACTGAGGAGATTATCCAGGCCTACCCCTATCTAGAGCCGGAGGATGTCCAACAGGCCCTGCGCTACACGGCCTGGCTGTCTGATGAACCCGTCTACGAAGCGGCTGACAGAGGAGGAAGTGAACCATGACAACTGTAATCTCTAGGGGACCATTCCCGCCTGTTGTCCAACGAGACGATCAACTCTATGAGCTTTATGGGGAACCACTGGAGGCAACACACTGGGGCCAATTTGTGGCCATCAGCCTTCAGGGAGAGATCATCATCGGCCCAAATGACCTGGAGGTGCTTCAACAGGCCTTAGCCCGCTTTGGCCGGGGCAATTTCGCCTTCCGGCGCGTCGGTCATCGGCCATTGGGCAAGTGGAGGAAGGCGGAATGATCGTCAGTCCACGGTTTCCCTATCTAGAACGCTTGGTGTGAATTGACAGGAAGGTGTCCATGGTGTAGAGTTAGCTCAGACAACTTATCCCAAAGACAGGAGAAGCTAACTCATGGTCGACATAGACACCTTTCTCACCACCTTGTACGTCCTGGCGGATGATTTTGCTAAGTCGCATCTGCCACCAGAGACGAGCCCAGGGCCAGAGGCGTCGCTCAGCCGCAGTGAGG
>Ga0315268_10003892_pt1 | contig 16339 bp, 21 predicted proteins | sample C1_top_MG_FD_204535 | JGI IMG/M metagenome (GOLD analysis project Ga0315268, IMG submission 204535) | Sediment microbial communities from Yellowstone Lake, YNP, Wyoming, USA - C1_top | ecosystem: Environmental > Aquatic > Freshwater > Lake > Sediment | place: USA: Wyoming | collected 2017-08-01
TTCGCCAATCATATTGATGAGATGGAGCAATCTAACAATGCCCAGCCCGTTGTTCTGGAAGATCAGCATCGTCCCCTTTTCCACCAGGCCGTGATTCCGTTTCAGGAACTTTCGCAGAAAATCACGCTTCGTGGTAGGAAACTGGTCGTTAACACTGCGAGTTGTCGTGCTTTCACCATGATGCTCGACCACACACCCAGCAGTTAATGTCGGCCATTCTGAAAGCTGTCCTCCTACGCGGGACAGATAACTGCCAAAGCAACTCATTTCGGAACGATCGCAAGAGCTTGCGAAGTTATTTGTCCACCTAAGCGCGGACAGATAATCTGAAAAAACTTACGCGGGTCACTACTTCACACAGCTACTTAGCCTCATGGCTTCAGTAAACCAAATGCCCGAGCGACATTTCTGATTTCCTGAAATTCAGCTGAATCCTTCGATATGCCCTCAAGATAGTTCCAGTCGATTGAGCTATACTTGGCCTTGACCAACGCCTGAACGTCACTAACAAGACCTGCCCGGTGCTTCATCAGGATTAGCATCTCGAGCCTCGCAACTTTGATAGGCGCATTTTTCCTCGCCTGAACAACCACGGACTGCTTCGCAATATCGGCAACGGAGAACCCATTCAAATTTCCTATGTAGATGTCGATCTTTATTCCGCGTGGAGTGTACCATTCGTTCGTTGTGGCGTTTTTCCAATACTTCAGTTGCAAAAGTCGATCCTCATCGACATCACTTACAACTTCAACGGCAACGTCCAAATCCCTCGTTGTCCGGAAAGCCCAGCCGAGGTGAGCTAGGGTTGCTGCCGCACCAACAAACACTGCGCTAGGTATCTCAGCGTTCACCTGCACGCATTCATCGCGTATGTTGGCCGATTTTGTCTGCACCCCGCGTATCTTGCTCTACCTTCCTCGTCAAGCTCAGTAGGAAATTCAAGTACTCAGAAGACTTGGTTATGTCAGGGTATCTGCTGCTTATGGCTATGGCGTCGAGCATGCCTCGTCCTCCCAAGGCGAGGCTGTCGTAGAACACTCGAAGAGTAGGGTTCGAGAAGTCGCCAATCTTGGGCAGTAATACAACCTTTCCCTTTGGGCTTTCCACGTAGTTGTTAGCCCTTAGGAGCTGCACCGCTTCTTCGAATAGGTCTGGATAAAAGTAGAACGTATCCGGCGTCTGGCAGCCGGTAATTTCGTACGCCGCATAATCCAAAGTCGTCATCCCGCTAACTTCACTAAGGAGCTTCTTGGCTCTGGTTACTCCAGGTTTTCCGTTGTGAAGTCTGAATCTCTTTGCTTTCTTTAGTGCGTGAAGGGATGGAATGATGTGAGGGATAATCGTAGCGGGAAGGAAGACACTATCACGTAGCGAGAACGCGCCTCCGTGGTGAGCAATAACAAAGCCGTTCTGTTCCAATTCGGTCAGGTAGCGGTAGGCTGTGGGTCTTGATCGTCGAGTCGCATGGGCCAACTCGTCTAGAGTATATGCTGCTTTCAATGGCAGGTTCGTCTGAATGGCAGTCAAAGCATGTAACCTTGGATGGTCGGTATCCATGTTTTTCATACCCCCAGAACCATAGGGGATATGTATATAAACGATTATCATATTTCAATAATACCCTATAAAAAAGACACCCTCAAAGCGCCTTGTTCACCGTCGTTCGTCTCCTCTTTCTTCTCAACCTTCTGATTATCGGCGCCATCTTCTCGGGCGCATTTCTGAACCTTTTGTTCAGTGTCCGCTCGAGGTCTCCAAATCTTAGGTGTCTACCTCAGAGTAAACTTGCAAGGGTCTTGAACCTTTGGTTCAAATCCCTCTCCCAGCTCTTTCAGCTCCACCCCCTATGTTGGAATTCACGGCGATATCCCATCTGCTTCACGAAGTTCATGATTTTCACCAAACTCTTGCCTTAATTCTCATGAGCAGGCTTCTCATGGGCTCCGTAGAGATATCTGGACTCAAGCAGTGGGTTAAAGAAAGGCTCTCAAAGAGCGACCCGGTCCGAGTTGCGGTGGAGAGTCAACCTGACCAGCTAACTCAGGCTGAGTTGTCAGTGCTGCTGAAAGCTTGGGATTTGATGCTGGCAGCTCGATAAGCGCTTTCCCGTCTGGTAACCATTCCTTCACTGCCCACCGTTTGGTGGGGTTGACATAGTCATCAGATGAATCCTTCATAGGCTTTCCCGGTCTTGCTTCGGTCCTCTCGGACGAGGGCACGCATTGGGATTACCCTGAAGGCATCTTTCTTCTGCGCATTGTCAAATTCCAGTTCAGGAAGGTCACCGAGCAGTAGGCCATCAGTCCCTTTGTAGCTGCCTAATACTTGAGGTCTGAAACCTGTGAACGCCAGAATGGCGATTGCTGCGGCTTGGCGTTCACGGCAGAACTGCCAAACCGAGTTCAGAACGTGGGGTTCGGGGGTCTTCTCATTCTTCAGCGTCGGTGTCTTGTTCGCCCCCTTCACATTCACACGCTTGATCTCGATGTCGTTGTGGGAGAACCAACTCTTGACCGCCTTCACGTACCCTTTGCTCATCGACCCCGCAAACTCAAGCTCACGATACCGTCTCACCGCCCCAACAAGCACGTTGAAGGCGGTCTTCGCATCCATAACCGCCAGCGACTGAGGTGTTGTATCGTTCTCCTCACAGAACCGCCCCAACCGCCTCAAGTACACGTCAGCGGTGATCTCGCTGCCCTCACAGAGATTTGCATACCAAGCCGCAATGTTCGGGTCGCTCAGCAACCGCCTATTCTTACCCACAGGAACTGACATGCCACGCCCTGTACGCCCCGAATTAAAGCAGCCCGCAGCCCGTTTTTCGGGAACAGCCACCTTGCGAAGGTGGTGGAAACCGGCGGGCCCGCCAAGTTTCTACGTAAACTCCGGAATTTGACGCGCTTCAATCACACCTAGCCCAAATGTTGTCGCCGATCGCCTCAACGCAAGATGGTCGATGACTTCTTCACAACAATGGTCACAGAGGATATGGCGACCTAAAGAAGGTGAATCCTAAGCCTTGGGATCACCCCTGAAAGTCCAGAAGCGAAGTCCGCTGAGGGTTCCGTGTCCTCGATGATCACTTGGAACTCATGTTTACGGTAGAACGGCACATTCTTGGGCTCGGCTGTTTCGAGGTAGCAAGGCGTTCGTTGAGCATCAACCTTGACGAGGACGGGTTGTAGAAGGTTGCTTCCCACACCTTGGCCTTGCCTAGTAGGGTCCATCCCCACCGCCATCACATACCAGTGCGGGTGCGTCGCGTCTGTGATACAGCTCAAGGTGTTCGAGGAACTTGGTGAATCGCGTGACCGCGTCCGCGCCTACTATGGACGGAAGCTCGGTAAGGTCAGCTTCTTCCATTTAGTCGGGATTCATCTGCAGGTGTTTAGGCGGCAACCACACGGAGACACCCTCAACTCTGCCTTGGGTTGTCCACACCTCTCCGGCGAGATAACCATATTTTATCGCCGCTTTGAAGTGCGCGGGTAACAGCCTCGCACGATCATGCTCATTCGGAATCATGTAGATCGCTAAGGGATCATCCTGAGATGCACGCGCGAGCATCTGCCCTGCTTCGTTGATTTGGGCCTCCTTCAGCGGCACGACCTAGATTTCGACATTGTTCTTCGTCACCCGCAGAGTGCTTTCCTCATCTCTACGAAAAGTTTGAATCTTTCCACTGCTGTCCAGAATTCGATGGGTCCTCTTCCGGCATAGCTCTCCAGTAACTGAGTCGCTAGATCTTGTTCGATAACCTCAAGTCTTCTGCAAACTGCGCGTCTTTCCTTTTCTCTCAACTTCGACCGCGCCCCTCATCATCTTACGAGCGATTTCTGATCGCTGTTTCTCGGATAGCTTATCGAACTTCTCAATTGCTTTCTCGAGACTAGACTGCATTATGCATCACAACAAAGCAGGTCATCTCGTCCTATAAACCATTTCACACTGCTGGCACATGGCATGCTTCTAACCATCTGATGTGTCCAAGCACAAACTCGCAGGACAACTGCTAAATTATCGTGGTTCATGCCAGAGGTATTGAACCCGAAAACTCAGGATTAACGGTCCCATTTAAGCGACAATAGTGTTACGGAACCCGGCGGGCCTACCAAATAACAATAAGGAGATCTTTAGGATCCTTCCACAAGCTTCCACGAGCGCTATTCCGGCAGCAGCGTGAACCCTGCTTGTTCAAAGTTTTCGTCGAAACCGAATGCATTAGTGGCGTTCATCTGTTTCATAATTAGGAAACTTGTGAAATCCGTGAAGCTCCAATGTTTATCCTTTCTCTCTTGCATGAAATCCACTGTCTTCCAGAAAATGGGAGCGTCGATCCATACGATATGAAGGCTCTTACTTCGGTTGACTTTGTCAAGGAAGGTTAGGGCGGTGGTCGAGCCTTTCCTAAGCCATAGCAGAGTCACTGTTTCGTCGAGTACGTAATCTGTTGTGAGAAGAGACCCATACCGACGGCTCCTCAACTCATTGAGAAACTGGCTAGCGCGCCTATGGTTTGTGTCATCCTCAACTTCGAGTGCGTACCACGCGCTTGTGTCTACGAAGATCATCGGGTTGAACCGTAGAGGTATTTGTCGTGTTCTACGGATGTTCGTTCCTTCCTCCCCGTAGCCTTCGCGGAACGCGCTTCAGCGAAGATTGGGTCGTCCCGGTGCACTTCGTCCTGCAGGGCGATTCTCAGAGCACCCTCGCGGAGTACTTCTTTCAAGGTCAGCTTCTTCTTCCTAGCATATTCAAGCAGCAATCGGTACTCGGTTTCGCTGAGTTCTGTTTGTGCCACTTTCATCGTACATGTCACATGCCACATGTAACATGGGACATATAAACTTCCTCAGGCATCCGCTATGCGGTTGTTTCCGGCGGGCCCGCGAGATTCTTTTGCTCGACGGCAAAATTCTATGTTCTATTGATTCGTGCCTGGTTCTTTCTGATTCGCGCTTCGATCAGCTTTTGTATTAGCGAGACAAGCAGTTCTCTCTCCAGAGGAAGGCGAAGGGTTGCTGTTGAAGTTCCATAGTCTCTCAGTTCCTCCTTGTGCTCAGCCGTAACTGGGGCGGTGTGTAAAGCGCGATGTGAGCCTTCGCAAATGAAAATGCGCAAGCCTCCCTCGGTATTCGTAATAGGGCATACCGTAGCCAATGCGCTCATCAGCCTCGGGTGCCGTCGTCTTGATGATCTTGCGAAGGCGTTGAAGCTTGGCCCGCACTTCTCTTGGAGCTGCCTCAATGTAGGCGTCCACATCTCCTGCTCGAGAGGCCTTCTTCATGTGCTTTGAAGTCGTTCTTCTCACAGCTTTCGCTTCCATGTCCTCGCCATACTTCCATTCTTCAAAAGCTTGATGGCCCCCAACCGTACGCCGCGCCTATCCAACCTCAGCAAGAAACTCAGGAGGACAAGAAATAGTGAATGTAGTGGCCCACCACTACATTCAATGATTCTAGGATGTGCTTGTTTTGTCCTCGCGTGTCCTTATCATTTGAATGGCTTCGAGAACGCTGTTTTCTGCTTTCATGTAGGCTATCAGACCGCCTTCTAGGAAATATCCATACGCTTGGTTCTTGGAGACTCTCTTGATTCGAGCGTACTCCTTGACGATCGCGGCGAAGGTGCGCGGCATGATGGCGGTTATCACTTCGGTGGGATGATAACTCCTAGTCGCGTAGGGTCTGCTGGCAGGCCGCCCTGTCAGGGCGGCGCCAATAATTCCTGCCACTTGTCCGAGCGAGGAAATATCTTTCAGCCGATTGAGGTTCTCCTCTCTGGCTAGACTGAGCCAGGCTCCGGCAGCCCCAAGCACAATAAGGCTGCGAATAAGGTCACTGACTTCCCATCCCTCTTTCGACGCCAAGTCCCTTAGGTTAGTGACGAAGAGCGCGGGAAAACGTATTGACACTTGCCGATACCGACCTTGATGCCCGAGGTTGATTTGAGGTCGTCTAGGAAGCCTCGAGCGAACGCCATTCAGGTGTGAATACCCTTGGTGGACGTTGAAGGAGAGCGCCTTAAGCTTCGTGAAGACGCTGCGTTTGAGACCTGAATGAAACTGCTTTTTGCTCTCCGTTTCGGGCGCTGCTGACTGCGCCTAGATCATGTTCGTCGCTCTTAGGCGCCGATATACAGGTACTCCGATAGCAACCACAAGAATCACGGCGACGATTCTCTCTACCGGGTAAACATACATTATCAGGTTCCAGACCGCAGCGGGCAGGGAGAAGTACCAGATGCCCATCGCGCTCCCGAATGCGTGATCAGTCAAAGTGCCGACGAGCGCCGCGAAACCAACACCAAAAGCATTCTTCTTGAACTCCGGGGCCGCGATTGAAGATGAAGCCAGTTTCGAGAGTGGCGAAAACGCGAGAAGTAGAGCTATGATGTGCAGCCAAGGATAGAACAACGCTTCTCGAGCGATCGGATGCATGTAGAACGCCGCGACGGAGATGAGCATAACGGTCGCGGGAATGTACCCGCGGTTAATTTTGACGCAGCCAGTTCCGAGGCCCGCAAGAGCTGGAGGCAGAATGGTGAGAGCGCCGAAGATAGCTCCGCTTGGGTTGAGGAACAATCCAACTAGCGAGCCTACCGCGACCGCTGAGAATCCTGCAGCAGGGCCGAGAAGCAGCCCGAAGAGCGGAGCGGTCACCACGCCAAGTGTGATCGCGCCACTGACTCCGATGGTCATTGAGAACGGAATTACCGCAACTATCGCCTGAAGTGCTGCGAAGACCGCAATCAAGGGCAATGATTTCCGGTTCAATCCTAGGGAGAATTGACTGGGGCTTTGGGGGCTCTTCATCCTGCTGGACCCTCAAACCCATGAAGTCACGCAACAGGATATAACACATGGTGAGCCGTTTCTCCATTATCTGATTCGAGCGAGCGCGTCGGCCAACTCCTTCACTGTCTCCACGGAATGACACTGCGGATAGCCAAACACCGCGTGCCGGACTCCGAGGCGGCTGAGTTCTTGAATGTATGAAGGTAGGTCGTTTGGCTTCTTGGTTATTGAGAAATCGCTCGCTATTTGACTCGGAATCTCTGACGAGATCTCCTCAAGAGATGGACTTCGGTCAGCTTTTTCCCTCAAGAGATCAATTTCATCAAGGATTCCCATCCTTCTGAGCACTGACCTCGTGGTTCCTAGCGCGACGATTGCTGAAGCGACCTTGGCAAGTTCGAAGATATCCGATCGCATGGTTGAGTGCACGTACGAGGGAGCGCTTATCCCAACTGTGAACTTGGGACCTGCGCGAAGTTTTCCTCGCGTGATCGCCCAACGAATCATTTCAGGATTCGAGTAATTTAGCAAGATTCCGTCGAAATTACTCGCGATTCTCAGCATTTTTGGACCTTGGGCTCCAAGCCATATTCGGGTTTTCAGGTGTGCGTGGCGGATCTCTGACGCTATGGCAGTTCGGGCCTTGTCGATGGCTGCCGGAAGACTCAGGGTGTTGCCCAGATCCAGGCCCGCTCGGAATAGCTGACTTCTGTCGCCTGTCCCAATGCACAGGTCGAAGCGGGTTCCATACTCCTTGCAGAGCGTGATCAACGAGTTCGCGATCTGCTGAGGATCGTGTAGCAAAGGGCTCATCAAACCGAGACCGAGGCGGATTCTTGTGGTGTGTGATGCGATTGCGGCAGCTACGATTGGGGCATACAATTGCACCGTTGAATCGGAAACCCAGACATAATCCAATCCGGAGGATTCCGCGACCTTGGCCTTTTCGACTGTGCCGCGGAGGGAATCGTTGGCGTTGACGCTGATGCCGAACTTCAGGTTCTTGCCCATGTTTCTGCGACTTCCTGAATTGACGCAAGCGGCCGCCTACCGTAAGGAGGGCCGAAGACCACCTCTTCAACCCCTAGCTTTCCTAAAGATTGGAAGACACTGCAGATGTGGTCCGCGCCTCCGGCAATCGTGAAATGATTCAGAAGCTCGTCTGTAACCGAACTGGATGCGGCCGCGTATCCTCGTCTGCGTGCTACATCTTGCACGCGAATTGCATCATCGTCTACATCGGACATTTCGAGCACGCTTCTTGGCGTGTCCGCCACTACAGTTGCAGTAACAGTCTTTGCAAACTTGATGTCGGCTTTTCTTCCAGTAAGTATGGTTGGCAACCATGCGACGACGCGTGGAGGTCTTGAGGTCCTTCTGGTTCTTTGGTTCTGAACAATTCTGACGGCTTTCTCGATGTAACTCACGGGCCCGCTGAGAATCACTCCGTCGGCGATCTTGCCGGCCAGCTTTAGTAGAGATGGACCTCGCACACCAAGGTAGACAGGAATAACTGTCTCTGGGCGATATCTGGCTTGATATTGCCGCAGTTCGATTCCTTCGCTATTTCGTGATAGAACTTCCCCCGCCCAGATCTCGCGCAAAGCATCGACGGTTGATTCGAGTCTCTGAACCGGCCTCGTGAACGCTATTCCGAGTCTCTCGAGATCTCGAAGGCCGCCCACTCCTAAGCCAAGCCTGAACCTAGTTGGGTTTGCTTCGCTTAGAGTTTCCGCGACTCTTGCAATCGTTGTGATGTTTCTTAGTAGGGGGCTAGTGATTCCGATGCCGACGTATTTACTCGGAGCGTGTTTCATTACCGAGTAGGTTTGCAGGAAGATGTCCTTGTTTGAACCGATATCCTCACCCGTCCAGATGCCGTGGACGGGGTTTTGCTCGGCGCAGGAGGCAATGCTCGCAATTTCGGCGTCCGTTGCACTGCTCGTGAGTCCTACGCTTAGTGAAACGCTCGTCATGGAGTGGAGGCATCTGCTCCTTGTACTTCTGGGCCAAATGTCGCGACTGATGTTACTTGAGGCTATTCTCTCGACTTTAACGTGTTTTGGTTCTTAGTGATTTGAGGTCGTATCCGAATGGCAGCAGAAGGTTCACAGCTGATGAGAGAAGTAGCTCCACATACTTTTCTGAGTCATATGGTGTATCTTCTTCAAGAAATTCTGCTGGCAGCGCTCGATTCTCCAGTATTCTTGAACTACTCTTGACGAGGACGTAGCGGACGCTCTGCCCCGCGTGAACTGTCCCCCCTTCCTTGACTAGATGCCTCGCGGCGATTGCTTGAGGAACTAGGGTAGTGTACTCGTTCGGGTTCTTGCTGAGACGCTTGGATATGACGAGGTCTCGCACATTGAACCGTCCCTCTCTGAGATTCGTAGCGTATGCTTTCAACACGCGAAGTGATTCCGGAATTAGCATTCTGAACTCGTTAGAGTTCTTGGCGTTCGCTAGAACTGCCAGCATGTCCATCTGGCATCGTCTGACGATCTCAGGCGTATCATCTCTTCTGAGATCAATTCCTCTAAGTTTGCGTGTTCCGTCTTCGAATACGCCGTAGTAGCGATTAAGCACGGGGATTCGCGGATCTGTTCGAGAATTAAGGAAGACGATCCACCTGTACAGGCCTTCGAATGCTATCGGATAGTTGACCTCCCTTCCAATCTGGTCGCACAGTTCCTGATACTCTTCCGCGTCCGCATTCGGCTTTTTCAGCCACATTGAATCTACTATTCCATGAATTAGCCTGAAGCCCTTCGCCTCAGCAATGGCCACCGCTTTCTTCAGAACTTCTCTTGAGAACGCGCATGTTGCGATGTGTGCATCGATCTTGCCGAACCGCGCGTTCTTGAACCCTAAGTATCCGATTGCCCGCCGCCTTTTGGGTCGGCTATGAGCAGACTAGGATCCATTTCAGCGCGGCTTGACGTTGGTCATACCGCAGTCTGGTAGGAGGATCAGGTGCTTCCTTCCTGAGCTTCTTGTAGTGCGCACGTTTTCTTAGGAGTATGTCAAGCGATCGGGGGACGATTCCGTACCATCTCTCGCAAATATTCCATCCAAGCTCGGGGACCTTGTTCGTTGAGTTGGGGCAGCAGGCGCATCTGACGGTTTCGCCGCTGAGGTTCCTCTTAGTCATGATTGCAGGATATAGCGAGGAGAAGTCGAGTTCTCCTATGCCGTCGTGTATGCCGAAATGGGGTTCATAGATGAATCCGCCGCGGTCCGCCAGAAGAAGCTCGTTCCCATTCTTCCATTCCTCGGAATCATTCTTGTCCCATGGAATTAGAACGTCCTGCTTGACCGCGTGGTAGAATTGTAGCGATGTCATGCTTGTGCCGATCGTGGTTCGTGAGGCTCTCTGAATGGGAATTATGCATGTCCTTGCAACCTCAAAGAGCCCCTCAAGTCCACAATCTGCGCCGACGAACGTATTCGAATAGTCAACATGCAACCGCCCAAGCAGTCTCGCGGCTGTCTGTCTGAAGAGAATTTTACCATACGAGAAGTAACTGTGTCCTTGCAATTCGTAGACCCGTAATGGTGTTTCTTCCCGGCCAAGAACCAGACGATCGAGAATGTTGTGATGTTCGGCACGCCTTGCGAGGTATGGGAAGATGAAAGAATCTCCATCTTCAGTCAGGATGATGTCTGGATCAATCTCGTGGAACACCTCGACAATCCGCAATAGTTTGTCCACTTCACTGCCAGAGTCTATTCTGAATTTTTCGTTGTCATAATGAATTATGACTGAGCCCAACTCATCTTTGATGTTGGGGATTTTCTGTGTGCCTTTGGTCTTGGCTTCCAGACGGATCTCTCGAAGCGTGGGGAGTGGGTAGTCGATGTTTTCCCTTGAATCCTTAATGGCCCACTGTATGCCTTTCTCAGTTTCTTCCGCCTCAACGAGAGCTAGAGGGAACAGGTCTTTGGTGTACAAGTAAACTTGGGCGAATGGAATATCGACATCGTACAATCGAAACTTGGAATAGTTTCCATGGGAACGAATCTTTCGTGCCAGCTCTGTAGCTTCCCGTTCACTTCCAACTTCGAGTTCGAGAACCTTTGACTTCGACCGGTCGCCTGCTCTCGCAAATTTCTCAACAAACTTTCCTCTATTGACTAATGGTTGGCCAGCAAGGCTCAGGAGGTCGCCTTGCTCTCCAGCAACGTGAATGTGTGGCTTCCAAGAATCAACTAGTCTGACGCAGCTTCCGTCAGATTTCTTCAGCCAAACTACCATCTCACCGGGTTTAGGATAGAGGTCGAGTATCCAGCCCACATGCTTCAACGCCCAATCCTCCTCGTGGGTCCGTAGGCTAGTACAATTACAAGCGAGAGGGAAACGAAAGAGTCCTAGTCTGAAGTGAAAGTGTCAGCGAGGCGGAACAGCCTTATCCTCCACATCTTTCTGAATTAGTTTCTCAAGTTCTGCAAGTTTCTTGTGATGTGCAAACAACATAGAGATGACCAAGGGCATCTCTTTGATCGGAGACGCGAGAGCGCTCGCGGCGGACGCGTAGAGCTTGCATTGATTCAAGAGGTCTTCAAAGATCACTTTGTCCTCTAGCCTAAGCGAATCTCTGAACGCCTTTAGCCTCTCAACTTCACCCTCGACGACCATTCGCCATGAAGGTATGGTTCTTCCCATCACAGGTACCTATCCAAGATTTGGTTGCCGTTGACCGATGAGTGCATCACGCTGATTGGCCGAATCCAAGGAGGTTTCAACAATCGCAGCCGAGTATAGGAGTCCTCATCATCAAGTTCCGCGAATACGTGAGCGCTCTCCATGAGAATGGAGCTCATTCGCGGATTTCTTGGTTGAAGGTCTGTCGCTACGATTAACGCGTGCTCGTCTTCTGCTAGGCTTCTGAGGAATTTGACAGTTTTCTCGAAGATGCGCAGAGCTTCTTGCTTATCCTCGTTGCGTACGTCTGGATCACAGTAGAGCTGTGTGATGTTAGAGACAATAACCAGTTTAGCGTGGAATTGCTTCAATGCAGCAGGCAGTTTTTCGGTAATCAGTGAAGCTAGTTGATGGTATGTGAACGCTCTGCTGATGTGGATTCTTTCAAGGGAATTCTCTGGGTGGAGTTCATGCTCTACAGAGTATTCCGAAATCAAGTACGGATCGAACGTATTGTCGCCATCAACGAATATGACATCACTATCAGGCCCGAGGGGATGCGGCAGAGTGGCTCTAATGCAGAGCAGAAAAGCAAGAGAACGCGACCCTTCCCCTCCCAAAACAGCAAACTGATCGAATTTGAGCCCGAGCACTTTGTCAAATGCCTCTATTCCCGTCATGATGCCTGATTGAGAAGCGGGAGTCTGGATTCGCTCAGGTTTAGTCAAACTTCGTAGTTCGATTATTTCTGCCGCCAATGGAAACCTAACAAAGCAATCCAGTTTGAGCCATAATTAACGAGAAAGAAGGGGCTTCAGAGTAGGGAGTTAGATGTAGGTAACGAAGCGGAAGCTTCTGTTTCGGGCGGGACTATGAAGCTTCGACGGCAATTTCACCGCTGCCGTATCACAAACGGAAAACGCTTTGACACTCATTCTCCATGTACACGCAGCCATGAAAGGCTCCAACCTCGTAGTATTGGACGGGACCATTGTCACTCCAGATGCCATCTTCAGGGGAGACATCAGAATCGTAGATGGGCACATCACGGAAATAGGGAGAGGCCTGCAACCCGAAGGGTGCGATGTTCTCGACGCGAAAGACTTGTTCATCCTTCCAGGCGTGATAGACTCCCACGTGCACATGAGAGATCCGGGTCTCACAGATTACGAAGATTTCGGAACCGGAACCTCCGCGGCCGCGGCTGGAGGCGTCACAACCGTCCTCGATATGCCGAATACTCTGCCGCCAGTGGACTCATCTGACGTAATGGTCACCAAGAGGGATTCTATCTCGCGCAAAGCAGTCGTGGATTTCGGGCTATATGGCGTTCTACACGACCGAAACCTTACGAAGATCCCAGACATGATCAGAACTGGAGCGGCAGGTCTGAAAGCTTTCATGGGACCAACAACCGGAAACATCCCCCCGCCCTCAGACGCAACTGTCTACGAGGCGTTACTTCTGTCAGCCAAGTACGGTTTTCCAATCGCCTTTCACGCCGAGAATCCCTCGATGGTTGCATACTACACTGATTTGGTCAAGCGGAGCGGCCGAACTGACGCGAGGGCTCACTGTGATGCACGTCCGGCAATATGTGAGACCGAGGCAATCAACCGAATCGCGTTTCTCACTCTGCGATCACAGGGACACGGGCACATCGTCCACATGAGCACAGGTGGAGGAGCCAGGATTGTCTCCAAGTATAAGCGCGTGGGGGCGCTAGTGACATGTGAAACGAACCCTCAGTATCTTTCAATGACCGAAGAAGACCAAGAAAAGTACGGACCGGTTGCGAAGATCAATCCGCCCCTCCGGGGACGGCGAGATCAAGCAGCACTGTGGCGTGGGATATCGAGTGGTCTGATCGACACGTTGGGTTCCGATCACGCGCCGCACCCACTCGCCAAGAAGAAAGAACCAAACATCTGGGAGGCTCCCTCAGGATTCATCGGCGTCGAAACGCTTGTCGCCATAATGCTAAACTTCGCCGCGAAAGGCAAGATTACCTTACAGAAGGTTGCATTGCTGCTAAGTCAGAATCCCGCGAAGCTGTTCAACCTGTGGCCCAACAAGGGCAGAATTGGGCTCGAAGCGGATGGGGACCTCACGATCGTAGACCCAGCCAAAGAGCATGTTATCCATGCCGCGGAGCTTCACAGTAAGCAGAAGATCTCCCCATACGACGGTTGGAAGGTTAGGGGTGCGGTCAAGTACACAGTCGTGAGAGGAAACGTGGTTTATGATGGTCAGGTGCGTTCAGCCGCGGGTGAATGGGTGGAACCCAATATCGGGTTCGATTCATGAGGCGCCGGTCAACGAGGAAAACATGATCACGCTGTTCGACAAGTGTGGAACAGAAGAAAACCCAGCATTATGTTAGTTCCAGAGCGCATAAGATATATCAGGACAGCAAGTTCTCACCAACGAGTATAGTTGCCAAAGACTTCCCGAGACGTAATCTCTACCAAGGATTTCTCACGCGAATTCTATGAGAATCTCTTCCAAGAAACAGATAGAATAGTTCGAGGCCTCAAGAAGAACAGGATCTTACGATATGGCAAAGGCTCGATCCTGGCAACAATCTTCCTCGAGCCGTCCACTAGAACTCGATTGAGCTTTCACTATGCGATGACCAAGATCGGTGGAGAGGTGGTTGATTTCGGACTTGCGGAAGCAGCGTCAATAGCCAAGGGGGAGACGCTCGAAGATACAGTTCGAATGGTTGATGGATATGGACCGAGTGTGGTCGCTATTCGGACTCCTGTGCCCGGTTCAGCAAAGGTCGCAGCCGATGTTTGCGCGGCTCCTGTAATCAACGCCGGCGACGGCCAAAACGAGCATCCGACACAAGCCATGCTGGACCTCTACACAATTCAGAAAGTTCGTGGTCGCATTGATGGCCTTAGAATTGGTCTGATGGGCGACTTAGCTCACAGCCGGACGACCAGTAGCCTCTCCTATGCCTTAGACAGATTTGACGACGTCACCGTTTTCTACATAGCTCCTTCAGAGCTTCAAGTAAGGCCCGAGATTACACAGTCACTCAAGCATGTTCGTGTTGAGAGAGCAGAGAGCTACGAGACGGTCATTCGCGATTTGGATTTCTTGTATGCAACTAGGCTTCAGAAGGAGCGATTCAGCGACCCGAGCGAATATGACCGACTCAAAGGCTCATACAAACTGGACAGGAGTTCGCTCTCGAAATACGAAAAGGTGCCCTACATCATGCATCCCCTTCCGAGAGTCGACGAACTCAATAAGGACGTGGATGATCTTCCTATCGCGAAGTACTTTGAGCAAGCCAAGAATGGAATGTACGTGAGGGCAGCACTGCTGAAAAGAGTCCTTGCTGGCTGATAGCCAAACCTTGACTTCTGCACTGATAGCCAAACCTGGGAAATGTTAAATAATTTGCAGGCCGACACCCGCGAGGGTTATTCCCATAAGCGCCGACGAGTTAATCTGGAAAGAGAAGAAACCAATTCTCGGCAAGGAAGCCTCCATTCTCCTCATGCGCATCGGCGCAATCAAGTTCGGTGACTTCACGCTATCCTCCGGCGGTAAGAGCCCATACTACGTAGACCTTCGCTTGGCCCCGTCCTACCCGGAGGTCCTCGACCGACTGGGCGACTTGTATGTTGAAGTGGTCAAGAACGAGATTCAACCCAACTGGAATATCGCAAGAATAGCAGGCGTGCCGACAGCAGGGCTCCCAATCGCGACGGTCGTGAGCCAAAAGATGAGAATCCCGCTCATCTACGTGAGAAAAGAGCCGAGGACTCACGGCCTCGGCAAGACAATTGAAGGCGTCGTCAACTCCAATGACAACGTCCTACTAGTCGACGATATTATCACCACAGGCCATAGCACGATCGAAGAGGCTGAGATTCTTCGCAACAGGGTGAACGTGAAGCACGTAGTTGTGCTAGTGGATAGAGAGCAAGGTGGCCATGCGAACCTCATGAAGAACGCCTTAGAGCTGCACCCATTAGTCAAGATAAGAGATGTAATCGGATACCTGAGGGATCTGGGAGCGATCACGACCAATACTTATGAGATTGTCGCGAATTACATGGCTGCTTCCCGGCAAGATCGCGAGGTAACGCACTGAGATGACGCGAGCGAGCTCACCGCTCCAGTACTTGCGGATGGCTATGGCACAACTCATCGAGGAGAAAGCGCTCTTTGAAGGCGAATTCAAGTGCTCTAGTGGAGACAAGACGGATTACTACATCGATATGGCAATGATCTTCTCGGAACCCACAGGGCTCGAAATAGCCCTGAGTCTTACACTCGCCGAACTGCGAAGAATAAGCGTTGACAAAATAGCGAGCCCATCCGTGGAGGCCGACCCAATTGTGGCTGTGGTCGGAACGCATGCCAAGCTCGGTTCAATATTCATCCACCAAGGTCAGCCTATCTATGCATATGAAAAGTTGGAAAACCTACTGAAGACCGGCAACAGAGTTGCAGTAATCGCTGATGTCACTCTCTGTGGGAACGCGGTTCTCTCAGCTGTCAAAACGTTACGCTCGGCAGGCGCGCAGGTGGAAACTGCCGTAACCATCGTGGACTTACAGAAGGGCGCCCGTGAACTCCTGAAACAGAACGGCATCCGACTGGTTCCTCTCATTGAAGCAAAGGACATTGGATCAATCGCGCTAAGGCAACAATAGTTAGCTTTCCAGCTTTTGGGAGCGCGGTAATGAGGATCTGGTGCGACCATCTTTCTTATTTGGCGCTCTCGCGCTTCTCGATGTGCACCTGCTCGCGTAATCTGCGCGTTGCTACACTGTTACGCGATCACTTGCCTGGTTTCTTCAGAGTGATCAGTTGTCGCTTGTCGAATGACTGAGTTGATGATGATACTGTTGTGGAGTCATTAGGGATTGGAA
>Ga0315268_10003894_pt1 | contig 16333 bp, 16 predicted proteins | sample C1_top_MG_FD_204535 | JGI IMG/M metagenome (GOLD analysis project Ga0315268, IMG submission 204535) | Sediment microbial communities from Yellowstone Lake, YNP, Wyoming, USA - C1_top | ecosystem: Environmental > Aquatic > Freshwater > Lake > Sediment | place: USA: Wyoming | collected 2017-08-01
TCTCATTGCGAGACTTGGCCGACTCAAGAGAGGGGCCAGTCAAGGATTCTTGCGGCTCTAAGCGCGATTAGCACCGGGACTCCCACAATCGACGAGACTAAAGCGCTGTAAGCGGCCTCTATGGGAGTTTGAAGGGCACCAGCGATGAATATGGCGGACCAAGCGCCTGCTGGAAGCCCATACAACTGATACAATCCCAAATCCGCAAGCATGAAGATTCTTGTCATCGCATCTAGTTCAACGGCTATGAAGGTGATCAGAGCGACCGCGGGTAAGATTGTCTTCGCACTCGGACGTTTCAGGTCAGTGCGTTTGATCACGATCGCGGCTGGAAAAATCGCCAAGAATCCCAAGTACGTGTCCCAAAGTGTCCAAAGCGGAACCTGCGTTGCGAATGGATGCACGAGAAAAGCGGTGAGAATGGCTCCGTAGATCACTGCCACGGCCCACCAGCGTTTCGATATTAGGAGACCTGCCCCCAAGGCACCTAAAGCCTCGGCGAATCCGAAGAAGTTCTCTATGTAGAATCCATCGGGGCGCAGTGCTCTCCCTCCTATCCAACCAATCATCGCGGCCCCGAACCCCAATGCTGGTCCTCCGATGATTCCTTCGAGAGGTTCCAAGATTATGCTGAGCCGTCTGAATCCGACGGGGCCTGGAAAGACGGAGAGGACAATGTGAAGGGCCGCAAGTACAGCGATAATCGCTATCGACGTGGATCTCTTGTTGATGGGTGTCGACAATTTTGACGGCATGTCTTGCACGCTTCTCGGTATATGCGGCTTTCTGGTATATGCAACAAAAGTATGTAACATAAGTACCCTAGGATTATTTCGCTTGCCCGCCAAGGTGACTTCTGACCGGGGACTCCCGATTTGAACGTGACACTAATCTCAGGACGAAGCCTCGGCCAAGCAAAGAGCAAGGTTACCGGCAAATTCACCGAGGAATATCTTCGGAACGTCGCCGTCTGTGAATTGCATCCAGAAGATCTCAAGGCTCTAGGAATCGCACCAGGTCAAAATGTCAGAGTCTCCACGAAAAGCGGAACCGTTGTGGCAAGGAGTGCCGTCGCATCTCAAGCATCACAGAGAGGTGTTGTCTTCATGCCATATGGACCTTGGGTTAACATGGTGGTGCCCTCAGAAACCAGTGGAACTGGAATGCCTTCCTTGAAAGGAATCGAGGCGGAAGTGACCGCTGCCCCAAATGAGAAGCTTCTAGATCTTCGTAGTCTTGTTGAGCAAATGACGAGTGGAAGATGACTTTGTCCAAGAAAATCATTCCAAACGTGATCTGCACTTTCTGCGGAGCCACATGCGACGACCTAGAGGTCACCGTTGAGGACGGAAAGGTACAGACCCTACGCGGGGGCTGTTCGACTTCACTTAACAAGTTCGTGAACTATAATGTAGAACGGCATCTGACTCCGCTCGTGAAGAAGGATGGGAAACTGGAAGAAACGAGCTATGAGGACGCCATTGCTAGGAGCGCAGGAATTCTGGCGAACGCGAAGTACCCCATCTTGTATGGCTGGAGCTCGACCAGCAACGAGGCCAGCCGAGCCGGCCTTGAACTGGCAGAATGGGTCGGCGGCGTCATGGATAACACGACAACCGTCTGCCATGGTCCGACACTTCTCGGCGTGCACGACATAGGTGAGGTCAGCGCCAGTCTTGGCGAAATCAGACAACGAGCGGACATGATAATCTACTGGGGATCAAATCCGGTTCACTCTCATCCTCACCATGTAATGCGATACTCGGCTTTGAGCAAGGGGCGATTTCGCAGCTCACGAAAGGACAGAACGATGGTTGTAGTGGATGTTCGGAAGACCGACACCGCCAAGCTCGCTGACCAATTCATCCAGATCGAACCTAACAGCGACTACGAACTCATGTGCGCACTGAGAATGGCTGTTAGAGGAGACGAACTGGAGCAGGACATCATTGCGGGTGTCCCAGCTGAGAGGATCGAAGAACTCGCTGATCTCATGATAAGCTGTCAGTTCGGCGTCATCTTCTTCGGCGTCGGACTCACGATGACTCAAGGCAAACACAGGAACATCGACGTCGCTCTATCCCTCGTACGAGACCTTAATTCCAGAACGAAATTCATCATAATGCCGATGCGAGGATGGTACAACGTCGCCGGCGCCAATCAAGTGTCGGCATGGGTTACAGGATACCCGTACGCCGTCGATCTGAGCCAAGGATATCCGCGATACAATCCTGGCGACACAACTGCCGTTGACGTACTCGTCAGGGGAGACTGTGATGCGGCGCTCGTGGTGGCTTCAGATCCTGTCTCAAACTTCCCCGTTGAAGTAACGAGGCATCTAGCGAAGATTCCTGTGATCACGATTGATCCACATCCATCGGCTACCAGCCTGATTTCGGAGGTCGTCTTCCCTACCACAATTGTGGGGATCGAGACAGGCGGGGGCATCTACCGAATGGACGGCGTAGCGATGGTAACCAAGCCAGTAGTCTCCCCGCCTCCTGGACTGCACTCGGATGTAGAAATCCTTCAGGACATTCTGACGCATGTCAAGAAACTGAAGATGGGACAATAAACATGACTGAATTACTGATTCGAAACGGATTTGTCTACGATCCGTTGAACGGGATCGAAGGCGAGAAAGCCGACATCAGCATCAGAGACGGCAAAGTTGTCGAGAGCGTCGGCAGCGGTGCCACCGTGATCGACGCCAACGGCATGATTGTGATGCCCGGCGGAGTCGACATTCACTCACACATCGCTGGATCCAAAGTCAATGCCGGCAGAATACTCAGACCCGAGGATCACGAGAAAGATGTTGAGCGGCACACCAGTATAACGCGTGCGGGTACTGGACATTCGATCCCCTCCACTTTCACTACAGGCTATCGGTATGCCCGACTGGGGTACACAACCGTCTTTGAGCCCGCAACACCGCTTCTGAAGACGAGGCATACTCACGAGGAACTTAACGACACGCCCATTGTAGACAAGGGATGCTTCCCGCTCTTCGGCAATGACTGGCATACGATGGAGTACCTGCAGCAAGGCCGCTTGGAAGAATGTGCCGCCTACATCGCATGGATGCTGCGAGCAACCAAGGGCTACGCGATCAAGGTCGTCAACCCCGGTGGCGTTGAAGCATGGAGATGGGGAAGATACCTCGTAGGATTGGAAGACAAGGTTCCCAACTTCGACATTACCCCGAGAGAGATCATTCGCGGCGTTTGCAAAGCAAATCAGCTCCTTCACCTTCCGCACACAATCCACGTCCACACGAACGACCTAGCGAAGATAGGAAACTACCAAACCACTATCGACACGATGGACAACGTCAGAGGCCTCGGAGGCGATAACAAACCCGTAATTCACATCACCCACGTCCAATTCACAGGGCGAACCGGATCAGCCTGGCATAACATAGGCTCAGGAGCGCCCGAGATAGCAGATTACGTAAACAAGCACGATCACGTCACCGTCGACATGGGCCAGATCGTATTCATGGACACGACAACAATGACCGCTGACGGCGGCTTCCAATACATGCTCTACCAGCTCTCGGGCAACAAGTGGATGAACTTCGACGTGGAGGTTGAAACAGGAGCCGGAATCGTCCCATACAGGTATAGGCGGAACAACTACGTCAACGCCATTCAGTGGGGTATAGGCCTAGAGCTAGCTCTCCTCATCAAGGATCCTTGGCGCATATACCTGACAACGGACCATCCGAACGGAGGAACCTTCACAAAGTATCCGAAAATCATCTCTTGGCTCATGAGCAGGAAGGCCAGAGAGAAGTCCATGGCGAGAATCAATTCCATTGCGAGAAACAAACTCGACCTACCCGACATCGACAGAGAGTACACATTTTCCGAGATAGCGATCGTCACAAGAGCCGGAACCGCGAAAGCCCTTGCACTGAAACAGAAGGGGCATCTAGGCGTGGGCGCAGACGCGGATGTTGCAGTTTACAATCTCAATCCGACAAAGGTCGACCCCTCAAAGGAATACCGCCTCGTCAGAAGAGCCCTGAAAAAAGCGGCTTTCACCATCAAGGACGGCAGAATTGTTGTCAAGAATGGTGAGATTGTAGAGGCACCAACGGGACGCACGTACTGGGTTGACAGCAAAGTGTCCGAGGGGTTAATGCATAAAGTCGAGTCTGAGATTCGAGATACGTTCACTGACTACTACACGCTCCAAATGGACAACTATGCAATGGATGACAGCGAGCTGGTCAGGTCAAGCCGCGTCAATGTCAAGGCGGAGATCTAGCTTTGAAAGAAGTTACCCTCACACTCAAGCAGGAACTTCCTGTTCCGGTTGATGCAAGGGAGATATCGCCCAACAACTTCCGCGAGAAATCCGTCAAAGACATCGAAGGCCTCAAGATATGGACAGGAAACAGGCAGGTAGCCCTGGCCGAAGTCTTCAAGGTCGCCGTGAATTCCGACGGGAGCGATGATGAAGTGCGAGTCAGAGTTGTAGGCAATGCGAGTAAGATCCGGAAGATAGGATACAGAACTTCCTCTGGGTGCATCGTGGTCGAAGGAAACGCAGGCATGTACGTGGGCGAGGAAATGTCAGGCGGATCCATTGTCGTTGCCGGCGATGCAGGCTCTTGGCTCGGTATGAAAATGAAGGGAGGTCAGATCGAGGTCAAAGGAAACGCCGGTGACTATGTTGGGTCAGGATACCGTGGAACCGCTATAGGAATGAAAGGAGGCGCAATCCTGATCCACGGCAACGCAGGGCAGGAAGTGGGATGCTGGATGAAAGACGGAACGATCAGGATCAAAGGGAATACCGGGCTTATGCCCGGGATGCATATGCAGGGCGGGACCGTTTGCATAGAAGGGAATTGCGAGGGAAGGGCCGGTGCGCAGATGAGAGGCGGTAAGGTCATTATTTTCGGAAAGGCTTCCAAAGTTCTTCCGAGCTTCGCATTCGAGGAAATCAAAGATAAGATCAAAATTGGTGAAGAAAAGATTCAGGGACCGTTCTACGTTTTCTCCGGCGACATGAACGAGAAGGGGACGGGCAAGTTATCTGTCAATGCCCCAAACAACCCGCAACTCAATTGGTGCGAGAAATACGTGGAGACGTAACACGAACAATGCCAGTAAGCGTGAATGATAGAGCCGCCAAGCTCATAGAGTGGGGAATAGAACACCGAGAGCAACTTGGCATAACCGTAGACAAACTCGACACCGGCGCCACAATAATCGACCTAGGCATCAAGGCCAGAGGCGGACTCCTTGCAGGGAAGTTCATGACCGAGATCTGCCTCGGCGACTTGGGGAAAGCATCCATAGCGCAGATGGCCTACGCCGACATGTTCCTCCCCAGCATTCATGTTGAGACTGACCATCCCGCGATCGCAACTCTGGGCGCACAGTTTGCCGGTTGGCAAATAAAGACCGCAAAGTACTTCGCGATGGGATCAGGCCCGGCAAGGGCACTCGCCCTTAAGCCTAAAGAGCTCTACGAAAAGATCGACTACAAGGACCACTCCGACAAGGCCGTGATCGTGTTAGAGTCGGATTCTCCACCGGATGCGGAGGCACTTGAGTATGTCGCTAAGGAATGCGAGGTCGCTGTGCAGAACGTGTATGCGCTTGTCGCGCCAACTTCCTCAATGGCTGGGTCCATTCAGATCTCGGGAAGAATCGTTGAGGCTGGAATCCACAAGCTGACCGAGATAGGATTCGACCCGAAACGGATTCTGTATGGCCACGGATCCGCGCCGATAGCGCCGATTCACCCAAAGTCGGCAAAGGCCATGGGCCGAACCAACGACGCAATATCATACGGCGGCGTGGTGTTCTACTCTGTCGACTTCGAGGATGACGCGAAGCTGAAGGAGTTCGTTGCGAAGGCACCGTCGTCAACGTCGAGGGACTATGGCAAGCCTTTCTATGAGACATTCAAAGCGGCAGGTTTCGACTTCTACAAGATCGACCCGAACATCTTCGCCCCCGCGGTCTTCTCCGTGAACAACGTGAAGACAGGCATCACGCATACCTCAGGGCAGCTCAATATTGAAGTACTGAAACAGACGATGGGTCTAACCGCTGCGACGGGCGGATCCAAAAGGTGACGTATTGCACAGGGTTCTCGAGGCTAACCCCTCGAGAGCCCTCCAACTTCTATAAATGACCGCTCCCTGTGTCAATTCTGCCACAGAAAAAGGTGAACAGGGCTGAACCCGGGAAGGCCTAGAGCAAAGTGGGAAAAGGAATGGGACGAAGTCCGCGTCCGAACAGGTCTGATGGAAAAGATGGCAGAGTTTCTGCGCAGCAAACGCGCAAAAGAACTAGCGTTAACGAGCAACCGGGCTGTCGTAGAATACTGCCTCCGCGAGTTCCTAAAGAAAGAGGGCTACCTATGAGCGTTTGACCTGTCTCTGGAGAGGTTCAAGGTGAAAACAAGTGGCTAACTCTAATCCAGAACGCAAGCAAAGAAAGAAGAGACCGAACCATGTCTTGATAACGAAAGTAAGTTTAGCCTTTGCCAAGGCCGCACAACAGGTTTTCGCTGCCTTTCTCGGTGCTATGATGGCTATTGTTTTGAGCATAGCCTCGCAGACCACATCGTTGCCTAATTTTCTGACAACACTCCTTTCTGCAATCCTAGTTCTCATCAGTCTCACAACTCTTGTGGAGCTGCTTCGTGGTAGGTTGAACATTCCAGATTTCTAAGAATCGTCTGTTGTCCCGTCACTTAACAGCCTATCGAACCAACCGAACGAAAGTAAACAGGTCTCCATACCAAACGCAGATGACGCGTTGCTCGGAAAGGAAGAACCCTCTAATCCAGAACGCGAACTCTCGTGACCCAAATCCATGCTGCTCCGAGTACGAGAAGAAACACCCCTAACACAAGCAAAATCCATGTTGGCATCGTAAGTGCAGGTTCTGTTAGGTCTGGTTTGGGCAAATATCCAAGCAGCACGGCCAGTAATGCAAAAATGAGGACCAAGACTCCAAGCACTAAGAGGAATAGCCCAAGAGAGCGACCGACTTTTTTTCCAGTAGACATGCTTTAACCTACAATAAGTTGGTAATCCCCTCTTGTTTGTAAATCTGACGACCACCAAACGGTTTTTGACACCCAATAAGACCAAACAAGGACTTTACAGAGCCCTATTTCTTGCTGGCAAATCGCAGACCTGTGCTGTCTGAGGTCTTCTGAGCGGACGCGAGGCCCTAGGTTCCGGAGTGCAGCCGCACAAGATCTTCAAATGGAAAACGTCTGAACCATGTGCGCAGAACTGGCACAGTATCCTCGTTGTGGTGGAGCCTACTTCCTAGGCGATCCTCCCGGCTTTCTTCAGTCGTTCAATTGAGGATTTGATATCGTCCACTGATACCCGAAAATGATTCGAGGCCTCTGACAATGAGATCGTCCCACCATGTTGGGTAATGTAAGAGAACAGTCTTTCATCTATCGCGGTTACCTCTGAGCTCGGCTGTGGACGAGTTTTTTCGTGAAAGTCGCTAGCTGGGATATGCCGTGATCTCTGGTGGCCGGCGTACCTCCAAATCCCGATCGAGGCAAGTACGAATGCGGCAAATACTCCTGTGAACCAGTAGTCTCGCGCTATGTACCATTCGAGACAACCACCAAGGTTGAATGGGGGACACCACCTTCGCCCCATCGAAGCAGCAATTTCGACGATTTCCAACTGCCACAACGAGGCGACTAGCAGCATCCCACCCGCGGTGAGCGTCACAACGCATCCCCACGGGTTTCGAGGTGGCAGAGGCGCACGCCTAGCCCGAGAGCGCGGATGTCTGGAATATGCAACTACCGAGATGATTAGGAACGGAAACGCGATTACGGACACTATGACGACGACCGTTATGGAACTGAGCGGCATAGGTCCGGTGACTCCGACACCCAAAGTGGACTGACCGGACGAAGATGTAGCAGTCTGAGGCGTCTCCGTTGTGACTTGTGGGTATGAGGTGAACGTTGGTCTGGTAGTAATCGTTTGCAGTTCGGGTGGTGGAGCAGCAGTGCTGATCTTCACTACGTAGCCTCCTCCAGCGTTGAAGTATGCGAACTTGCTCGGAGTATCCATGACTGCCGACCAGAAGTCACTGTATGGAGCCGGAAGCTCAGATTTCTCCACGATGACCATGTCCGAGAGTCGAACTCGCAGAATAATGCCTCCGCTGTCTCTGTATGTTCCGATGGCCCCAAAATACGCGTAGCCTGCGACTGAGTCTATTACTCCAGAGGGGACAGTGTAGCCTAGTTCGACCGATGCGACACGAGTGAAGTCGGATAGTCTTATCTTGGAGGTTCTCTCGAGAGCGAAATAAGCAAAACCGTTGTTTGTGTCTATTACTCCTGTTACTCCCCCTCCCTCGATCGAACCGGTCTCTGAAAAGTCTGACAATCTTACTCTCGCGATTCGCGTATTATCGCTGAAATACGCGAATCCATTGCCAGAGTCGATAACTGATGCTTGCACAGGCCCTATGTCCAGTGTAATGGTTGCTACTTCAACGAAATCGCTCAGGCGAACTTTCACGACCTTTCCGGGGTTTATGTTGATTCCAAAATACGCGAACTCTCCGTTACCATCCATTACGGCTGTACGAATTCCACCCTCATCCTGACCGAGGACTAGCATTCCTGCTTGCGAGAGGTCAAATAATCTGACCCGCGCGATTGCCCCTGGATTCGTGTCGGTTCCGAAATACGCGAATCCTCTGTCCTCATCAATCAATGCTGCGTACAAGATCCCAGTTCCACAGTTCGGAACGCAACTTGGAACGAGCACATGCAAGACAGCAGCGACCGTGGTGAGATCTGCAAGCCTGATTTTTGCAATGCTTGATTCGCCGCCCCTTTTGTCTAGGGCAACATACGCAAAAAGCCCTTGACTGTCAATTACAGCCGACCAAGGACGACCAGAAACCTGGAGAGCTCCCACGACCGATAGCTGACCGTTCGACGCTGGGAGACCCAACAGTAGGCTAAGCAGGATTACAAGAAAAAGCCAGAAGGTTTTTTTCAAAGCTAATCTGGGAGAACAAGATGTCGGCTGCAACGTGCATGCAAAACCTTCGATTATGCAGATTCACCAGCTTCGATGGTTAAGATTTGGCTATTCCCTACGTACTCGATGGCCACGTCGCAGTGTTGAGGGCGGGTAGCGCCCTTCGACGCAGAATGATCACGAAGGCTCCCAAAGCCAGACCACCAAGTATCGATTCGACTCCGAAACTGGGGATGCTCGGTAATTGATACGAGATCTCTCTGGTGACAGGATCATAGCGAGTATCGTACGCACCTTGTGGAGGCACCACGATTATTTTGGAATAGCCAAAATCGTCCCAGCTTGCCACCAATGTTCCTGATGACATCGCCGAGTTCCTTGCCAGTAGCAGTAGGTTGGTCACGTTGATCTTCCAAACCATTTGATCGCTAGTATAGGTCACGTTGTTCAAATCCAATCCGAGCTTAGCGGTGTTTGTCGCATTGTCGAAGGTTGCGACCGCTGATTCGGGAACGACCAACCAGCCCGTCGCATTCAGCCCTTCCTCTAAATAGGATGTTGGAGGCATGCCTCCAGCGTAAGGCCCGATGGATGATTTGTTCACCAAGATAGCCAGATGGCTGGGACTCGGCGGGGTTCGGGCGTTCAGGGTAATTTCAAGAAGCGGGGATGTGAGAGTGTAGTTATGATAACGAATCGCGTTTACCTCAGGAGACTCGGCTTTTCGTAAGACCGTGAGTCTGCTTCCATTGAAAGATGGTCCTATTCTAACTGTTGAATCACAACCCATGTCAAATGTGTGGTAGAACCACCCGTACGCCTGCACTTGGTCTCCAGGTTGTACCTGCGGCAACATGTTGTAAAAATAGGTGACATTCAATGTTGAGCCGATGTCGATCCACCAGAGCTCGTGAAGTTCTGAACTCGTATGACATAGTTTGCATTGGCACGGTAAGGAAGAGGGACTCCGAACACGGAAGGCATCGGAAAGCAGATTTGAGGGATGTCGACTGATTCGACAATTCCAACAACCAGAGTGTTGGGACCCCGCGGAATCTGTCTCGTCGTGACCGCTGCGATCGTCGAGGAATGCACCGCAAGCGAGAGCAGTAGAACCAACAAGCAGAGGAACGATATTGAGGAATTCCTCAATTTGGTTTCACGCTCAAATCAACAATCTTGGCAAGGAACGGTTTTTCTTACGAGACAATAGTCACCATGCCTCGTCAATAAGTGTTGAGATCTCTTTCCAAATGCGTTATTTCTGAAGCCTTGAGAAGGCACGCCGTCTAGCAGTCTGACAGAGAGCGGAGCTAGGCGCGAAGTGTCACCTTTGTATCTGTCATTTTCTCGAATCGTTTGAGTGTCTGTTCTAGGGCTTCTATTCGCAGTTGCATGGCATTGATCCGCTCGTTCTCAAGGGTCGCGATGTCCGGGTTCGGGTTGCTGATTATGTTCAACCAAGGCTCTGCGATCAGGTACTGTTCGCGGACGTAGTCAATGTCGTGCATGAACTTGTCGTATTTGTGCGATCCAGCTGCCCAATCTGTCCCATCCAGAACTTCACGCAGACCAAGTCCAGCCCCTGTCAAATCACCGATTGATTGAGTTGGCTGCGCAAGACATCACCGGGCAAACAGGGATTGTTCCAGAATCTTCTCCGCTGGAACTCTTTCGCGTGGCAAAAGCCCACCCGATTTTGCGGAGGCCGCAAACTACCTAAAATAATTACCAAAGTTTGAAGTGTCAGCGAAAAGCAACTTCGATCCGGATGCTACATCTTGAGTCATGCGGACTTGGTGAAGAAGATCCCACCTGACCTTCAAAGTAAGACCGCTGACGGTCTAGTGAATCTGGTTCTCAACTCCCAGAATGCGGCGAAATTATCAAGCGGCTTAGCGAGGTCGTTGCTGTATCACTGGCAGAGCGACCTGCTAGCCAGCGAGTCTGGCCTGACGCTTTTGGTCGAGGCTTCTTCGCAGCTGGAACCGCAGAAAACCTCGGAATTCTTTGACGGACTCGGTTTGAATCAGGTAGCCGCGGCCCTGCGACCCGCAGTCTCCACTTAGAGGAAGAAAGATCATGGTCGAGTTCGGAATCGAATTCGTGCCGCAGCATCCGTACTGGAAGACGACATTCTTGGCGATGCAAGCGGAGAAGATGGGTTTTCACTACACGTGGATTACGGACCACTTCAACAATCGGAACGTATACGTCTCTTTGAGTATGGTTGCCAACTACACCACCAAGATGATGATGGGACCTGGAGTCACGAATCCCTATCTGGTCCATCCCGTTGTCACAGCTCAAGCCGTGGCGTCGCTTGCAGAGCTGGCTCCTGGAAGGGTCGTTTGCGGTCTCGGTGTTGGGGACAAGACGACGCTGAAGATGCTCAATGTGGATCAGGAGAAGCCCCTATCTGCCATCAGGGAGGCCGTGGCCATAATCCGCGACCTTGTTTCAGGAAAGGCCCCTGATGTGAAAGGCGACATATTCAACGTCTCAGGTGCCAAGTTCTCTTTCACTGCTCCCAGTCCAGTGAAGATCTTCATAGGCGCACAGGGTCCCAAGATGCTAATGCTCGCGGGCCAGATTGGGGACGGTGTTCTCATCAACGCCTCGCATCCCCACGACATTGAAAGCGCGATCAAATATTCGAGAGAAGGCTCCGCGAAGGCTGGCCGGAACTTTGAGGAATTGGTGGTGACGGCGTACGCGTCTTTCTCAATCGCTGAAGACCCTAAGAAGGCCCTCAAAGCAGTGACGCCCGTGGTGGCCTACATAGTTGCAGGTTGCCCTGATTCCATTCTGCAAGGGCACGGAGTCCCAGTCGACACGGCGGTCAAGATCCGAGATGGAATAGCCCACGGCCAATGGAAAGAAGCCTTCGGCCAAGTCACACCCGAAATGATAGAGGCGTTCTCAATATGCGGCACACCCAATGAGTGCACGGAGAAGATCAGCAAATTGGTGAAGTTAGGTGTGACCCAGTTCGTCGCTGGGTCCCCAATCGGGCCGAACATGCATCAAGCGATCAATCAAATAGGCCAAACGATCCTTCCAGCTTTCAAATAGGAACAACCGCGGCGAATCTAGGAGGTTACTTGTAGGTCTTCCAGGCTTGCCCTTGTGAGGAGTAGCTGAAGACGATCTGCTCTAAGCAACGCCCAGACGGGTTGAATTGAGATGGCTGGAAGACCGTCTAGTGCTCCGGGTGAGGAAAAAGGTTGGAAGGATTTGCTTCAGCTCGATCCGTCAGAGGTGTCCAGAAGAAGCCTAGCGAGCTACGATCATGAATCACGGAAGTATACTCTGAGGGTCTTGACAGTCGACTACGACGTGATGTTAGGCGACAGAGTGATTATTCCTGTCGTGGAAAGGAAGGCTGGTATCCCAGATCTTGGACTCGAGTTTCGCATCATGATATTGGACTACCTAACGAATTGTAAGGAGATACCTCTCAGTGGACGATTGGTTTCTGGGGCTCAGCTCAAGGCGGGGGAGTTCTTCTTTCGAGGTACACATGGCTTGGAGTTGGACGCCTTGGTCAACGCGTTCGGCAACAAACCAGAACAATTCAAGAACACTGGGCTCTCACTTGGAGGAAAAAGCTTGGAGCTAGGAGACGCTTCATTTCAGCTTCCGGTACTCCCTAGGGTTCCGATAGCATATGTGCTCTGGGCTGCTGATGAGGAGTTCCCAGCCAGGTTGTCTGTTCTCTTCGATTCGACGGCAGACAGTAATATGCAGTTGGACACGCTTAGAACTGCCGTCACGACCGCAAACAAGTTTCTTCTCGCGGCGATGTTGCAGTAGCTGCTAATGGGCTCTCGAGTCTCTAGTCTTTCATTAGCTCTATCGCGTTGTTTTCGCAAACTGCGAGGCATGACTTGCAACCTGTACAGTCATCTGGTCGGGCCGGTACCGCTTTCTTTGCACCAATGTTTCCATGAAGCTCGATCACTTGCACGGGGCATATTTCGACGCACAGGCCATCGCCTTTGCACCTTGTCGGGTCTATCGTTACCATCCAAGACACGGCCCTCGCCCTCTCAGATATTGGCAGTCGACTTTCTCGGCTCAGTTCCCCATGATCAAAGCTTTCTAGGGTGTCTCTTTTTGGTGACGGTTGGAAACAGCTCAAGTTTGCCGGGAAGCCTAAGCGCTTCATAGTATTCGTCTGTGAAGAGCGGGTCATCTACAAGGTCCCAGTAAGTCATCGTCTTGGCTATTTCAACCGCTTTCGCCCTTTGCCTCAGGGATAAAAGGCCTAGGTAAGCTCCGGCGACGGAGCCGTTTCCAAGCCTGACGATGCTTGCTCTTGGAAACTCCGGGAACACACCTATGGTGACAGCTTTCTCCGTATCAATATAGTGTCCAAAGGCTCCTGAAAGATAGAGAACCTCTACGTCCGATATGGTTAATCCAACTTTTCGCAATAGTACCGATATTGCTGCACAGGTAGCGGCTTTCGAGTCGAGAAACTTGTCGATGTCTCTCTGTGTAATAGTTATGTCCTTCTGGAGATCCGTCTCGTAGGCTGGAACGACAACATACTCCATGCCGTCCGGCCCGTTTCTGACCAACGGGCAATCGATCGCTTGGATCTGTCCCTGTGAGCCGAGGATTCCGGTTGTGAACATCTCCGCCGCAAGGTCTATGATTCCCGAACCGCATATTCCTCGCGGTTTCTTTTCTGGTCCACCTATTACGGAGTACTCTGCTTTCAAACTGGCTGGGTCTATCTTGACTTTCTCTATCGCCCCTTCAACAGAGCGCATCCCAAACCTAATCTCGTAACCTTCAAAAGCAGGTCCAGAAGCGCATGATGTAGAGAACAGCCATCCTCTACTGCCCACAACGATCTCGCCGTTTGTTCCCATGTCTACCAAGATTGAAATCTTCTCGGATTCGAAAAGGCCGGCAGCCAATATATTCGCAATAGTGTCGCCTCCAAGCCACCTGCTTACGCTTGGCATACAGTAGACCCATGCATTTCTGCCAGCCATGATATCAAACTCTTCTGCTTGAACCGAGACCGGCGTTCGCGAGACCACTGTGCGACTATAATTGAGAGGTTTTGGATCCAGGCCGGCGAGTAGGTAAGTCATGACCGTGTTCCCTGCGACGCAGAAGTCAAGAATCTCGGAAGTTGTTATCTGATTTCGATCTGCCAACAACTTCACCAAACCGTTTATCGTGTTCACAACGGCTTTCTGCAGAACCCTCAAGCCATCGTTCTTTGAGACGGCGTAGTCGATCCTAGAGATGAGGTCTTCGCCGTAGGGAAGCTGGGCATTGTAATCTGAGGCCACATCGATGATCGAACCGTTGCTGAGGTTGACAAGGTATGCTACGACCTTTGTGGTGCCGATATCTGCCGCCACGCCGTAGGCACCCTCCGGCACGTCTCCCGGTTCGACTTGAACTATCCTCATCAAATCATCTTCCCGGATAGTCGTCACTGTCAATCCTTGATGGATGTCTGGCAGACCGACGATGCTGCGATCGGTGGAATCTATGACTTGTACGGCGTAAGGAAACTTCTTGTTAAATGCCTCAACAATATCCGGCGGCTCTTTCCCTCTCTCGCTTAGTATTCCACGGTCCAAGAATACTTTGATGATCCTCGGATAGAGTTCAATCTTCGGAATCACCGCGTCTGATAATATTCGTTGATTCTCAAGCCGGGTTTCCAAAGGCACATCAACCAAGAGGTCCCCGAGTATCTCGGTCTGGCAGGCGATGTGATATCCCTGCAGCCGTTCTAGGGAAGAGAGAAACCTCTCATCATGAAACTGCGACGGTTTGATCGCGGCCTTTTCGATGATCACCCTACATTTCCCGCATTCTCCTCTGCCACCACAGGTGCTGCGTAAGTCTAATCCTGCTGCTTGGGCCGCATCGAGTATGGTAGAACCTCTCTGTGTCACAACCCTTTTGCCGTATGGTTGAAACACTACTTCGAATGTCTCGGCTGCGCTTGTCTGAGACGTCGTCGGCTTACACCTCTATTTGTCAACTCTTCAGACTCTGGAACAGACGACTTCACGTGGATCTCATTGCAACTCATACAAGCTCCACTGAACAAAGATCGAGTGTAACGTATGGCGTGGTACGACGGAGTGAATAAGAATCCGAATATAGAATATAAACTTCATTTCCCATGCATTATAATTACGATCATGTGTTTTTGTGTGCTGTAAATCTAACATCGTCGGAGGCCGTCTAGTGGAGAAAGGACCCTACAGAATCACTGCTGAAGGTCTTCAGAGTCTAGGACTTACAGTCAAGAATCTTGATGTGACAGTCGGCAGACTGGCGATGGAGGTCGACTTCGAGAAGACCGGTCCCACTCCCAGGCCCAGCATGACCAGCCTAAGAGATTGGGATATGAAGCTTCTGAGTCGCTACAAGCCCTTCTACGCACCGATCTGTGATCAATGCTGCCTCTGCACATACGGCAAATGCGACTTGACTCGAGGCAAGAAGGGCGCATGCGGCATACAGATCGATGCCCAACAGGCACGGACGGTTCTCTTTGCATGCATCATAGGAGCCGCAACACATACCGCTCATGCTAGGCATCTGGTTAACCACTTGATGAAGAAATATGGCAGAGATCATCCGATCGCACTGGGCTATGAAGTAAATGTGGAGATGCCTCACGCCAGGACAGTTCTAGGCATCAAACCTAGGAATCTTGCTGACTTGGAGTACATATGCCACTACGTGGAGGAACAGTTGACTCACTGTTTGTCAGCTGTGCACACTGGGCAAGAAGGCAACTACCTAGACTTCGAATCCAAGGCACTGCATGCTGGGATGCTGGATCACGTAGCGATGGAGGCAGCAGACATGGCTCAGATTGTCACCTACAACTTCCCGAAGGGAAACGCAGATGCACCATTCACCGAAGTCGGCACAGGGGTCCTCAATCTTTCAAAACCTGTGATCCTCAGCATCGGCCACAACGTGGCCGACAGCGTGGAAATCCTTGAGTATATGGAGAAGCACAACCTAGGACAACCTAGCGAACTCCTAGAGGTTGCTGGCCTTTGCTGTACAGCTTTGGACATGACGCGTTATCATGAAGAGGCTAAGATCATTGGCCCCATGTCGCATGAGTTGAGGTATATCAGATCCGGCATATCGGACGTGCTGGTTCTTGACGAACAATGCATAAACACTGGAGCCCTCGCCGAGGCTCAGAGTGTAAGGACTCCTGTCCTCGCTGTTTCAGAGAAGGCCTGCTATGGTCTCCCAGACTTCACCGAGAGAACGGTGGAAGAGATCGTTGACGCACTAGCAACTTACCGT
>Ga0315268_10003895_pt1 | contig 16332 bp, 16 predicted proteins | sample C1_top_MG_FD_204535 | JGI IMG/M metagenome (GOLD analysis project Ga0315268, IMG submission 204535) | Sediment microbial communities from Yellowstone Lake, YNP, Wyoming, USA - C1_top | ecosystem: Environmental > Aquatic > Freshwater > Lake > Sediment | place: USA: Wyoming | collected 2017-08-01
GGGACCCGGCCACCGAGCTCAGGATCGCCCTGGTGGGGCCCCTGAGCAGCTTCGCCCTGGCCTTCGGATTCTGGGTTGTCCGGAGCCTCTTTGCCAGCTTCAACCTTCCCATGACCACGGGGATTTTTACTTACCTGGCGTGGATCAACCTGGCCCTGGGTATCTTCAACCTCATTCCGGGATTTCCCCTGGACGGCGGCCGGGTCTTCCGGGCCCTCTACTGGTGGCGCACCGGGTCCCTGACCCAGGCCACCCGCCTCGCGGCGGACATCGGCAAGGGGTTCGCCACCGCCCTGATGGTCCTGGGGGGCCTGCAAATCTTTCTGGGGGACCTCATCGGCGGCCTGTGGTTCATTTTCATCGGCATGTTTCTCCGGGGCCTGTCCCAGCGGGGTTTTGAGGAGGTGGTAATCCGCCAATCCCTGGAGGGGGTGCCGGTTAGGGAGGTCATGGTCCGAAGCGTGGTCAGCGTGCCCCCGGAACTGCCGGTCTCCTCCCTGGTGCAGGACTATTTCCTGCACTACGCCTACGGCGGCTTTCCGGTGATCCAGGACGGTCGGGTGGTGGGGCTGGTCTCCGTGGCCGGTGTGCGGGGTATGCCCCCGGAGGAGCAATCCCGCAGGCAGGTGGCGGAGATCATGACCCCCTTGAGCGGGAGCCTGATCATCTCCGACGAAGTCTCCCTGGCCGAGGCCTTGCGCCGGATGACCCAAGAGGAGCAGGACCGGCTCCTGGTGATGCGGGGCGAGGAGCTTCAGGGGCTCATCACCAAAAGCGGCCTGATGCGCTTCGTGCAGCTCAAGCAGGTCCTGGAGCCTCTGGGGGAATAACTTTCAGCGGCCGGCTTGTAACTTTTCCTAAGTTACTGCCAGCGGTCTGGAAATATTTGAGGCGGAGCCTGCAATGCTCCGCCTCAATTTCCGGAAAATCCTATTTTTAAACAAAAAACCGAAAACCGAAAACGGTACTAGAAGTCCTCCCCGTCTTCCAGAATGGCCTTGTTGATGAATTTGTAAAGGCTGCCGATCCACTCCAGCTCGTTTTCCAGCTCCGAGTTGGCGAAAATCCATTCCCCGTCCCGGTCTTTGGCGATGATAACGATCTCCTCGATGTCATCCAGCTCCTGGTAGAACCGCTCCACCACTTCTTTGACGGAACGCTGCGCCCTGGCAAACGGAATGATATTTTTCTTCATTTCTGTGCGGCGGGGTAAGAAGCGCCCCTCACCCTCCCGATGCGATGAGTTTGAGGACAGATGCCCCATGCTTTAATTCTTTAATGAACGGCTCAAAAAAGCAATGATAATTTTGTTCACTTGCTCCGGGTCCTCCTCCTGGGGGGCGTGGCCTACTTCTGGCAGCAGGTGGAATTCACACCGGGCCAGGCGCTCCTTGACCCAGTAAGCCTGGCCCACCGGCAGGATGCGGTCCCGGGTTCCCCAGATGAGGGCCGTGGGCTGGGAGATTTCTCTTAGGAGGGAATCCACCTGGTCAAGGGGCAAAATCTGCAATTGCCGGCAGAGGCGGCCCAGGGCCAGGCGGCGGCGGGGATCCCGGAAGGACGCGGCGTAGCCGGACACCACTTCCGGGGTGATGAGCTCCCGCCGGTGATAGGCCAGGCGCAACGCCGGGGGGATGATCCAGGCCCCCAGGAGCCCCGCGGCCAGATACCCCAGCAGTGGCAGGCGCAAAGGGTAGAAGATCCAGGGGACTTGGGTCAGGGCCGCGGCGGGGGCCAGGAGCACCAAGGCGGAGACGCGTTCCGGGTGGTCCCGGGCCAGCAGCAGGGCCAGGCCGCCGCCCAGGGAGTTGCCCATCAGGGCGGCCCGGGGGAGAGCGAGGTGGTCCAGGAAAGCCAGGACCGCTCGGGCCAGGGCCGCCACCGTGTAGTCGGCGTCCAGGGCCGCGGGGGAGCGGCCATGGGGCGGCAGGTCCGGGGCCAGGACCCGGAAATGCCGGGCTATGGGCCCCACATTGTGGCGCCAGGAGAAGCTGGAGGCCCCGAGGCCGTGGAGCAACAAAAGTGGCGGGCCATCGCCCCGCTCTTCAAAGTGCCACCTGCTCGGGTCAGCTATCCGGACATAACCGCGGTCAAAATGATGATCAACGGAAGAGGGCGAAAAAATTTTATTAGGTTTCAATCTGTCTATATATACCAGCAAGCTGCAAACAGACCATATTTTACAGTATAATCTATTGGCAAATTTGATTAATTCAGCAAGGCCCATTTTTGAGTTGTTACGCCCATTCCAAAACGGGACTTCAATGGCCGCGGAATCCATCCTGGTAGTGGAAGACGACGAAGATATCCTGGAGTTGCTCCGGTATAACCTGGGCAAGGAGGGTTACCGGGTGACCGGGGCCGGCTCCGGGGAGGACGCGCTGAAGGCGATGCAGGAAAAGCCGCCGGACTTGATTCTGCTGGACCTGATGTTGCCGGACCTGGATGGCTTGGAGGTTTGCCGGCGGCTGAAGCAGGACGGCCGGACCCGCCACCTCCCCATCATTATGCTGACTGCCAAAGGAGAAGAATCCGACATCGTTGCCGGACTGGAACTGGGCGCCGACGACTACGTCACCAAGCCCTTCAGCCCCAGAGTCTTGCTGGCCCGGGTGCGCTCCATCTTGCGCCGCCGGGCCGCTGGACTCTCCGATGACACGGCCGCCGTGAAGATTCACGATCTGGTCATAGACCCCCAGCGCCACGAAGTTCTGGTTCAAGGTGAGCCCATAGACCTCACGGCGAAAGAGTTTCGTCTGCTTAATCTGTTGGCCCGCCGGCCGGGCTGGGTGTTCACCCGGGACCAGATAGTGAACGAGGTGCATGGGGAGGATTACCTCGTTACCGACCGCGCCGTGGATGTCATGATCGTCGGCCTCAGAAAAAAACTGGGGCCCTGCGGCCACCTGGTGGAGACCGTCCGGGGGGTGGGATACCGGTTCAAGGAATGAGTGTGAAGAGAAAACGCCTGCTGTGGCAGCTGCTCCCTTCCTACCTCTTGATCACCATCGTCTCCCTGGTGGCGGTGACCTGGTATGCAGGCTTTTCCTGGAAGAAGTTTTACCTGGACCAGACGGCCCATGACCTGGAAGCCTGGGCCCGGTTGGTGGAAAACCAATTGCCGGGGCAGGTCTCGGAGGCCTCCGGCCCCAGGATCGATGAAACCTGCAAGCACCTGGGGAAAATCACCGCCACCCGCCTTACGGTTATCCTGCCCTCGGGAATGGTCCTGGGTGATTCGGACGAAGACCCGGCCCGGATGGAGAATCATGCGGACCGGCCGGAGTTTCAGGATGCCTTGAAAGGCCGGGTGGGAGTTCGCACCAGGTACAGCCATACCCTGCAAAAAGACCTGATGTATGTGGCCCTTCCCCTGATTCACCAGGACCATATCCGGGGGGTGGTGCGGGCTTCTTTGCCGGTGCCCGCCATCGATGCGGCCCTCAAGGGGGTTTACTGGCAGGTCGGCCTGGGGGGGCTGGTCATCGCAGTGCTCGCCGCCTTCCTGAGCTTGGCGGCGGCCCGGCGCCTCAACCGGCCCCTGGAGGAAATGAAGCGGGGGGCGGCGCGCTTTGCCCGGGGCGACCTGAACCGCCTGGTGCCGGTTCCGGAGACCGAGGAACTGGCCAGCTTGGCGGAGGCGCTGAACAGCATGGCGGCCCAATTGGATGACCGGATCCGCACCATCACCCGGCAGAGACAGGAACGGGAGGCGATGTTGGCCTCCATGGTGGAAGGGGTGATGGCGGTGGACAGCGAGAAGCGTCTCATCGCCTTGAACCGAGCCGGGGCCCAACTGCTGGGGGTCAATGCGGAAGAGGTCCAGCAGCGCCGGCTGGCGGAAGTGATAAGCAACCGGGACCTTCAGGGGTTGGTGACCCGGACCCTGGCCTTCGGGCAACCCCTGGAAGAGGAAGTGCTGCTCAGGGATGGGGAGGAACGGATTCTTCAGGTCCATGGCGCGCCTTTGCAGGACCCGGAGGGCTCGGCCCTGGGCGCGGTGATCGTCTTCCACGACGTGACCCGCTTGCGGAAACTGGAAAACGCCCGGCGGGAGTTCGTGGCCAATGCCGCCCATGAGCTGAAAACCCCGGTCACCGCCATCAAGGGCTTCGTGGAGACCTTGCTGGACGGGGCCCTCCGCGAACCGGAAAACGCCCTGAAGTTCCTGCAGATCATGGCGAGGCAGGCGGACCTGCTCCAGGCCATCATCGAAGACCTGCTCAGCCTTTCCCGCCTCGAAGCGGACTCGGAGGAGGGCCGCATCCCGCTGTCTTCCGGAAAAATAAAGGACGTGCTGGATTCGGCCCTGCAGACTTGCGAGGCCAGGGCGGCCAAGAAAGGCATCAGATTGGTCCTGAGCTGCCCCGAGAACCTGAAAGCCATGATCAATGCCCCGCTCCTGGAGCAGGCGGTGGTGAACCTGATTGACAATGCCGTCAAGTACAGCCAGCCGGAAAGCACCGTCGCGCTGGAAGCCCAGCCGGAGGAGGGGGAAATTGTCATCCGGGTCCGGGACCAGGGCGCGGGTATCCCCGCCGAACACCTGCCCCGTCTGTTTGAGAGGTTTTACCGGGTGGACCCCGGCCGCAGCCGGAAGATCGGCGGCACCGGCCTGGGGCTGGCCATCGTCAAGCACATCGCCCAGGCCCACGGCGGCAAGGTGACGGTGGAGAGCGCCCCGGGGCAGGGAAGCGTCTTTTCTCTCCATCTTTTGCCGGGTTAAAAACTCTTCTGTTATCCCCCCGGTAGAGAGTGCCCGAATCTGCACACCAATCCCCCCCTAACAAAATTCTAGCCGACGCCTCATAAAACCCTAATAATCGCTCCTTATCCTTAAAGAAAACCGGCCGGGCGATCCTTATCTTAAGCCCGGGAACAAGGAGGAGTTCAGATGCGAATGACGCTGCGGGTCCTGGCCGCGGTTCTGGCCGGCCTCCTGGCCGCGGCGGGCCTGGCCCAGGCCCAAACGGTGACCATTAACGGGGCGGGCGCCACTTTCCCTTATCCCATCTACAGCCAGTGGGCCTATAAATACAACCAGCTCACCGGGGTGAAAGTCAACTATCAATCCATCGGCTCCGGCGGCGGCATTGCCCAGATAAAAGCCAAGACCGTGGATTTCGGGGCTTCCGATGAGCCGTTGACACCCGAGGACTTGGAAAAAAGCGGCCTCATGCAGTTTCCCATGGTGATCGGCGGGGTGGTGCCGGTCGTCAACCTGAAGGGCATCGAGGCCGGTCAACTCCGGCTCACCGGAGAAACCCTGGCCCAAGTCTTCCTGGGGAAAATCACCAAGTGGGATGACCCGGCCATCAAGAACCTCAACCCCAACCTGAAACTCCCGGTCCAGGACATCGCGGTGGTGCACCGTTCCGACGGCTCCGGCACCACCTGGATCTTCACCGATTATCTTAACAAGGTCTCACCGGAATGGCGCCAGAAAGTGGGCGCCGGCAAAGCGGTGCAGTGGCCTGCCCCCAACAGCGTGGGGGGCAAAGGCAATGAGGGGGTCGCCGGCTACGTCAAGAAGGTCGCCGGCTCCATCGGGTATGTGGAATACGCCTATGCCCTGCAGAACAAGATGGCGGTTGTGCTGCTTAAAAACCGGGAGGATTTTGTGGCTCCCAGCAGCGAAACCTTCCAGGCCGCGGCGGCCAATGCGGACTGGGAAAAGGCCCGGGACTTCCACATGGTGTTGACGGATCAGCCGGGTCCCAAGAGCTGGCCCATTGTGGGGGCAACCTATATCCTGGTCTACCGCAGCCAACCCGAGGCCGGAAAAGCCCGGGCCATGTTGAAGTTCTTCGACTGGTGCTACAAGCACGGGGGCGAGATGGCCGCCAAGCTGGACTATGTGCCTTTGCCGGAGGACGTGGTGAAACTGGTGGAGTCCGCCTGGAAGGAAGTCAAGGCCGGCGGTAAACCCGTCTGGCCCTGAGGACGCGGCCGGTGGGGATCGGACCCGGGATGGAAGAAGCGCCTGGCCTGGAGCGCGTCCATGCCGAGGGGGCGTCGAGGTCAGCCAAATTGTGCCCCCGGGGCAAGGCGCACTTCCGGGAGGACGCGGTCTTCAAGGGGCTCAGCATCGGGGGCAGCTTGCTCATGCCCCTGTTGGTGGCGGCCATCCTGGTGGAGCTGGTCTGGTATTCCTGGCCCGCCCTCAAACATTTCGGAGTCGGTTTCCTGGTTTCCCAGGAATGGAACCCGGTCACCCAGGAATTTGGGGCGGCCAGCAGCATTTTTGGCACCCTGGTCTCCACCCTCATTGCACTGCTGTTGGCGGTGCCTTTGAGCCTGGCCGTTGCCCTGTTCCTGGTGGAGCTGGCTCCGCCCCCGGTGAGCCGGGTGGTGGGGACCCTCATCGAACTGCTGGCGGCCATCCCCAGCATCATTTACGGCATGTGGGGCCTGTTCGTCTTCGCGCCCTTCATGGCGGATTACGTCCAGCCCGCCTTGGGGAAGACCCTGGGTTTCCTGCCCCTGTTCCAGGGCCCGCCCCTGGGCATCGGGATGCTGACCGCGGGGATCATTTTGGCTTTCATGATCCTGCCTTTTATCTGCGCCATTACCCGGGATGTCTATCTGCTGGTGCCCCGGACCGTGCGAGAGTCCGCCTTCGGCATGGGGGCCACCACCTGGGAGGTGACCTACCAGGTGATTATCCCCTACGGCCTGGTGGGGATCATCGGTGCGGTCTTCCTGGGCCTGGGCCGGGCCCTGGGGGAAACCATGGCCGTGACTTTTGTCATCGGCAATGCCCACCGGGTTTCGGCTTCGCTGTTTGCTCCGGGCAACAGCATCGCCTCCACCCTGGCCAACGAGTTCGCCGAAGCCACGGGGACCTTGTATGTCAGCTCCCTCATCGAACTGGGCCTGGTGTTGTTTCTGATTACTTATCTGGTTCAGATGACCGCCCAGTTCCTGGTGCGGCGCTTTTATCGGGCCTGGAGCGCGGGTTTATGAAACTCAGGCCCCCCACCGGGCGCCTCCTGGTCAACCGGCTGGTGAGCTTGCTTTCAGCCGGCGCGGCCCTCCTGGGCCTGGCCGTCCTGGCCTGGATCCTGGCCGGGGTGGTGGCCAGGGGCCTGGGGGCCCTGACCCCGGCATTATTTATTCATCTCCCGGCCCCTCCCGGGGTTCCCGGCGGCGGGCTGGCCAACGCCATTGTGGGGACCCTGGTTATGACCCTGGCGGCCACGGCCCTGGCGGTGCCCCTGGGGCTTCTGGCGGGGGTTTACCTGTCGGAGTTCGGCCAGGATTCCCGGCTGGCGGACCAGAGCCGGTTTTCCGCCAATGTCCTGATGGGTATGCCGTCCATTATCATCGGGGTCTTCGTTTACGCCCTGGTGGTGATCCCCATGGGCAAGTTCTCGGGGTGGGCGGGCATTGCGGCTCTGGCCATCATCATGTTCCCCATCGTGGCCCGGACCGCGGAGGACATGATCCGCCTGGTGCCCAACACCCTCCGGGAAGCGGGACTGGCCCTGGGCGCTCCCCGGTGGCAGGTCACTCTCGCCATCATCTTCCGGGCCGCCCGGGCCGGGCTGGTAACCGGAGTCCTGTTGGCCATCGCCCGGGTGAGCGGCGAAACCGCCCCGCTGTTGTTTACCGCGCTGAACAGTCCTTACTGGGTCAGCTCGCTGTCGGAGCCGACCCCCAATCTCACGGTGACCATCTTTAACTACGCCATGTCGCCTTATCCCGACTGGCAGCAGCTGGCCTGGGGCGGCTCCCTGCTGATCACCCTGGGGGTCCTGGCCCTGACGTTGCTGACCCGATTCTCCTTGAGGGATAAACCGAGATGAAAGCCCTGACGCTACCAGCTCCCCGGTACCTGACCGCGGATGAGGCGGCCGGCGAGGCAACTTCCGACCTTGCCCTGACCGTGGCCCCGGAGGGCCCCAAGATCATCACCCGCCAATTGGACTTCTTCTATGGGGAGCACCAGGCCTTGTTTGGCAACAACCTGGAGGTGGCCCGCAATCAGGTGACGGCCATCATCGGTCCCTCCGGCTGCGGCAAGTCCACCCACATCCGGGCCTATAACCGCATCTATGAGCTTTACGGCGAGCAGCGGGCCACCGGGGAGGTCTTGCTGGACGGCGTCAACGTCCTGGACCCGGCCCAGGATCTCATGGAACTGCGCCGCCGGGTGGGCATGATTTTCCAAAAGCCCACCCCCTTTCCCATGAGCATCTTTGACAATGTCGCCTTTGGGCTGAAGTTGCACTATCGCCTGAACCGGGGGGAGTTGGCGGACCGGGTGGAGGAGGCCCTGGTGCGGGCCGCCTTGTGGGATGAAATCAAAGATCAGCTGCGTCATTCCGGCACGGCTCTCTCCGGCGGCCAGCAGCAGAGATTGTGCATTGCCCGGGCCATCGCGGTGGAGCCCGAGGTGCTGCTCATGGATGAACCCACTTCGGCCATCGACCCCATCGCCACGGCCAAGATTGAAGACCTGGTCAACACCCTGAAGTCCCGGTATACTATAGTGATCGTGACTCACAACCTGCAGCAGGCGGGCCGGGTCTCCGATTTTACCGCCTTTTTCTATCAGGGCCGCATCGTGGAGTTCGGCCCCACCACCCAAATCTTCACCAACCCCACCCAGAAACAGACGGAACAATACATCACCGGCCGCTTCGGTTAGTGGTTACTGACATGGCCAACAATCGTATCTGATTGGCGATATGATGGCATTATCGAGGGGAGGAAGGGGAGGGAGGCCGGGCGGGCCCGGCGCCACCTGGGAAGATGATATCCCGGCCCGATTCAGCCGGACCCGGCTGGTGCTGCTCCTGAAGACCCCCATTAATTTCTGCTTCGGACTGATAATCCCCAAACATCATCGCCATCCGCCACTGTCATTGGCAGCTCCAGAATTAACGGGTTCCGGCTCCTTGGAGGTCTGGAGGCCGATGCCGGGGAAACGCCCGGGAACCCTCAGTTGCCACCGGCTGCAGGTGGCGCAGGTAGGACCAGCCGACGATGTTGCGCTGCACGTCCCGCACTCTCCCCCAGCCGCCGGAGGTTTCCAGGAGCTCCACCTCGTCTTTGAAATAGAGGGTGGCAATTTGGGGTGCAGACATGGTGGGGCCTTCCCGGAGGGCCAGGCCGGGGATGTTCACAAAGTACATGGGCGGCGATGGTGCTGACATCGTCACTTCCGGAGGAGAAGGGGATGCTGGCGCTGATGGGATATCGGGTTCGGGTTCCTGGGCGGCAGGAGCCGTGGGAGCCGATGGGGTTGTTTCCGCCGTGTGGGGGATGGGGATGGCAGCAGGAGTTGGCTCTGAAGCGGCCTGAGGGGCCGACGTCACCATTAACTGAGGAGGCTCCTGGCTTTTTTTCCAAGGGAAGACCAAGAGCAGGGCCACGGCGACCAAACCAATGCCGATGAAAATACTTAGGACCCTGGGAGCGAGCCTCCAGGCCCTGGCCGGCGCCCTGGAAGGAGTCCCGGCCATCTCCGGCAGGGTGGCTTTGCACTTGTGGCAGAATCCCTGTTGCGGAGCCACCCGGATGCCGCATCGGGGACAAAAATAATCCTTTTCCTCCGGATGGGGGAGGTAGTTGTCACAGGTTGCGCAGTAGCGCTGGCCCATCCACACGGCGGCGTTGCAGATAGGGCACTGCATAAAGTCCCTCCGGATCAGGCCGCAGCTCGCCAGTCCTGCCCATTCTTATTTAATTTATGCAGATACTTCTTTGCAATTGGGAAACCCCTAATTTGCGCTTCGGAAACCCTAATTTTTAAGGGTTTGCAGCGGTCAGCAAGTCATTGCGTATAAAATCAAAATAGCTTGCCGAAAAAGAGGCTTTTCAGGAAGGAGACGGTCACCTCAGCGGCGAGTGGAAGGGGAGGGGGAGCGCGTCGAACCGGGCGCCAGCACCGGGAAGGGGATCCCCCGGCCCACTTCGGCCTGCAACCGTTGGTGCTGCTCGGCAAGGGCGGCCATTAAGTCCTGGCCTTGGACGATCAATTCCCAAACCCGGCGCCGCACCGGGCTATCCGGAGGCGCGGCCGGGTCCCGCAGCTTTTTGAAATAGGGATGGTGCAGCAACTGATCCCAGAGGTGGAGACATTTGTCGAAGAGATCGGGATAGAAATAGGGCAGCTCCGTCTGTTTTTCTTCCAGGAAGGCCACGGCCTGGGCCAGGCGGCGGGTGGGTCCCGGACCCCGGCGCACTCCCACCTGGGCCAGTTTTTCCAGAGGCTGCAACTGCTGGGCCTGGTCCAGGTAAGCCAGTTGCTGTAAAACTTCCCGGTGCAGGTCCGGGTACCGCGCGAAGGTTTCCCGGTAGTCCCGGTTGAGGAGGTAGCTGTTAAGGACTTTCTTGGCTGCCTCGAAGGTTTCGGCGCTGTAAGTCCCCAGGCGGCGCCGGTTCTTGGCCAGCCAGGCCGACAGGAACTTTAGCCTTTCCTCGTGGGTCTTGGTGGCGGTGATAAGGTCGCTGCGCTTGTAAGAGATGGAGCCCATATGTTCCCCCCGAACGATATCGGTGAGTTCCTTCAGGGTCCGCTTGGTGTCCTTCAGAATATTGGGACCCGGTTCCCGCCCTCCGTGGTAAGGATGGATGAGCTCCTGCTTCAGTACTGACAGGGCCCGGTCCTCCAGCACATTTAAGGGATTGTATTTGTGCTGCTGGTAGGTGACCTTGAAGATCACCACCCGCCGTCGGGAGTCCAAGTAAAACCCCTCCTCGGCAAGCTGCGGGTGGGCCTCGGCCAGGGACGGGGGCAGGGCGATTAAGGCGATCTTTTCCACCAGGGGGTAGCGGCGCTGCTCCAGCCCGGACAGGCTGGTAATGGTGCGGTCCGAGGACCCCAGGACCTTAATCAGGTATTGCTCTTTGAGGCGGCTCAGCCGGCGGGCAAACAGCGCCGCGGAAGTGCGCCGTTCCGCAGCGATGGGGAAGCCGTACAGCTCCATCAGGAACTGGTAGATAAATTCCCGCTCCTTCTCATAGGCAGCATTGTCCAAATCCCTAAACTTACCCAGTCGGCGGCCCAGGGCCTTGAGTTCGGTATCCAGGTCCGAGGGAAACGAGCCGTAAACCCCCAGGAGGCGGAAAATGTCCTGCCCGCTTTTGGCGATGACGTGGGCCCGGTCCATGTGAAAGAGGAACTCCAGCAGTTCCTCGTAGTAGCTCAGGTCCGTAAGGTCCCGGCCTCCGAAGCGCTGCCTGAACAGGGGTCTCAGGTCCGGGTCGAGGTGGGGCAGGATCTTGTCCAGATTTTCCCGGCCCGGGCGCCTCTTGCCTTCGCTGACGGGGTGCAGCAGGTCGAACTGAAAGATTTCCTCATGGTAGGACAGGGGCCGGTTGAAGGCCACCATGCTGAAGCTGGGAAGATGGCGGTATTCATAGAAGTTTTTCTCAAAGGAGGGCAGCAGCTCCCGGGGTTCGATGAGCGGGTACCTGGAGTCATAGGCATCCAGCAGACCTTTTTTGACGTGGACGTACTCCAGGAAATCTTTGAGGAGGTAGCGGTCCCGAATGGCGGCCGCGCCTTTGCTGTAATCGGTCAGGGAATGGCCGTTTAACTTTACTTCGGAGAAATAAGGTGATTTCTTCCCCATTCAGTCGGCCACGACTTTTACGTGTAGCTTACGGCGGCGGGGGCCGTCGAATTCGCAGAAGTAGATGCCCTGCCAGGTACCCAGGAGCAGGCGCCCCTCGGACACCAGCACCGTCAGTTGGGGGCCCAGGAGCGAAGCCTTGATGTGGGCCGGAGAGTTGCCCTCCGAATGGCGGTAGGGTTCCTTCTCGCTGATAAGTTTGTTCAGGACCATGAGGATATCGGCCTTGACGCTGGGGTCGGCGTTTTCGTTGATGGTGACGGCCGCAGTGGTATGGGGCACAAAGATCTGGCAAAGACCCTCCCGCACGCCGCTTTCCCCCACGACCTCCTGAATCCGGGAGGTAAGGTCCAGGAATTCGATGCGGCTGCCGGTGTTGAGGGACAGGGTGTGGACCATCTTTACCTCCGGAGGTGCCGGGAGTCGCCAGGTAGGGTCAGCAATCCTGATTCACTTCGGCCCGTCTTATCTCTCTGAGTAAATTCCCAGGCCAGGCGCAGGGCCAGTTGCACCAGGCTTTTCAGGAAGGGGTTTTCTCCGGACAAGGAGCTGGGCGCCGGATCCGCCAGTTCATCGGCCGCGGCCCTGGCGGTTCGGGCCTCTTCCAGTCGATGGCCCTCCTTTAAATAATAGGCCATGGCCAGGAGACGCCGGCGCCAGAAAGGACGATTCTCCGGGGGGTAGAGGGTTCGGGTGGCCTCGTCCAGCAGGGCGTCGGTGCGCACCTGCTTCTGCTGGTCCGAGAGCACCAGGGGGCTATCTTGAACTTCCTGGAACTTCTCCAGCCACGGGGAAATTTCCTCCAGGGCCGGCATCCAGGTTTGAAATAGGGGGTCCGTAACCAGTTGCCGGGATTGCTCCAGCAGGCGGCTGCGTTCGCCGGGATCGAGGGGCGGCAGCTCCGCTTCCAGGTCCGGCGCGTCTTCCGGGCGGCCCCAGTTTTCCAGGACCTTCTGTCGGAGCGCGCCATAGCTGCTTTTAGCCGCGGCCTCGGCGTCCGGGTGTTTCCAGCCCTGCTCCAACAGGCGGGCCGCGTAGGCGCCGGGCACCGGGAACCATTGCGACAGGCCGTGCTGCCGGTAATGGTCCCAAAACTCGTTTTGCTGCTGTTTGCCTTTGATATTTAGCAGATGGCATTCCCGGAGCCCCGCGACATCGCTGAGGCGGGCCACCAGAAAGTTGCCTCCCAGGATTTCCTTAGGCCCTTCCAGGATCACATAGCTGTCGCCGTTGCCCAGGACCGGGGAGACTTCAGCCTTGACGATCGCGGGGTAGGGCGGCGCCCCTAAGGTGGGCTCTTCCCGGGGCAGGAGTTCTGTGGACACCGGCACGCCCCTGGTCTTCAGCTTGTGGAAGGCTCGTTTTAAAGCCTTGCGCCGCTCTTTGTCCCCGCAGGCCCCGAAAAGCGCCGCCAGTAGGGGCGGAATGGCCGGATGGGTTAGATTCGCCAGGGCGGCCATGAGGTTAAGGTCCCAGGCAAGGCTCTCCCCGGAGGTCACCAGATTTTTCAGTGATTCAGGATCCTGGCCGGCCGTAAGTGCCGCAGCCACCTGGGCCACCCGGTCCGTAAGCGCTGCCGAGGCTTCGGGCGCCAGTTCCGGCAGTTCAGAAACGACGCGTCCCTTGGCCCTTCTACGGTCCATCAAGGCCTTTCCGGCGGCCCCGATTCGAGGGCCACTTCATCGGGCCGGCCCATCTCCTGAAGATAAACATTGACCCGTTGGCCCGGGGGCAATTTCAGGGCCCGGCCCACGTAATCGGGCTGAATGGGGAGCTCCCGGCCGCCCCGGTCGATGAGGACCCCCAGTTCGATGCGCCGGGGCCGGCCGTAATCGATGAGCGCGTCCAGGGCGGCCCGCACCGTGCGCCCGGTAAACAGGACGTCATCCACCAGCACCACTTCCTGATCGTCGATGGAGCCCGGAAGTTCGGTCTTGCCCACCAGGGGCTTGTGGCTGAGCTGGGTCCAATCGTCCCGGTAAAGGGTGATGTCCAACACCCCCACCCGCACCGGCTTACCGGTGCGCCGGGCAATCTTGTCGGCCAGCCGTTGGGCCAGAAAGGCGCCGCCGGTGCGGATGCCTACGATCACTAAACGGTCCTGGTCCCGGTGGCGCGACGTGATTTCGTCGGTGAGGCGCTCCAGGGTTTGGTCCATCTCTGCGGCGGACATGCCTGAGGGCTTTTTGGGAGTCATGAAATCTTTGCGTTCCCCTTTCTCCGTTCTGATCGTGAGGCGGTTGAGCGCCGGTGGGTCATACGGGCCTCGACCTCCGGGGCGGCTCCGGTGAATGCTATATAACCTAACACGGTTGAGCCGAGTTGACAAGCCGGGATGGGGATGAGAGGTGAGGCCCGGGAAGCATGCGTTTCTCCGGGAATGGACCAGACCACCTCATCTTTTAACAATCCGTTAAGGTTTGCCAGCCTTGGGGATCGCGGATATAATCAGCAGAAGCCAAAACCGGCTTTCAGGAACAGCTCATGACAGTGGAGGAAGCTCGGAAGATACTGGGCTTAGGCCTCAAGGCCACCCGCCGGGAGATTAAGGGCGCCTATCGGCGGGAAGCCCGCCGTTGGCATCCGGACCGGGCTCCCGCCGGAGGAGAGGCCGAATACCGGGCTCGCATGCAGCAGATTAACGAAGCCTACCAACGTTTGGTCCAATTAATCGACGGCTACCGCTACGAACTGGTGGATACCGAAACTCCCGAAGACCTGCAGCAATGGTGGACCTCCCGTTTCTTCACCGGGGTCTGGAGCCCCCCCAAAAAGCCGGGGGACGATCAGGAATGAGGCGCGGTTTCCTGATCTTCCTTGGTCTGGGTCTGGCGCTCTTATTCCTTCCCGGCACGGGCGGAGCGGACCTGGTGTTGGAGGAACTGCCTTACCGCGTCAGCCTGGGACCCTGGCAGGAGATAGGAAGGGCCAACCTGACGCTTACCGAATTGAGCCCCGGACGGTACCTGGCGCAGTTCACCGCCCGGTGCCAGGGAGTGTGGAGCCTGCTGGACGGTTGGCTCCCGGACCAATACCAGACGGAGATGAGCTTCCGGGACGGCCGCCTCTGCCCCCTGGTTTTTCGCGAGAAGGTGCGCATCCGGGGCCGCCGGCTGGTGAAAGAATACCGTTTTGACTACCAGCAAGGGCACCTGGAATACTGGCGCAAAATCAACGACCGGGAACTGGTCAGAATGTGGCAGGTCCCTCTCCAAGAGATGGTGTTCGACCCTTTGAGCCTGTTTTACAACCTGAGGCTGGGCGTCTTCGGGGACCTGGGCGGCGGCGGGACCATCAGAGTTCAAGGCATCCCCACCCCGGAGCCTGAAGAAATGGTCCTGGCCATGGGGGAACGTACTGATCAGGGCCGCAAGATCATGCTCACCATCCGGGAACCCAAAGGCGGGGAGCGGGGTCCATTTTTTTTCTGTACCGGGACGGGGCCGGGATGGGTGCCCCAAGACGCCTGGACCAGAATATTCAAAATCGGCAAGCTTGCCGGACATCTGGAGGATTCCCGGGGGGGCATGCCGAAGGCGTGGCTGAATCCGCCCCGGCAAAAGTTGAGCAGCCTGGGCCAGTGATGATACTGTCTATGGTTAAAAGTTGGGGACCCCTGTAACAATGCAAAATTTTCCACCCCAGACCGGAAGCCGGCGGTCGCGCCAGTATCATTGGCGTCGGCTGCTGGCGCTGATCCTGCTGGCCGCCCTGGCTTTGCCCGGCTGGGCCGGCACCGGGGCCGAAGCGGTTCTGGAGGACTTGCGCTACAAAGTGGATGTCGTGGCGTGGCCGGATGCGGTCCGGGCCCGGCTCACCTTTAAAAGCCTGGGGGAAGGCAAGTACTGTGCCGAAGTCTCGGGGGAGCCCCAGGGCGCGTTGAAGACCCTGAGCGGAGAGCGGCGGGACAGCTACCGGACAGAAATGGTATGGCTCCAAGGTAAGCTCATGCCGGTGGTGTACCGGGAAGAGTCCCGGCGCCAGGGTGAGCGCCACCTGAAGGAATACCGCTTCGATTATACCCGGGGCCAGCTGGAAATGTGGCAGTTGAAGGCAAACACCGGAAAGTTGGTGCGCAAATGGCAGACGCAGCTTGCGAACCCCGTCTACGACCCCTTGAGCGCCCTTTACAACTGCCGCCTGGGCCTGTTGGGGCCCATCCGGGAGGGCCAGGTCTTTAAATTGGAGGGCATTCCCTACCCAAAACCGGAAAAAATCGAAGTGCGCATCGGCCCGGAAACCCCGGATGGCCGCCAGGCGATGATATCCGTGGCCGGCCGGACCAAAAGGGAGCAGAGACAGGTGTATGCCTTCCTGGACGGCCGGCGGATTCCCCGGCAGGCCTGGGTCAAGGTTTTAGGCCTGGGCAAGATCAGCGGGGAACTGCTGCCCGGAGGCCAGGGTCTGCCCGGCGGTCTGCCGGAAGCCGCCCCCGGGTCTGAAGGCTAAAAAATCAAGGCCGCCACTGGGAAAAATTTTTTCCCGGCTTCCCCTTGATTCCGCCAAAATGATGCTTATTTAATAGTTAAGACAGCCTGAGGACCGGAAAATCTGCCGCCGGCCCCCCTGAAGCACTGCCACTTGAAGGGGCGCGATGTGGGGGTTGCAGTCCCACCTGGCTGTTCTTAAAAAGAGGCCAGACCGCTAGGGTCTGGCTCTCTTTTGTGTGCCGAGCATGCATCGCAGCTTGGAGGTGAAAGTCCTCTACTCAACCTGATGGAGGTGAAGGGTTAGCGAAGCGCAAGGG
>Ga0315268_10003896_pt1 | contig 16327 bp, 14 predicted proteins | sample C1_top_MG_FD_204535 | JGI IMG/M metagenome (GOLD analysis project Ga0315268, IMG submission 204535) | Sediment microbial communities from Yellowstone Lake, YNP, Wyoming, USA - C1_top | ecosystem: Environmental > Aquatic > Freshwater > Lake > Sediment | place: USA: Wyoming | collected 2017-08-01
GCAGGTGGAGTCCAACCCCTGGGAGGTGATCGGCGAAAAGTACCCGGTGGGCTCGGTGATCGAAGGCAAGATCAAAAATATCACCGACTTCGGCATCTTCATCGGCATCGACGAAGGCATCGACGGCCTGGTGCACATCTCCGACATCTCCTGGACCAAGCGGTTCAAGCACCCTTCGGAGCTGTTCAAGAAGGGGCAGGTGGTCCAGGCCAAGGTGCTTTTCATCGACAAGGATAACGAACGCTTTTCCCTGAGCATCAAAGACCTGGCCCTGAACCCATGGCAGACCATCGACCAGCGCTTTCCCATGGGGGCGGTGGTCTCCGGGCCCATTACCAACATCACCGATTTCGGCATGTTTGTAGAGGTGGAGGAGGGCATCGAAGGCCTGATCCACATCTCGGAACTGGGGCGGGACAAACAGAAGATGGCCGCCCTGAAGGTGGGCGACACGATCCGGGCCAAGGTGATCCACAGCTCGGCCCAGGAGCGGCGCATCGGCCTAAGCATCCGCAAACTCGAAACCGACGAAGAGCAGACGCACTACCGGGATTATCTCCACTCCCGCACGGAGGCCACCACCAATATCGGCGACCTCATCCGGGAAAGCCTGGAGGAGAGCGAAGCTCGGAAAATAGGGAACAATAATAAGAGCCAGTAGCCAGTAGTCAGTAGTCAGTTGTACTAGGCATTGGTGAGTTTATCCGACTAAGCAACTTATAACTTAAGACCTCTGCGAAAATCTAAACATCACTTATGTAATCAAAATGTAGCGTAGGCGCCCTCGCCTGCGCCTATATAGCGTATGACACCCGAGGGCGGGTGTCCCACATTTAGATTTTGGCAGAGGTCTCAACTTATAACTTATAACCGATAACCGATAACCGATAACTGAAAACTGGCAACTGGCAACTGCACTAAAGGCGAACCATGAAACATCCCCTGCTTTCTTCCTGCTTGATTGTCATGGTCGTGGTCATCTTTTTTGTGATTGCCTCCCTGGTGGCCGCCGGCTGGGTGGGCAAAGGCCTCTGGGGTCCGCGGGAGAAAGTGGGGGTGGTGGAAATCACCGGGGTGATCGCGGATTCCCAAAAGATCATAAAGCAGTTGGACAAATACCGGGACGACTCCAACATCCGGGCGATCGTCGTCCGCATCAACTCGCCCGGGGGCGCGGTGGGGCCTTCCCAGGAAATTCTCCGGGAAGTGGAAAAGGTCCGTAAGAAAAAGAAAGTGGTGGCTTCCCTGGGGACCGTGGCCGCCTCGGGGGGCTATTACATCGCCTCGGGAGCCGACCTGATCATGGCCAGCCCCGGCACGGCCACCGGCAGCATCGGCGTGATCATGCAGTTCACCAACGTGGAGGGCCTCACCAAGAAGATCGGCGTGGACTTGTTCGCCCTGAAAGCCGGGCGTTACAAGGACGTGGGCTCCCCCTTCCGCCCCATGACTGCGGAGGATAAGGCCTACCTGCAAACGTTGCTGGACAACGTCTACCAGCAATTCCTTAGAGACGTGGCCCGGAACCGCAAAATTCCCCTGGAGAAGATGCGGACCATTGCCGAGGGGAAGATCTATACCGGGGAAGAGGCCAAGCAGGTCGGCCTGGTGGATGACTTCGGCAACCTGGAGGACGCCATCGAGAAGGCCGGCCGCCTGGGAGGCATTAAAGGCAAGGTGGAGGCCGTCTATCCGGAAAAGGAGCGGTTTTCCCTGCTGCGCCTCCTCCTGGGCGGGGACGGCGACACGCTCAGCCAGAAACTTTCCCTGCCATATCCCGAACCCGCCTATTTGCCGGCCTGGTTCCGGTAACGGCTTCACCACCAAGACACCAAGAACACCAAGAAACACCAAGGAAAAATTAATTAGCCTCCTTGGCGCCCGCCCAGGAGGCTAATAATTCATCATTGCTATTTCTTGGTGCTCCTTATACCGAGTTGCGGCCAATCGAATAATTTTTCCCCAATTTTTCTGGTGGCACAAGCGTCTCGCCTGTGCAGCGCAGGCTAAAGCCTGCGGCTACAAAAGCAACATTTGAATGCAACTCGGTATTATGCCCTTATGGGAATCCCTTACCCGAAGGCGGACACGTCCCCTTTGCCGGCCCGGATGACCTCGGGAAAGTCGTCGATGAAAGAGATGATGCTGGAGGGGGCCGACGGGATTAGCCCCGCGTCGATGACCACGGCCAGGTGGGCTTTAAACTTCTCATCGATCTCGTAGGGGTCGGTCTCCGGCTCCTCATCCGGGAGCGCGGCGCTGGTGCTGATGATGGGGTGGCCCAGCAGCCGCACCAGCCCCAGGGCGATGGGGTGGTCCGGCACCCGGATGCCCACGGTGCGCCGCCGGGTTTGCAAAATCTTGGGCACCAGGCGAGAGGCTTCCAGGATGAAGGTATAGGGCCCCGGCAGCAACCGCCGCATGGCCTTGTAAGCGGTGTTCCCCACCTGGGCGTATTCGCTGATGTTCTTGAGGTCGGCGCAGATGAAGCTGAAGGGCTTGGACAGGGGCCGGCGCTTGAGATGGTAGAGCCGGGAGATCCCCCTGGTGTTGTACAGGTCGCAGCCCAGGGCGTAACCGGTGTCGGTGGGGTAGCCGATCAGGCCGTTGTTGGTGAGGGCCTCCACCACCTGGCGCAGCAACCGTTCCTGGGGATTGACGGGGTTGATTTTCAGGATCATGGCAACCTTTCTAGAGAAGCTGTCAGCGGTCAGCTATCAGCTATCAGCTATCAGCAGTCAGCAGTCAGCTCAGAAAAAAAGAAAAGAAGCACTATTCTGGTTCCCGAACTCCTGCTTGGGAACGATTGTGCGGAAGCGGATTCATATTAATTTTACGTCTAAATTTTTTTATCTTTTGCTGACTACTGATTACTGACTACTGACTACTGACTGCTGACTGCTGAAAGCTGAAAGCTCATTTCTAACGCCGCTTCTTGCCTTTGGCTGATTTGCCTTTGCCCTTGCCGGCCCTGGCGGGCTTGGCCGTGGCCTGGGAGACCTCAGTGGGGGCTGCCGCGGCGGCCATTTGCTTCTCCACCTGATCTTTAAGCCAATGGGGGTCCCACCACTCCAGGGGGTCCACAAATTCCCCTTGCAGGAGCATGGAGAAGTGGAGATGGTCGCCCCCGGCCAGTCCCGTGGACCCGGTGCGGCCGAGCACCGTCCCTTTTTCCACCTTGTCCCCCCCCTTGACGTCGATCTGGCTCAGGTGGCTGTATTGGGAAAAGACCCCCAACCCATGGTCCAGGATCACGGTATTGCCGTAAATGCCCAGGGGTTCCGCCAGGACCACCACGCCGTTGTTGGCCGCGGGCACCGGGGTGTGTTCCAGGTTGGCCAGGTCCTCCCCCAGGTGCACCTGTTGGTCAACGGCTTTATTCTGGTAAATATAGGTGCGCTTGTCGCCGAAACGGGCCATGGGTTTTCCCAGATATCGCTGGAAGGCCCCGGACCACAACGGCGTGGGGGCGCTGTGGCTGCAGGCCTGGCGGATCTTTTCATGATTGGCGCGCCGCATTTCCCGGTTCACCTCCAAAAAAGCGGCCAGGAGGTCGCCGGGATTGCCGGGAGCCAGGGAACTGGACACTTTCTGGAGGAAATTGTCAGACAGGTTCAACTTATCCTGCCGCCATTTCCTGGGTTTGACCTGGAGCGTGACGGTCTGCTTCACTTCGTCGCCTGTCGCCGGGCGGGCCACCAGTTCCACCCGGTCGGCCCCCGCGGACTCCCGGGGGACCGGAAAAAGGACCAGGTAATCTCCCTTGGCCCCCTTGGGATTGGCATAGCCCTGGTAGAAATGGCCGCCGACCTGCACCCCGCTCTCCTTTACGGCTTTGTTCAGGCGGTAGATAATGGCGCCGGTGCCGCCGGAGTGCAGCAGGTGGCTCACCGACAGGAAGGCCAGGTTCAGGGGGACAAAATCGATCTCCACGGCCCGGTCCAGGGTGGCGGTGCGCCCCTGGAACCAGTTTCCCCAGGAGCGGTCCCTGGCCCTGACCTTGATCAGGGCTTTACCCTCCTTCAGGCCCAGGCTTTTGGGTTCGAGGGTGAATGGCAGGTCCACTTCCGAGCCGCTTTCGCCCCCGGGGGGAAAGGTGCGTTCCAGCACCACCTTTTCCAGGGCGTCCTGGGTGATGGTGACCCGGACCTCCCTGAGACCGGTGGTGCGGTCCCCGGCCTTGAGGGTGAAGCCGGCTTTGATTCCCACCACTTGAGCCTCAGGCTGCAGCTCCAGGGTGGGGTCGTCCCGGTCCAGGCGCCCCACCCCGTACCAAACCAGGGCCGCAATCAGGCCCAACCCCAACAACCCGGAAATAACCAGGTTTGCCGTGCCACGCCACGGTTTGCTGATCAGAGACATGGGAGTAATAGTACCAGTAATCGGCCGGGGGGGCAAGGTGGGGGGGGACATCCCGGCAGGAGCGCCCAGCCTGCTATAAGGAGGGAACTTGCTTTCCCGGGGCGGCAATTTATATTGTATATTCTAAACGAAAATTTTTTCCCCTCGGGGGAGGATAGGCTTCTTTTCTTGTCATCCTGAACGCAGTGAAGGATCTCAAGCTATTAAAAATACGAGATTCTTCGCTTCGCTCAGAATGACATTGAAAGGGAAGGTTAGGTTTTGAAATGCCTTCTATGAGGACATGGTTTGCCTTGCCGTGTGCGGGCGCGGCCTGGCGACCCGAATATCCCGCCTAAAAAAATAGATTGATCTCGCCTGTGGAGGAAAAATGTCCAAGCTCGAAGAGATGTGGCAATGTCAGACCGCCAATTGCGGCTACATATATGACCCGGCCAGAGGTGATAAGAAGGGCAAAATACCCCCCGGCACCCGGTTTGAGGATCTGCCGGAAGACTGGAAGTGCCCTTGCTGCGGCGCCAGCAAAAAAATGTTCCGGCCGCTGGCCGGGCCCGGCTCGGTGGCTGAACAGGCGGTAAAATGTGCCACCTAAATGGGGGAGGGGGCCAGGGGTCGCAGACCCGCTTGCAATCCTCCCCCAAACCCCCTTCCCCAACCCTTTAAAGGGTGTTGGGAGGGGAGTTTGAGGGGAGGGCGGGGGAGCATTATAAAAAACTCCCCCGGCCCTCCCCGCGATTCCACCACCTCACAGAGGTAACTCCATGCCGGCAAAAACCGAAGAAATCTCCCTGGTCATCGGCGACATGCATTGCGCCGCCTGCGTCAGCCGGGTGGAAAAGGCGCTGCAAGGGGTCCCCGGGGTGAATCAGGCCCTGGTCAACCTGGCCACCCGCCAAGCCCGGGTCATTTACGACCCCCGCCAGGGAAGCTTAGAGGCCATGAAACTGGCGGTGGAAGCGGCCGGTTACCGGGTGGAAGATTGGTCCAGGGGTGAAAAGCGCCTGGCGGCCGTGTCCCCGGAAAAGGAGGCCGGCCAGTTCCGGCGGCGCTTTTTAATCGCCCTCATCCTGGGGTTGCCGGTTTGGGTGCCCATGATTCCCCCTTTCTCCCACTGGGTCCATGGGTTTCCCGGCCTGTATCCGGTGATGTTCGCCTTCACCACTGTGGTGCTGTTTTATTCCGGGGCGCCGTTCTTCCGGGGGGCTCTTAAAGCGGCTCGACACGGGGCCACCAACATGGACACCCTGGTGGCCCTGGGGACCTTCGCAGCTTACGCCTATTCGGCCTGGGTCACCTTTTTCCCGGAAACGGTGGCGGCTTCCCGGCAGGAAGTATCGGTTTACTTTGACACCAGCGTCATGATCATCACCTTCATCCTGCTGGGCAGGTGGCTGGAGGCCCGCTCCCGGGGCCGGGCCTCCGAAGCCGTGCGCCGCTTGCTGGCCCTGGCACCCCCCACCGCCCGGGTGCGCCGGGACGGCCTGGAGGTGGAAGTGCCCCTGGACCAGGTGACGGTGGGAGACCTGGTACTGGTGCGCCCCGGGGAGAAAGTCCCGGTGGATGGCGTCGTGGTGGAAGGCAGCAGCGCCGTGGATGAGTCCATGCTCACCGGCGAGTCCTTGCCGGTGGCGAAGCAGCCGGGGCAGGAGGTCTGGGGGGCCACCCTCAACCAGCGGGGTTTTATGGTATTTAAAGCTACCCGGGTGGGGCAGGACATGGTCCTGTCCCAGATCATCAGGCTGGTGGAGGCGGCCCAGACCAACAAGGCCCCCATCGAACACCTGGTGGACCGGGTCGCCGGCGTCTTCGTGCCGGTGGTCATGGGCCTGGCGACCCTGACTTTTCTGGGCTGGTACGTCTCCGCCCCGCCCCCGGCCATTACCCGGGGCCTCATCGCCGCAGTGGCGGTGCTCATCATCGCCTGTCCTTGCGCCATGGGGCTGGCCACCCCCACCGCCATCATGGTGGGCTCGGGCCGGGGGGCCGAATTGGGCATCCTGCTCCGGGGCGGTGACGCCCTGGAGCGGGCCTACCACCTCACCACCGTGGTGTTCGACAAAACCGGCACCCTGACCCGGGGGACCCCCCAGGTGACGGACATCTGGAGCTGGAGCGGCTGGAGCGAGTCCAAGGTGCTGGCCTGGGCCGCGGCCCTGGAAGCCAAGTCGGAGCACCCCCTGGCCGAAGCCGTGGCCCACGAAGCGACCCGGCGGGGCCTGGAGCTGCCCCAGGTGGACGAATTTCTGGCCGTCCCCGGCCTGGGCGTCAAGGGAAGGATTCAGAACCAGGAGGTTCTCCTGGGCAACATCTCTTTCTTGCAGGAAGAAAAGGTGGCCACCCAGGATCTCAGCAAGCATCAGGCCACCCTGGCCGGGGAGGGCAAGACCGCCATCTTCCTGGCGGTGGGCGGCTACTCCGTTGGTCTGCTGGCCGCGGCGGACACCCTGAAACCCGGGGCCCCGGAGGCGGTCCAGGCCCTGAAGAACATGGGCCTCAAGGTCATGCTCATCAGCGGCGACAACCGCCAGACCGTGCAGGCCGTGGGACGGAGCGTGGGCGTCAGAGAGGTGCTGGCCGAGGTGCTGCCCGGGGATAAGGCCCGGAAAGTGGCGGAACTCCAGGAAGCCGGCGAGACCGTGGCCATGGTGGGGGACGGCATCAACGACGCCCCGGCCCTGGCCCAGGCCGACGTCGGCATCGCCCTGGGGACCGGCGCCGACGTGGCCCTGGAGGCCGCCGACCTTACCCTGATCCGGGACGACCTGGCCCTGATCCCCCAGGCCATCCGGCTGGCCCGCCGGATGATGCGCATCATCCGACAAAACCTCTTTTGGGCCTTCTGCTACAACGTGGTGGCCATCCCCGCGGCCGCCCTGGGCTTCCTCAACCCCGCCATCGCCGCCGCCGCCATGGCCATGAGCTCGGTCAGCGTGGTCACCAACTCGCTAAGATTAAGGCGATTTAGGGGTTAGGATATTGGGGGAGGGGGCAAAGGGGCGTGGGCCTGAGGAGGGTTAGAGTACCGGTGTTGGGGGAGGGGGCCAGGGGCCGCGGGCCCACTTACAATCCTCCCCCAAACCCCCACCCCCAATCCCTTAAGTTAGGCCAGGGGTAGGCTGGGCCTCAGGCCCCGCCTAACCCTGGCCAAAAAGGTAAGGCGGTGATTTATAATTCCGGATGGACGGACGAGATGATCACCCCCTACTTTTTACACATTATGCCATAAAGAATTTCGCCTTATTAAACCATATCAAATATTATAATGGCTCATAAACTTACTCATACATAGCAGTGAGTTTGCAGCGGGCGATTTTTGCCGTAGGGCGGGAAAGTGAAACGCATCCCGCCTTCGGCAATTGGTTAGGGCTGACTTATGCCGCAATATATTCGCGCCTTTGTTCCTGGCGGCACCTTCTTCTTCACGGTCACGCTGCTGGAACGCCGCCGGAAACTTTTGACCGAAAACATTGACCACCTTCGGGAGGTGTTCAAGGCGGCCCGCCGACGCCGACCATTTACCATCGAGGCCATCGTTATTTTGCCCGATCACCTACATTGCATCTGGACCTTGCCTTCCGGGGACGCGGATTTCTCCACCCGCTGGCATGATATCAAAGCACGATTTGCCGCCCAATTCCCAGAGGGGAGAGACTTTCAGCGCGGCGTTTGCAGAAGGGAGAACGAGGCATTTGGCAGCGACGCTTTTGGGAACACGCCATCCGTGATGAGCGCGACTATGAGCGTCACGTAGATTACATCCACTACAATCCGGTAAAGCACGGTCAGGTTGCGAGGGTCGCGGATTGGCCGTATTCAAGCTTTCACCGGTATGTGGAACGCGGCATTTATACGCTTGACTGGGCGGCAGATGATAGCGTTCGAGGTCTAGAGATGGAATAATGCTCCATAGATTAAGGGCGTCAGATTTGGTGAACAGGCTTAGCCTGGCGACCATTTTGCGTTCCCAAGTGCAACTTGGGAACGAGAGAAGAGGGGACCTCGCCTCTATGGTTGATGGCCGAAACTTTGAGAGCAGTTCCTCATGGGCCTAGGCCCCACCCATAAATTATGGAAAGTCCGATAGGGCGGGCGTCCTCGCCCGCCGCCATCGCGCTATGGCGGTGCGCATTGCGCACCCTACATTAACTGGGCACGGCACGCCGTGCCCATACGACTTTTCAGACCAGAGAATGGCGCGGATGAAGGCCATATTCCAGGTTTGCTCTTAACAAAAAACCGAAAACCAAAAGCGCAACTCCAACAGCCCCTGGTCCCTGGCCCCCTCCCCAAAACTCACACCAATCTCTTATACAGATCCAGGTACGCCTGGGCGGAAACTTTCCAGGAAAAGTCCTGTTTCATGGCGTTTTGCATGATCTTGCGCCAGAGTTTCTGGTCTTCGAAGGTGGCCAGGGCGGTAAAGATGGCCTTGGCAAAGGCCTCGGGGGTGTAGTCGCTGAAGAGGAAGCCGGTGCCGGCGCCTTTGGCCGGGTCCACCTGGACCACGGTGTCGGCCAGGCCGCCGGTGGCCCGGACGATGGGGATGGTGCCGTACTTGAGGGAATACATCTGGTTGAGGCCGCAGGGTTCGAACCGGGAGGGCATGAGGAACATGTCGGCCCCGGCTTCGATGAGGTGGGCCAGGCCGTTGTTGAAGGCGATCTTGACCCCGAGTTTGCCGGGGTACTTGGGGGCCTCGGCCTTGAGCCAGCGGTGGTACTTCTCTTCCCCGGTGCCCAGGATGACCACCCGGACGTCCCGGGCCATCAGTTCCGGCAGCACTTCGGCCACCAGGTCGAAGCCCTTCTGGTCCGCGAGCCTTGAGATCATCCCGAGGATCGGGGCCTCGGGGCGGTCTTTGGCCAGGCCGAAGGCGTCGATCAGGGCCTCCTTGTCTTTGGCCTTGCCGGAGAGATCGCGCCGGGAAAAAGCGGCCGGGATGAGGCGGTCGGTTTCCGGGTTCCACTCCCGGTAGTCCACGCCGTTGAGGATGCCGAAGAGGGCCCCGGCCCGGGTGCGCAACACCCCCTCCAGGCCGTAGCCGAATTCCGGGGTTTGAATTTCCCGGCTGTAGTTGGGGCTCACCGTGGTCACGGCGTCGGCAAAGAGGATGCCGCCTTTGAGCAGGCTGATCTGGTCGTAGTATTCCAGGCCGCCGATGGAAAACAAGGACCAATCCAGGCCCAGGAGGGGAAACTTGTCCCTGGCAAACAGCCCCTGGTAGGCCAGGTTGTGGATGGTGAGGACGCACCGGGTGTCCCGCAGATACTCCGCTCCCGTCCAGCGCTGCTTGAGATAGACCGGCGCCAGGGCCGCCTGCCAATCGTGCACGTGGATCACGTCCGGCTTGAAGGCCAGGGCCTCGCACACCGGCAGCACCGTGGCGGAAAAAAAGGCGAAGCGCTCCAGGTTGTCGAAATAATCTCCCCGGGGGGTCCCGTAGAGTTGGCTGCGCTCGAAGAACTCGTCCCGCTCCACAAAGTAGAAGGGATAATCCGGGGAGGTAGGGGTCATAAGGTTAAAGGCCAGGCGCAGGGGGCCCAGACCGGCCTCCAGGTCCTCGGCCAGACAGGTGGTGGGGAGTGACCCCTGCTTGATCATGCCGTAATAGGGGAGCAGAACCTTGACCTCCACCCCCAAGTCCTTGAGAACGGCGGGCAGCGCCCCCACCACGTCCCCCAGACCCCCGGTCTTGGCAAAAGGCACCGCCTCGGAAGCGACAAACAGAACCCGCAGTTTCGCAGCCATAGAGCCCCCAACAATTTCATGTTTTGGGGGGAGGGGGCTAAGGGCCTCAGGCCCTTACCCCCTCCCCCAAACCCCCTTCCCCAATCCCTTAAAGGGGGTTGGGAGGGGAGTTTGAGGGGAGGGCGGGGGAGCTACTGCTCCCCCCGCCCTCCCCTCAAAACTAATACCTGTATATCAAGTCGATGTCCGTGGCGACGAAGCCCTTTTCCCCCTCGGTCAGGGTAAATTCGAAGATAAAGTCCCGGCTGGGCAGGTGCTCCGACAGTCCCCCGGAGGGGAGGTCTTTTTCCATGAAGAACACGGAGGTATAAGGCGACTCCTCCAGGCGCGTGTCGGTGACCCAAAGTTTGCCGAAACCGTGCATGAACCGAAAGAACCCGTAGGAACGGTCCTGAAAGTACTTGGTGCAGACTCCCCGCACCCGGCTGCCGGGTTCTCCCCAGGGCGGGGCGCCGGCGTAAGGGGGCGCGGTGGGGAGGAGCCCCGGGACCAGATAGCCCGGCACGAAGAGGTCCACCTCCCGGCGCAGGCGGGAAGAAACGTTGGCGAAGGCCACCAGTTCCACCCGGCAGCCCTTGTTTTGCACCATGGTGACCACGCTGCAAAAATCTCCATCTCCGGTGAACAGATAGATCACATCCAGGCGTTCTGACTGGGCAATGATGTCCAGGCCCATTTCCATGTCTAAATTGGCCTTGCCGTAAGTGCGGCCCGAATCATCCGTATACCAGCGGATGGGTTTTTCGATCACTTTAAATCCTAAATCCCGCAGGGTGAGAATAAAATTCAGGGTATTCTTATAAGCAGGATCAGACACGGCTCTTTCTTCATCTATGGCCACGTAAGCATTGAGGCGCATCACTTCGTCGCTGTTGTGCGCGGCGAATCGCCGGATGACTTCATAGCGCATCCCGTAGCCGCCGCTGCGCATGATGTTCATGGAATCCACGTACACTCCGACTCTTCTGGCATTGGTCATCTTATTCAGAATCTATCCTCCTTGGTCAGCAAAATTGCCGCGGCGACCAGGGTGCGTCCCCGGGCGTATGGCCGGAATGTGCTGGTCGGGAAGCCTCCCGCGCCCCGGGTGAAGGGAGGCGATGTCTCCCCCCGCTGAGCCGCCACCCTTCCCCGGCCAACTTTTCCTGCCAATAAACGGGCAGCCGGGGCGGGGGAGCCAAAAAACTCGGCTGATAACCCCTGGAATATTACTGGAAAAACCAACCTCCCGCAAGTTATCGGTGAATCCTTCCCATCCTTTTTCCGGTACGGTTTTTAAGCCCGCCGGTGCAAATCTTCCGGTCTTTCTAAAACCTCCGGGCCGTGAAGAATCTGCGGCGGGGTTCGCAATTCCTGAGGTGGCTTAGGTATTTTTGCCTAAGAATTTTGACCTAGCAATAAATGAGTATTTTTACGGACTTGTCTGCCGGCCCCGAGGCCTTACGTTATACCAGGGTGCCTCCAGAAAGATAATATTGGTAGCCGCAGGCTTTAGCCTGCGTCTGCACCGGCTGGAAAGCCGGTGCCACCTAATTTTATTCATTTGATCGCAACCCCGTATTAGATGTAGGCTCGGAACCTTTGAGGGTAAAAAATGGACCTCCTGTCAACCTTTGCCAAAACCTTATCCTGGCCTGATAACCTTATGTCGGGCTCACCTGCCGACGCAGTCAAGGAGAGCAGAATGGATTGGGTAAGCAAGTTCAGGTGTCTGAATTGCGGCCATAGCTGGTTCGAAGCGGCCCCGGACGACGTTTGGGAAATGGCGCGCCAGGTGGCCTCCCTGGCGGCCTGCCCCCTGTGCGGCGCCAAAATGCAATTCGGCCAGGTGGAACTGTTGAGTCACCAGGAGGGCCACCTGGAAGCCTTCGGCACCTGCCAATATAATTTTACGAGCATTCATCCGCCTGGCGACTAGGTTCGCTTCATTATTTACCCCCTGATGAGCGGCTGGGCCTGGAGCATGCCGGGCTCAGCCGCATTTTTTTAATATTTTACGGTTGCCTCCTTTAGCGGAAGGCCGGAAACCGCAGGCATTGCCCACCCGAAAGCTGCTCTCCTCTCGAAAGTCGGTTCCCCAGAAAAGAATTCATCTGCAAGAAATATTGCAGTAGGGCGCGTTTCACGCGCCGTTTTTGGTGCGTAAGACGCACCCTACATTTTTCATGTTTAGATGCGATCGGTTCGGTTTCAATGGGCATTATCCTCTTCCAGAGGGAAGGTCAACATGCCCCCAAAAAAACTGATGACCGTCACCAGGGGGGTTACCGACAGGACCAGAAGCAAATAGATGAGGCCCGCCCCTGAAAGAGAGTGAAGAACCCCGGGTTCCAGAAAGCGCCAGATAAAGGCCGAGAGGCTGATGGCCAGAAGGGCCCAGGACAGCCGGATCTCCAGGATCATAGTGGAGCTAAGTTTGCCCGGATAGTTGAGCCACCTGGTAAAAAAGCCCGTGAGGTTGGTGACCGGGGTGCACAGCACCCCGCCTCCCAGGCAATGGAAGGCCGTGGTCTCGAAGGATTGCACTCCGGTAATCAGATAGAGGACATTAAAAAAAGTGGTGGCCAGCATCAAGACGGTGGTGAAATGCGCGCACATCGGGTGCGGGTGGCGGATCAAAAAAGGATATTTTTTGAGCCAGGGGGACAGCCACCTGGGGATATCCGGCCGGTCCAGGTCAGGATGCGGATGTGGTCGGGGCGCCAGGTCGTGGGCGACAAAAAGTTTCTCTGGCCGGCGGCTAGAGCTTTCCAGCGGAGATCGATGTCCCATGCTAGAGGTTGGGGCGCAGGCTGAAGCCTGCGGCTACCTTTTCTTATTCAGGGGCTGGGCCGGGCGAATTAACCACCCCCGCTCCACCCGCTGGCGGGGGGAGAGGGGTGGGGTGAGGGGGGCATTAGCCGTTACCATCTTTAAAAAACCAACTTCAGCGTTCTTGCTTTTCCTCTAATTCCACCTTCAGGGAGAGGAATTTCATCAGGTCTTTCAAGCTGACGATGCCGACCAGGCGGTCCTGGTCCATGACCATCAGACGGCTCAAACCGGTCTGGTTCATGATGGACAGGGCCTTGATGGCGTCAGTCTGGGGAGAGACGGTGTTTTCCGTGGAGCACTGGCTGGTCACCTCCCCCACTGTGGTCGTGCCCCATTTCTCCCGGGGGACTTCCTGGACCTGGCGGGTGGTGATGCAGCCCACCAGCTTGCCGTCGCTCATCACCGGGAAAAACTTGTAATGATATTTATAAATGTAGTTTTCCACCAGGTCATCCATCTTCGTGCCAGGGGACACGGTGACGGGGTTAGGGTTCATGAAGCGGCGGACGGGTTCACCCTCCAGGGCCTTGCGCACCACCAACTGCTGGTAAGACATGCGGGCCGCGCTTTGCAAGAACATGCCGATTAAAAACCACCAGAGGCCGCCGATGAAATTGCCCCGGAGGAACTGGAAAACGCCCAGGACAATGAGGAGGATGCCGAAGGCGGCGCCGATCTCCGAGGAAATGCGGGTGGCCCAGCGGAGGTTGTTTTTTATGCCCCAGAGGATGGAACGGAGCACCCGGCCGCCGTCCAAGGGGAAGGCCGGCAGCAGGTTGAAGGCCGCCAGGATGCCGTTAATCATCGCCAGATAAATCAGCACCCCGTTGACGGCCCGGGGCCAATGGCTTTGCAGCCCCACGGCATAGATCAGATAAAAGACCACGCCGATGAAGATGCTGGACAGGGGGCCGGCAATGGCCATGGAAAATTCGGCCCTGGCGCTGGGCGGCTCTTCTCCCATCTCCGCCACCCCCCCGAAAATGAAGAGGGTGATGCCCTTCATTTCCATGCCGAACCTGCGGGCCACGAGGGAGTGGCAGAACTCGTGAAAGACGATGGACGCAAACAGCCCCAGGGCCCCAAAAGCCCCCATGGCCCAGTAAGTCTCCGGGGGAAGGTTTTTCACCAGGTAGGGAAAAAGACCTTCGGCCAGGGACCAGGTGATCAGGACCGCAATGATGATCCAGCTCAAATCGATATTGACCTGGAACCCGAGTAGATTGAATAGCTTGATTTTTCTGCCGAACATTGGCCACCTCCAGGTCTATTTCTTATAGGTCGATTCCCAGACCGGCTTGAAATCATAAGTTGCATAAAATTCGGTGGAATAGGCTCCCCAGGCATTTTGCTCGATGGCCAGGTTGACGGCCCGCAATTTTTCCGGCGGCACCCTGAGCGTCACGACCTGACCGATGCCCATCATGACATACCAGGAGACCACCTCAACGCCTTGGGGAGGAAATTTTTTCCAGAAGCCGGTTTTCTCCAGATGTTCATTAATTTCTGCCAGGGTTTTCGCCTGGTTATGTTTCAGAAAGATAGTCAAAAGAAAGGCCTCAGGCTTTTTATCACCTGCAGTCGCCCCGACGGAGAGGGTAAATATGCAGATGATGGCAAGCCAACCGGCAGGACGGAGGAACCATAAGAAGATTTTCTTTTTCACAGCCCAAAGCCCTTTCTCGGTATTGATCTCATGTGGCCGTTCTCTGAATCATCTCCCGGAGTTGCACTGCGCGCCCGATGATCTACCGAGAAGTTAAACATGGAAACCATGCTTAACAAGCCCCATCTGGCCGACAACTGTCGGCGGGAGGTGATTTGTCAGAATTTCGCCAAAAAATTCGGCGACCAGGAACGCCCCCAGCCTCTCTTTAGAAGAAAAAAGTTCCAGGGTGTCGTAAATACTGTTATAATTTAACTTGAAGTTTTTAGCGGGTTTTGCGATGCCGCGGCGCGGGAGGGGAGGGGCGGTCCCGATCCTCCCGAAATTTTTTGGGAAGGTAAAGAAATTATGATTGTTGGGGAAAGAAAAGCCCTCTCCGAAGTCAAGGAGATGGTTCGTCCATATGGCAAGATCCTGGTGGCCGGCTGCGACACCTGTACGGCTGAATGTTTGAGCGGCGGCTGCAAGCAGGTGGCGGAAATGGCGGCGGCCCTGGACATGTCTTTCCGTCTGGAGGGTAAGCCCAAGGAAATCCTGGAAATCAGCGTCGACCGCCAGTGCATCCATGACTTTCTGTTGGATGTCATTGAACAGGCCGGGGAGGCGGAGGCGGTGGTTTCCATGGCCTGCGGCGCCGGGGTGCAGAGTCTGGCTGAGCGCTTGGGAAAACCGGTGTTTCCCGGCATCAATACCATGTTCATCGGCGAGACGGTCTCGGGGGGCCTGTGGCAGGAACGCTGCCGGGGCTGCGGGGACTGCCTGCTTGGAGTGACGGGGGGATTGTGCCCGGTGACCCGCTGCGCCAAGGGTCTGCTCAACGGTCCCTGTGGCGGTTCCCAGGGAGGGCGCTGTGAAGTATCGGCGGTGCTCAAGTGCGACGTGCCCTGCATCTGGGCCCAGATTTACGAGCGCCTGGGGAGCCAAGGAGGGCTGGACCGACTGGCGGCCTACGCGCCGCCCAAGGACTGGCGCCTGGGCGGCGCCATCGGGCCCCGGCAGCTGGTGCGCCCCGATTGATCCTGTAGGGCGGACCCGGGCGTCCGCCCGGTCGGGCGCGCGGGCCGGTGCGCCTTACAAAACCGCCCCCAAAGGGCCGGTGTTGCCACCGGCCCTTTTTATTTGACCCCACCCGGCAAATAATAAAATTCTCCCTGCTTCCTGCTTCTTTAGTTGAAACTCCCGGAAGGCTCCCTTAAAATGAATTTATAAACTTTAAACCGAGGAGGGATTAATAAAGAAATTTTCTTAATAATTAACGACCTCTTGGCAACGGCGGGAAGCTAGCCCCGGATGCCCTTGAGAGCGGGGCGGCTAGCCGACCCTCAAGGAAGACGTTGTCAGGGACGGGGAGCTGAATCATGGCGGAAAAACCACAAGGTATCAGCGAGGATTGGCTGTCGTTAATCATTGGTCTTTTTGTCTTCCTCCTCGGCCTGGGGGTTTTTGTGGGTGTGGACTTCCTGGGTTGGGGGATCAAGACCAATGTCTGGCTGGATATCGGCCAGGCCCTCACCCCGGTGTCCGGCGCCATCAAAGGTCTGCCGGGCATCACTTCCTTATGTCTGACTTACTTCTTCCTGTTGTTCCTGACCCAGGTGGGGGCGGCGGCGTTGGGAGTGCCCACCGGCCGTTTTATGCTGGGCTTTACCCTGGTTTTCTGGATCAGTTATGGTTGCTGGCTGTGCGGCCATTTTGCTTACATCGCCGCCACCCCGGATACGTTGAAGAAATTCGGCA
>Ga0315268_10003897_pt1 | contig 16326 bp, 15 predicted proteins | sample C1_top_MG_FD_204535 | JGI IMG/M metagenome (GOLD analysis project Ga0315268, IMG submission 204535) | Sediment microbial communities from Yellowstone Lake, YNP, Wyoming, USA - C1_top | ecosystem: Environmental > Aquatic > Freshwater > Lake > Sediment | place: USA: Wyoming | collected 2017-08-01
CGCGTCGAGCACGAGCAGAAGATTTTGCTCGCGGTCAGCAACTGGACGTGAACTTCCAGCCCGATGACCGGCTCGTAGCGGGCGCGAACGGCCGGGGAGATGTCGGTAGCGGTCGCCATTCGAGTAGTTTCGAGGTTCAGGTCTAAAGTTGCAAGAAATTGGTGTAGCACAGGATCAGGCCGTGCACACCGGCAGATTCATGAGCTGCCCTAGTGTTTCGAAATTGGCGCCATTTTTGACTTTAGCCAATAAATTTGTAGATTTTCTGCAGGAAATGGAATCTAATTCCCCAAGAAGTGATTTACGGATGTGAGATATGCTGATTCGATACAGCTTGGAAAATTTCCGATCGATACAGAAACGGCAAGAGTTGTCCCTGGTCGCCAGTTCACTCAAGGGGTCAACTGAATCCCTCATAGAGGTACGGGGGTTAACCCACCCTCTTGTCAAGATAGCTTCAATCTATGGAGCAAACGCCTCAGGGAAGACTAACGTCATCCGGGGACTGAGCTACATCTCATCGGTGATCCGAGACTCACATCGGCGATGGGAGCCAGGTAAGGGGACCCACCGTAACCCTTTCCGCCTTGACAAAGAGAGTTTGCAAGCCCCCTCCAAGTTCGAGGTCGCATTCATCGTTGATCGGGTCAGGTACGAGTATGGCTTTTCCCTGGACTCTGAGCAGTTCATTGAGGAATGGTTGTACGCGTTTCCGAAGAACAAACGCCAGATTTGGTACGAGCGTAGCCGCGACAAATTCATTTTCGGCTCTAATTTTTCGGGCGAGAACAAGTCAATTGAAAGCCTTACGAGACCCAACAGCCTGTTTCTTTCCGCAGCGGCACAGAACAATCACCCATTGCTAACGCCTCTGTATAGCTGGTTCTCGGAGCAGGTGCATTTTGTTCGTGGACCTCGCGAGTCCGAAATGGAGTTTAGCGCACATATGTGCACTCATGATGATCTGCGAGATCTATTCCGAAATCTCGTTCAAACTGCTGACTTGGGCGTAACAGATATCTGTATCAAACCCACTGAGAAGGATAAGGAATTGGAGCAGCTTGTTGCGAATATTAGGAAGGCGATCGGTCGTGATGTAGAGATTAGACAGCCGCTCACGGGTATTCAGTTGCTACACAAATCCGGTCAAGAAGATGTCGCCCTTTCAATCGGAGAGGAATCCGCTGGGACCAGAGCTTATTTTGCACTCTTAGGGCCGGTGCTTGCGACTCTTGCAAGCGGCGGACTCCTCTGCATAGATGAGCTCGATTCGAGTCTCCACCCTCTGCTGAGTAGCAAGGTTCTTGAGTTATTTACGAATCCGAAGCTTAATAAACGGGGAGGACAGCTTATCTTCAACACCCACGATACAAATCTGCTGTGTGCTCCCGAGTTGCGTAGGGATCAAATCTGGTTTACGGAAAGAGATGCTAGCGGGGCTACACACCTCTATCCACTCAGTGATTTCAAGCCCCGGCAGGATGAAAATCTGCAAAGGGGGTACTTGCAAGGGCGTTACGGTGCGGTGCCGTTCCTAGGCAGAACCGACTTCTTAAGATACGAAGAATCCGATGGCGAGACGACTAAGACCGCTTAGGCGCAGAGCACCGCTATTTAGGCAGCGAGAGCGGCTGCTTGTAGTCTGCGAAGGCAGGGTTAGCGAACCGGAGTATTTCGAAGAACTCCGTAATTTTGCGAAGAACCCTCTTGTTGTTCTGAAAATAGTGCCCAATGCGGGTGCTACGAAGATGCTGGTTGAGCACGCGATCCGAGAAATGGAAAAGGCGGAAGGCGAGGCACGGAGGTGTTCGGACCCATATCGACGATACGATCAAGTTTGGTGCGTTTTCGATGTGGACAACCATGGCGGTCTGAAGCAGGCAGTACGTCTCGCTAACACGCACGGGTTGAAACTCGCAATATCAAACCCGAGATTCGAGCTCTGGTTGCTGCTTCACTTCGTCGCCCACTCGGCTGATAGAAACGGTCACACGGTCCAAAGAATACTGACGAAGCACCTTCCCGGTTATGACAAACACATCAACTTCTCCAAGCTTGTCGCCGGGTACCCTGACGCCGTACGCAGGGCACGGCAGTTGGATTCCATGCATAAGACCAGGGGCACTGCAGGCGGCAATCCGTCCACAGGAGTGTATGTGTTGACCGGAGTCATAGTAAGGCCCCCCCGCACGCGGTAGTCGGAATTCTTCGATTTCGAAGCAAGCGAGCATCGGGCCACTTCCTTCGCGACGGCGGAATCCAAGAGGACCGCCCCATGAGCGCAAAGAAAGCCGTATTTTTGCTCGGCCGCACCATTCTCGGCAGCTTTTTCGTTTACAGCGGGATCCACCACTTCCAGAATCGCAAGAGCATGGCGGAGTATGCCGGCGCCAAGAAGGTGCCGCTGCCGGAGGTGGCGGTGCTCGGGACCGGAGCGCTGATGGTCGCGGGCGGCGCCAGCCTGATTCTCGGTATGCGGCCGCGTCTGGGCGCGCTGGCCATTGTGGGCGTCCTGCCCGGGGTGTCGCCCATGATGCACGACTTCTGGAAGATGGAAGACCCCAACCAGCGCATGCAGGAGATGATCAACTTCACCAAGAACATGGCGCTGGCGGGATCGGCGCTGGCGCTGATGGGCGTGGACGAGTGGCCGGCGAGCATTGCCGCCGAGGAGTCGGACACGCGGCGCCTGGCGCGGCAGTGCGCAAGCTGGCGGCGTAGTAATGTGTAGCGGCGGAATTCGTTCCGCCGACAAAATGCCTTCCGCCCCGACAAGCTGGAGCACTGGTATCCGTGCCCGCCAGGGCCACGGCCACAGCTCGGGCCTGTCGACCAGGCCGGCGCGGACGGGGTTCATCCACACGTATTCAACTTTTTCGCCCAGACTCTCATTTGACCGGAGCACGTGGTCGAACGACTCTTGTTGCCAGACGGTCCCTGCGCGGCCTAACGCGCGCTTGAGTTCGCGAGCGGAACGCCCCTTTGACGGCCACGATGTCGAACAACGGAGCCGGGGAAATCGGCAATCGACAATCGGCAATTGGGTTGGCGGCCGGTTTACAATCGTCCGTTTTCACCGCGAAGTGATGGAGGAGCAATGAAAGAAGTGGTTGCCACCGACAACGCACCCAAGGCCATCGGACCCTACTCGCAGGCCATCCGCGCCGGCGGATTCGTGTTCTGCTCCGGCCAGATTGCGCTCGATCCGGCCACCAACGAATTAATTCAGGGCGATGCGGCCGCCCAGACTGAGCGCGTGCTGCGCAACCTGACGGCCGTGCTGGCGCAGGCCGGGTCGTCGCTGGATCAGGTGGTGAAGACCACGGTCTTTCTGAAACGCATGGGCGACTTCGCCGCCATGAACGAAGTCTACGGCCGGTTCTTCACCGCGCAGGCGCCGGCGCGTTCCACGGTCGAGGTGGCGCGTTTGCCCAGGGATGTGCTGGTGGAGATTGACGTGATCGCCGCCGCGTAGCGGACTTCGTCGCAAAGGACACAGAGGGTATTTGTTTTTGCAATTCCTCCGTGTCCTCGGCGACAAAAAGTTGTGAGATTGGCAGGCTAGTTTTCAGGCGAGGGCTGATGTTTCCCCAGGCAGTAGTCCAGCACGCGCAGACGGTTGCTCCGCGACAAGTTAAGGAACTGCACGCCGACCACGCCGTCAGTGTTGCGCCGCACCAGCGCCTTCACCGGGATACCGGTCTGGTCGAGCTGCAATTCCAGATCGAGCACGCTGTCCACCCGGTACTGGCGCTCGGAGCGGAAGCTGAGGCCGTCGTCGTTGAGGTCCAGCACGGTTCCCAGCGCGGTGGGCGCGCCGGCGCCGTACAGCAGGGGCAGGTGGATCTTCCAGCGCGGGAACGCCCGCCTTTGCCCCGTGCTGCCACAGCCGGCGGGCAGCAGCACGCGCCACAACAGCGCTCCGGCTCCCAGGTCGGGGTTTCCCATGTGCTCCTCCAGCTATCCGCGGCCGGCACAACTCCGGCGCAGGTCGGCAACACATTACGTGCGGCGGCCCGCGCCGGCAACGGTACTTTCGTAATGGATTGGTGATTTAGTGATTTGTGATTTAGTGATTTGAAGACTGACTTGGCGTCATGGTAAATCGCGGGTAATTATCCCGCCGGCGGACCTTCGACGGCGCCGGTGGGCACCTGTGCTTCCGGCAGGTCGTTCAGCAGGCGCGCGTTGTGGGCGTAGAACTCGATCAGGCCGCAGTCAGGACAGATCACGGCGGCCGCCTGCGCGAATCCGCCCGAGCTGGATTCCTGCTTGGTCTGGGTCACCAGGAACACGCCCGACTGGTGCCAGTAGCGGTTGGCCGACTGGCATTTGGGGCAGTTTTTCAGTACCAGGTTGTCAATCAAGTTGAGGCGTCTGGGCGGCGTTGGAGCCGCCAGCCGAAATCCCGACCCGGAGCGAAGTCGAAGGCGAGGGACCTAGGCTTTGACCACCTTTCCGCTGCGCAGGCAGGAGGTGCAGACGCGCAGCTTCTTGGTGCCACCTTGCACCTTGGCGCGGATGGGACGCAGGTTGACGTTCCAGCGCCGTTTGGTGACGTTGTGGGCGTGGCTGATGTTGTTGCCGAATTGCGGCCCCTTGCCGCAGATATCACACACTTGAGCCATGACTGCCTTCTGAATCCTTCCGTCCCAGGTGGGCAAAACATAGATTTTACAGGAGCTGGATGGATTTGGCGAGTACGGGGCGGGCATCTAAGTATCCAGGTGTACAATGCGTTCGAGACAATCCATGGCGACAGCACCCAAGCGACCGCCGAAGTTGACGGATAAGCAAGCCGCACGCAAGATTACCGATCTGATTTTTGACCACCTCAAGCAGTTTCCAGAGGAAGAGCAGCACCGCCGGATAGACTCATTTTGCGCGCGCGTGGACAAGCTCACCGCCTCGCGCGCCAAGCCTGCAAGATCGCGGCGAAATTCGGCGAAGTCTCGCTGATTCCAAATTCATCTTTCAGTGCTGAAACGAATTCGCCCTCGTTGTCGAATTCGAGTAGTCTCTGCATCCGGCGCAACACATCGCGATCTCTCTGGGCTGCGACCGACGCGTGCCGCGCACCGCGGGCGCGCTCCGAGCGCATTACTTGATGGATCTGATGGTTTTCTTTTTTCGGCATTGAAGGAGCGCACCAGCGTACGCTTCGAAACGTTACCCGTCAAAAGCCGGTGTGCGATACTAAATCCATGCCTCCCATCGACCGCCCGGAGCCGAAGTCGGTGCAGGTGAACCTGACCGCCGGCACGGGCATGGAAATCGAGTGGAAGGACGGGCACCGCAGCCTGTACTCGTTCCAGTACCTGCGCGACGCCTGCCCCTGCGCCCTGTGCGACGATGATCGCGTCAAGGCGGGCCGCGAGCCCGGCGAGCGCCCCAAGCCCGCTCCCGGCGCCCTGCCCATGTTCACGCCGCCGGCCAAGCCCAGCGAGGCCGCCGCGGTGGGCAAGTACGCCATTCGCTTCACCTGGAACGACGGCCACGAGCACGGCATTTATTCCTGGGACTTCCTGCGCGAGTTTTGTCCCTGCCGCGAGTGCTCCACCATGCGCCGCGAACTGAAAGCACCGGGCGCGGGGGTGACGAGAACGACCCCTCATTGAGGTTTCAGGTTTCAGGTTGCACGTGGGCCAGCCTCGGTGTGCGCTCCTGAACGACTTGAAACTTGAGACGTGAAACGCGACACTGGTTTTAACGTGACCTTTCTGGACGAACTCAATCCCCAGCAGCGCGCAGCGGTGGAAGCCGCCGAGGGGCCGATCCTTATTCTGGCCGGCGCCGGCTCGGGCAAGACCCGGGTCATCACCTACCGCATCGCGCACCTGATCGAGCACCTGGGGGCGCAGCCCGAGTCCATCCTGGCGGTCACCTTCACCAACAAGGCGGCGCAGGAGATGGCGGAGCGCGTCGAGCACCTGGTCCGCGGCCGCTCGTTCGCCAAGCCCTGGATTTCGACCTTCCACTCCATGTGCGTGCGCATGCTCCGCCGCGACGTCGAGGTCCTGCGCGTCAACAACGCCGGGTACAAGAAAGATTTCGCCATCTACGACGAGGCCGACCAGCAGTCGCTGGTCAAGCAGGCCATCCGCCGCCTCGGGCTGGACGACAAGCAGCTCACCCCGCGCTCCGTACTGGCGCGCATCTCCTGGGCGAAGAACCACATGCTCGACCCGCAGGAAATCTACCTGCAATCGGCCGACCCCAAGGGCGAGAAGATCGCGCACATCTATCAGATTTACCGTCAGGAGCTGCGCAAGGCCAACGCCATGGATTTTGACGACCTGCTGCTGGAGACGGTGCGTCTGCTCAAGGTCGCCGAGCCCGTCCGCCAGCACTGGAACCGCCGCTTCCATTACGTCCTGGTGGACGAGTACCAGGACACCAACCGCCCGCAGTACGAGCTCATGCGCCTGCTGGCCGGGGATCGCCATAACGTCTGCGCCGTCGGCGACGAAGACCAGTCCATCTACTCCTGGCGCGGCGCCGACATCCGCAACATTCTGGAGTTCGAGCGCGATTTCCCCGAGGCCCGCATCATCCGCCTGGAGCAGAACTACCGCTCCACGCAGAATATCCTCAGCGCCGCCTCGGCCGTGGTCGCCAACAACGTCAAGCGCAAGGGCAAAAACCTGTGGACCGCGCGCCAGGGCGGCACCCGCATCGGCTACTACGAGGCCCCGGACGGCGAAAACGAAGCCCTGTTCGCCGCCGACTTCATCTCCCGCTACTTGCAGGAAGCCGCGCGGGGGGGCCGCGACCGCGCGCGCGCCGCCGTGCTCTATCGCACCAACGCGCAGTCGCGGCTGTTTGAGGAAGCCATGCGCCGCTACCAGATGGCGTATCACGTGGTGGGTGGCTTCTCGTTTTATGAGCGCGCCGAGATCAAGGACATGGTCTCGTATCTCAAGGTGGTGCAGAACCCGGACGACACGATTGCGCTGATGCGGGTCATCAACACGCCCGCGCGCGGCATCGGCCGCACCACGCTGGAGATGCTGGAGCGCATCGCGCTGGAAACCGGAACGCCGCTCTGGGCCGCCATCGGCAATGCGATTGACGGCCTGCTGGTGCCGGCGCGCGCGGTGGCGTCGCTGAAGAACTTTCGCGACATCATCGAGGGCGGGCGCGCCATGCTCGCCGGAACTTACGCCGAGTGGCTGGGCGATTCCATCGACGAGAGCCCCAGCGAGCCCGAGGACCGCACCGCGCCGGAAGCCGCCGATAGACCCATGGCTGAACTTAACGAGGGTGCCCCACCCAAGCCCGCCTTTGGCTTGGGTGGGGGCTTCGAGGGCGGCGAAGACGAGTCATTCGATTTCGGCGCCAATACGTCAGAAGCTGTAGGCCCCGGCGCCCATAATTCAGATTCAGATCTTGTGGGCCCCGGCGCCCTCGCCGGGGCTGAATCCGATGACGCCGAAAATCCTGACGCCGAGGGCGCCCCCGCCCGAGGCTCCGCGCGCCCCGCCACCACCGCCGAGCTGCTCAAGTACCTGCTCGACCGCACCGGCTACATCAAGCAACTCGAAGAAGAGGACACGCCCGAAGCCCTCGCCCGCGTCGAGAACCTGCGCGAGCTGGTCAACGCCGCCATGGATTCGCGCGACCGCGGCGAGAGCCTGCAGGAGTTCCTCGACCACGCCGCGCTGGTCAGCGAACAGGATTCCTACGACGCCGCCGCCAGGATCACGCTGATGACGCTGCACGCCGCCAAGGGCCTGGAGTTCCCGCTGGTGTTCCTGGCCGGGCTGGAAGAGGGCCTGTTCCCGCACTCGCGCACCTTCCTCAATCCCGACGACCTCGAGGAAGAGCGCCGGCTGTGCTACGTCGGCATGACCCGCGCCATGGACCAGCTCGTGCTCAGCCGCGCGCGCTATCGCCGACGCTACGGCACCGACATGCCGGAGGCGTCGATCGCCTCGCGCTTTTTGGAAGAAGTTCCGGGCCAGTTGCTGGAGGATATGGGCTCGCCGCGCCGCGCCGCTTGGACTGAGACGCCCTCGCGTGTGCACGGCGGCGACTTCGCCTCGACTCACTACGACTACGAGGGCGAGGACCAGCGCCTCAGCTACGGCGGCCGGAAGCGCGCGCCGTATGCCGCGTCGCATCCGACCTACAACTCGATCGACAATATCGCTGAGTTCTTCGCTTCGCGGGGGAAAAAATTCACGCGGCCGAAAATTGAGGTTCCCAAGCCGGCCGGCAGCGCCGGGTTCCGCCCCGGACAGCGCGTCCGCCACCCGAAATACGGCGAGGGGACGGTGTTCAAACGCGAGGGCGACGGGGAAGACGCCAAGATTACGGTACAATTCCCAAGATTCGGCCTGAAGAAGCTGGTCGAGAAGTACGCGCAGTTGGAGCGCGTCTGATGTGTGTCCCGCAGGGACAAGTGAAAATAGCCCAGGACTTCAGTCCTGGGTACGCGATCAAATTCAAACCTGAGTCCCGTGGGGACGACTGAAGAAATAAATGGCAAACACGAAAACACTGAGCAAGGAAGACCGCAAGCAGACCAAGCGCGCGCAGCGCAAGAAGAGCGCGACCACCAAGCCCAAGAAGAAGCGCGAATATCCGCGCGGCTCGAAGAAGCGCAAAGTGAAGAAGATGGCGCGCGGCCAGGCGAAGCGCTGATCGGGTAATTGCCGAATCGGGTAATCGGGTAATTGGGCCCGCTCCCAATTACCCGGTTCCGCAGTTTCGCAATTCCGCAATTGTCACCAAATACTGGGATTCTGCTTGGCCGACATAACCGCGACCACCGACAAACAAATGCGCCCGCCGCATCAGCTTCTCGCCCGCAAGTCGATTGACAAGCTGATCGCCGAATCCGAGGAGCCCGAGCACCGGCTGAAGAAGACGCTCGGCCCCTGGAGCCTGACGGCGCTGGGCATCGGCGCCATTATCGGCAGCGGGATTTTTGTGCTCACCGGCACGGCCGCCGCCGGCGAGCACTTTCAGGTGCCCTCGATCCTGCACGCCCAGGTGCTGGACCTGATCGCCAACGCCCTGCGTCACGGCACCACCGCGGGCGCGCTGATGCACGGACGCCCGCCCGCCGGTCCCGCTATCGCCGTTTCCTTCCTCCTGGTCGCCGTGGCGTGCAGCTTCGCCGGGCTGTGCTACGCCGAGCTGGCCTCGATGATCCCGATTGCCGGCAGCGCCTATACGTACTCCTATGCCACGCTGGGCGAGATTTTCGCCTGGATCATCGGCTGGGACCTGATTCTTGAATACGCGGTCAGCAACGTTGCCGTGGCGGTCGGCTTCAGCGGATACTTGAAAGCGCAGCTTGCCGCCTTCGGACTCGTTTTGCCCGACCGATGGTCGAGCGCGGTGTGGGCCTCGGGCCAGTGGACGGGCTCGTACTTCAACCTGCCCGGTTTCCTGATTGTGTTTATTCTGACCGTGCTGCTGGTGCGCGGAGTGCGCGAGTCGGCGGAAACCAACAACGTGATGGTGGCCATCAAGCTGGGCGCCATCGTTACCTTCCTGATCGTCGGCGGGATGCTGGTGCGCCCGGCGAACTGGCATCCGTTCGCGCCCTCGGGCTTCGCGGGCGTGATCACCGGCGGCGCCATCATTTTTTTCACCTACATCGGCTTCGACTCGGTCTCCACCGCCGCCGAAGAGGCCAAGGCGCCGCAGAAGGACATCCCCTTCGGCATCATCGCCTCGCTGCTGGTGTGTACCGTGCTCTACGTGGGCGTGGCGCTGGTGCTTCTGGGGATGTTGAAGTACACCACCTTCGTTTCCGGCGCGGCGGCGGAAGCGCCGGTGGCGTACGCGCTGAAGCAACTGGGCGCGCACCCGGCATTCCGCTCCGTCATCCTCATTGGCGCGCTGATGGGCATGCTCAGCTCGCTGCTGGTGTTCCAGTACGGGCAGACGCGCATCTGGTTCGCCATGTCGCGCGACGGCCTGCTGCCCAAGCTCTTCTCCAAAGTCCACCCGCGCTTCAAGACGCCGCACTGGTCCACCTGGATCGCCGGCTTCGCGGTGGGCATTCCCGCCGGACTGGTGGACATCGGCGACGCCGCCGACCTGTCGAACATCGGCACCCTGTTCGCCTTCGTGCTGGTGTCGCTGGGGGTGATCTTCCTGCGGCGCACGCAACCGGAGCGCCCGCGCGGTTTCAAGGTTCCGTTCGTGCCCTGGTTCCCGCTGATTTCGGTGGTGCTCTGCGGCGGGTTGATGACCGGGCTGACCGTCATTACCTGGATCCGATTCTTCGTCTGGCTGGCCATCGGGCTGTGCATCTATTTCCTGTATAGCCGGCGGCACAGTGAATTTGCGAAGCACTAGCCGCGGATGAACGCAGATGAAAGACAAGTCGACGGTCGACGGTCGACGGTCGACCAGGAGGGGCCGTCAGCCGTCGGCCGTAGACCGTCGACCTTTATTCTTTCCCTCCCCAAGGCCGAACTCCACCTCCACCTGGAAGGCGCGGTCGATCCGCCCACCCTGGCCGAACTCAGCCGGCGCCACCACACGCCGCTGCCGATTGAAAACAACAACTATGGCTTCAGCGAGGAAAGCGGACGCGAGCTGAGCGAAGAAGACGTTCGCCGCCTGTACGAGTACCGCGATTTCATGGGCTTTCTGTTGGCGTTCAAGGCGGTCACCGAGCGGCTGCGCACCCCGGAAGACTACGAGCTCATCACCTGCCGCCTGATGCAGCGGCTGGCAGCGGAAAACGTGCTCCACGCCGAAGTCTACGTTTCCGTGGGCGTGATCCTGTGGCGCGGCTACGAGTTCGAGCCGATTTTCGAAGGCCTGGAGCGCGGGCGGCAGCGCGGCGAGAGCGAGTTTGGCGTCTCGCTGCTATGGATTTTCGACGCCGTCCGCCACTTCGGCCCCGAAGCGGCGGCGCGCGTGGTGGAGAAGGCGATCCAGTTTCGCGAGCGCAACGTAGTCGCCATCGGCATTGGCGGTGACGAGCGCCGCGCCGCGCCGGAACTTTTCCGCGACTGCTACGCTCGTGCCAAGCGTCACGGCCTGCGGCTCACCGCGCACGCCGGGGAGACCACCGGGCCGGAATCCATCTGCGGCGCGCTTGACGCGCTGCATGTGGACCGCCTCGGACATGCGCTCAACGCCAGGCAGGACGGCGAGCTGATGGCGCGGCTGGGGCGGGAGCGCATTCCGCTGGAAATCTGTCTCAGCAGCAACCTGCGCACCGGCTGCTGTCCGTCGCTCGCAGAGCATCCATTCAAGACCTACTTCGACCGCGGCCTGCTGCTCACGCTCAATACCGACGACCCGGAGATGTTCCAGACCTCTCTGGGGCGCGAGTACCAGCTTGCGCAGGACACGTTCGGCCTCAGCGACGAGCAATTGCGCGAGCTGGCGCGCAATTCCTTCCGTGCTTCATTCCTGCCCGAAGATCGCAAACGCGGGTTCCTGGCGAGGTTCTGACGTGGTTGCGCTTGCACTGGTGTCGTATACTGCCCGGCAACTCTGCTGGGAGGTGAAACCATGGCAACCAAGAAGAGCAGCACGAAGAAAACCGCGGGCAGGAAGAAATGCGGTACCCGCAAGTGCGGTACGAAGTGAGGAGACCCAGAACCCGATCCGCTAACGGAACATGAACGTGTCATGCTGAGCGCGCCCGGGGTAGCCTGCCCTGAGCGAAGTCGAAGAGGCGCGCTCAGCATCTATGCTTTTCGGTTTCACTGCCAAATCGCGCTGTCTCAAAGGGTTTTTCAGCCCTACCAAAAGCATAGATCCTGAGTGCGTGGCCCAAAAGCGGGGCCGCGCACTCAGGATGACGCCCTCTTATTTCCTTGTACAGCCTCATATTTCCTTGTACAGGATGACGCCCTCTTATTTCCTTGTACAGGATGACGCCCTCGGTTCGCAGGGCTGAGCACCAGCGCTTGCGCTAAATCTTCTGCACTCTCTGCACGTCGTGCACGCCGCCGATTTTGCGCAGCCCGCCGACCAGCCGCTCCAGGTGCTTGAGGTCCTCGATATCGATGACGATGTCGACCGTGGCCTGGCTGTTGGCGGTGCGGGCTTCGATGTTGCGGATGTTGATGTCCTCGTCGCTGATGAGGGCGGTGATCTGCTTGAGCATGCCGCTGCGGTCGTCGCAGAAGACGGTGAGCTTGACGGGATAGCCCTGGTCGAGGCCGTCGTCCTTGGTGGCGCGCGCCCACTCCACGTCGATGCGGCGGTCCGACTCGTACATGAGGTTGACCACGTTGGGGCAGCTCCTGGCGTGCACGGCCACGCCCTTGCCGCGGGTGACGTAGCCCACGATATCTTCGCCGCGGATGGGATTGCAGCAGCGGGCGCGATAGACCAGCAGGTCGCCGTGGCCCTTGACGGTGATGGCGCCGGTCTCGCCGCCGAAGACGCGGCGCACCACGCTGCCCAGGCTGGGCTTTTCCTCCGCCGGGGCCTTGGTCTCCGCCGCGGCGGCCGCCGGCGCCAGCCGTCCCAGCACCTGGCGCGCGGAAAACTTGCCGTAGCCGATGGCGGCCATCACGTCGTCGGGCCGGCCCAGGCCCAGTTCGGCGGCCACTTTCTGGAACTGCTCGTCGGAAATATCTTTCATCGGAATACGATATTTCCGCGCTTCCTTGTCGATCAGCTTGCGGCCGATTTCAATGGCGCGCTCGCGCTGGTGGACGTTGAGCCAGTGCTTGATCTTCTGGCGGGCGCGGCTGGACTTGACCAGCGCCAGCCAGTCGCGGCTGGGCTTGTGTCCCGCCTGGGTGACGATCTCGACGATGTCGCCGCTGCGCAGCTTGTAGCGGAGCGGCACCATGCGCCCGTTGACCTTGGCCCCGACGCAGGTGTGGCCCACGTCGGTATGGATGGTATAGGCGAAGTCCAGCGGGGTGGCGTCGCGCGGCAGCACCACCACCTTGCCCTTGGGGGTGAAGGTGTAGACCTCTTCCGGGTAGAGGTCGATCTTCAGGGTGGAGAGGAACTCGTTGGGATCGCTGATCTCGCGCTGCCACTCCACCACCTGCCGCAGCCAGGCCAGGCGCTGCTCGTCGCGGGCGGTAACCGGGCCGTCCTTGTATTTCCAGTGGGCGGCGATGCCCTCCTCGGCCATGTTGTGCATGTCCTCGGTGCGGATCTGCACTTCGAAAGGGGTGCCGCTTTCGGCGATCACCGAGGTGTGCAGCGACTGATAGAAATTCGGCCGCGGCATGGCGATGTGGTCCTTGATGCGTCCCGGCACCGGCCGCCACAGGTTGTGGATGGTGCCCAGCACGGCGTAACAGTCCTGCACCGAATGGGTGATGATGCGCACCGCCAGCAGGTCGTACATCTGGTCCACGGTGATGTGCTGGCGTTGGATTTTGAGGTAAATGGAGTACAGGCGCTTGATCCGCTGCTCCACCCGTGCCTGGATGCCGGCCTCCTTCAGCTTTTCGCGGATGACGCCTTCGATGCGCGCCAGGAATTCCTCGCCGCTCTTGCGCCTCGCCTCGACCGCCTCCTTCACCTGCTGGTAGCCGATGGGATCGACGTAGGGGAAGGCCAGGTCCTCCAGTTCGCCGCGGATCTTGCCCATGCCCAGGCGGTGGGCGATGGGAGCGTAGATTTCCAGGGTTTCGCGGGCGATGGCCTGCTGGCGCTCCGGCGGCAGATGCTGCAGGGTGCGCATGTTGTGCAGGCGGTCGGCCAGCTTGATGAGGACGACGCGGATGTCGTCCACCATGGCCAGCATCATTTTGCGCAGGTTCTCGGCCTGGCGCTCCTCGCGGGTGGCGAAGTCGATTTTGCCGATCTTGGTGACGCCCTCGACGATGCGCGCCACCTGCGGGCCGAATTCTTTTTCCACCTGCTGGATGGTGACCGAGGTATCTTCCACCAGATCGTGCAGCAGGCCGCCAGCGATGGCGATCGGATCCAGCTTGATCTCGGCCAGCAGGCAGGCTACTTCCAGCGGATGCACCAGGTAGGGCTCGCCGGAGGCGCGCTGCTGCCCGGTGTGGTACTGCATGGAATAGTCGTATGCCTTGCGGATGAGGGCGAGGTCGTCGTTGGGGCGGTACTCGCGCACCAGCTTCAGCAGGTTGCGGAAACGCGTAATCCGCAAAACGTTGGTCGCGAGCTGCTGGCGCAGCGCCGGCATACTTGATTATAGGCTGAAGTCGCTCATTCCCGGCAGCTTCCCGCCATTTGACAGGGGGGACGGCGGGAGCTAGCCTTTCACGACCGTGTCTTGGGTCCGGGGTGGACCGGGTTTTTCCTGCGGGAATTAGGATCGACAGACAACTCTGATTCGGCATCTCATAACCCCAGCTTAGACCTGAGAGGAGCGGACATGCGCAAATCCCTCGTGTTCCTCACCCTCCTTGCCCTGCTCGCCGGTGCGGTGGCGGCAGTGGCTCAGCAGACCACCACCCAGCCCAACGCCAACGCCATGACCAGCCCGCCCAAGGTGCTCTACGTCATCCGGGAGGAAGTAAGGCCGGGCAAGACGATCGTTCACAACCAGCATGAAGCGGCCTGGACGCAGGCGCTGTTGAAAGCCGACTACAAAACCCACATGCTGGTCATCACCTCGGAAACCGGTCCGGCCGAAGACTGGTTCCTGATCGGATTCAACAGCTATGCCGACCTGGAAAAAGACAACAATAACCTGCAGAAGAACGCGGCCTGGCGCAACATCATGCAGGAATTCAGCGCCAAAGAGAACGACTACGTCTCTGACGCGCGCACCGTCACGGCCCGCTACCAGCCCCAACTGAGCTACCAGCCCGATTTCAAACTGGGGGAGTTCAAGTACTTCAGCGTCGGCGTTCTGCGGATGAAGATGGGCCACGACCTGGGCGATATCGAAAAGATTCTGGACGCGGCGCGCAAGAAAGCCAACCTGGACACGCACATCGTATGCTACGAGGTCAACTCCGGGATGCCGGTGGGAACCTACATCTTTTTCTCGCCGCTGAAGAGCCTGGCCAAGTGGGATGAGCCGCCGAACGCCGCTTACTCCCAGGCCCTGAAAGAGGCGAACTTCATGAACCTGGCGGAGAAGGACGTGGCCAGCTACGAACTGCGGCTCTTCTCGTTCAACCCGCAAATCAGCCACGTGTCGGAAGCGGTGGCCGCGGCCGATCCCGCCTTCTGGCACCCCAAGCCGGAGATGGCCAAGGGCGAGGCGGTGAAGAAAACCACGCCCACGGCCAAGAAGGAAACAAAGCCGGAGAAGAAGCCGTAAGCCGTTCAGTCATGCGTCTCAGGCCCGGCACGCGCCGGGCCTTTCTTGCCACAGGAAATCAGCCTCCGCAGGGAAGAAATTAGATGGCGTCATCCTGAGCGCGCCCGCTGGAGCCTGCTCGGAGCGAAGTTGAAGGGGCGCGCTCAGGATCCATGCTTTTCTTCCTCATGCCGCGCTGCCAGTTAGGCCGACCTGTATTCAAATGCATAGATCCTGAGTGCGCGGCCAAAACCATGCCGCGCACTCAGGATGACGCCACCATGGATTTCGGATAAGGCCAGCGTGGATTCGCCTCCAAGATGCCGACGCGTATCATCTGATCCATGCGCGTTCTGGTCACCGGCGCATCCGGACTGGTGGGCTCGGCGCTGCTGCCGGTCCTACGGCAGGCGGGGCACGAGGCGATCGCGTTGGTGCGGCGTCCGGCGCGGAGCGCGGCCGAGCTGCAGTGGGACCCGGTGACTCCCAGTCCGGCGCTGTTCGCCGGCGCCGACGCGGTGGTCCACCTTTCCGGCGAGAGCATCGCGGCGGGGCGCTGGACTGCCGCGCACAAGGCGGCCATCTTCGGCAGCCGCGTAATCAGCACGCAAACCGTGGCGGCGTCCATGGCGGCGGCCAGTCCGCGCCCGCGGGTGCTGGTGTCGGCTTCGGCGGTGGGCTTCTATGGCAACCGGGGCGAGGAAACCCTGGACGAGTCCAGCAGCAGCGGCGGCGGCTTTTTGGCCGAGGTGGCGCGGCAATGGGAAGCGGCCACCGAGGCCGCGGCCCAGGCGGGGGTGCGCGTGGTCCCACTGCGCATCGGCATGGTGCTGAGCGGCGCCGGCGGCGCGCTGCCGCGCATGTTGAAGCCGTTCCGTCTGGGCGTGGGCGGACGCATCGGCGACGGGCGGCAGTGGATGAGCTGGATCGCGCTGGACGATCTGGTGGCGCTCATCCTGCATGTGCTGGCGACCGATTCTGTCCGTGGGCCGGTGAACGCGGTCTCGCCCAATCCGGTCACCAACGCCGAGTTCACGCGCGCACTGGGCCGGGTGCTGCATCGGCCCACCGTGTTCCCAGTGCCGGCCTTTGTGGTCAGGGCTGCTTTTGGCGAGATGGGAACGGAGCTGCTGCTGGCGAGCAATCGG
>Ga0315268_10003898_pt1 | contig 16322 bp, 13 predicted proteins | sample C1_top_MG_FD_204535 | JGI IMG/M metagenome (GOLD analysis project Ga0315268, IMG submission 204535) | Sediment microbial communities from Yellowstone Lake, YNP, Wyoming, USA - C1_top | ecosystem: Environmental > Aquatic > Freshwater > Lake > Sediment | place: USA: Wyoming | collected 2017-08-01
AGGACAAGGCGGCCAAGGCGATCGACTCGGCGGTCAAGAATCTCTACAAGCCCGACGCCAACGAGATCCTGCTCTTCGACAAGGTCCTCGACAAAGAGTCGTGGGGAGGGGCGCTGGCGGCTTATCCCAACGGCCTGCGCGAGAACAACGCGCAGTACACCCACGGCTCGAGCTGGCTGCCGCGGGCGGTCGCCGAGATGGGCGACGGCGACACGGCGGTCAAGCTGTACAAGGCGCTGCTGCCGACGGTGCACAGCACGGACCCGCGCTACGGCGCCGAGCCCTATGTGGTCGCGGCCGACATCTATGGCGGCGCGCGGGCCGGCGAGGGCGGCTGGACCTGGTACTCGGGCGGGCCGGGCTGGATCTTGCGGACCGGTCTCGAAGAGATCCTGGGCCTGCGCTTCAAGGGCGAAAACGGCCCCAAGATCGACATTGACCCCTGCATCCCGAAAACCTGGCCGGGATTCAAGGCCAGCTACAAGAACGGCACGTCGACCTACCAGATCGAGGTCAAGAACCCGGCCGGCGTCTCGACCGGGGTCGAGAAGATCTCGGTCGACGGCGTCGCGATCGACGTCGCCACCGGCATCGCGCTGGTCGACGACGGCAAGGAACACCGGGTCGAGGTGCAGATGGGGCCGCACGGCACGCGACGCGCAGGGGCTTTCTCGACGTCGGTGTGAGCGGGGTGACAAACCAGCCGCAATGACGGTTTCGGTAGCCGCGGCCTGCCCTGGCTCGCGCGTTGCTCCTACGCCTGCTCATGCAGGCCGCATGCGCAGTCGAGGAGCGAAAGTACCGTCGCCACGAGCCCGAGAAGACGGTTCTCTACCAAGCCGTGGCTGGACAGCTCGAGACCTTTCTCGGGGAGTGTCGCCGCGACGACCGCTGCTTGCCATGCCATGTCGAGGGTGAGCTTCGACGCTTCTTGGATTGCGGCATCCTGAGCCGTGGGTTTTGCCGTCTGGTCTGCGACCCTTGGAAGTCCCCGACGGGGGACGACGAAAGACGGTGCTCGGCGGTGCTGGAAGTTTTCTTGCGGTCGGTCTCGTCGTGGTACCGTCGCAAGGCCCGGCAGGACGGATGCCCTGGCGGCCGCACCGGGTCTGTGACCGTGATCCAGCGAGCTTCGACCTCCGGGTCAACCCGCACTTCCACGCGATCGTGCTGGATGGCGTCTTCATGAGGGACACGATCGTTGGCCGTTGCGCCTCCCGACCTCCAGGATGCCACATTACTGTTATTGCGCCGGCTTGCCGGGTCGGTAAGGCGGGTAGTGCGGTTCCCACTGCGCCTTGCGGATGACCTTGGCGTACTCGTCGTCGGACAGCAGCCGCCCCAGGCCGGCGTCGCGTGCGCTGCGGGCGACCGCGTGCGCGACCCGGAAGCTGACCTCGCGGATCTGCTCCATCGACGGCAGCAGCAGGCCCTGCGCCTCTTGCTCGGTCGTCACCATCGCCGAGAGCGCCTTGCTGGCGGCGAGGAACATGGCATCAGTGACCTTGGCCGCGCGCGCCACCAGGGCACCGAGGCCTATGCCGGGGAACACGTAGAGGTTGTTGCACTGCGAGCTGGCCAGCGAGCGACCGTGCCACTCCACCGGCGCGAACGGACTGCCGGCCGCGAACAGCCCGCAGCCGTCGCTGGCGCGGGCGAGATCGGCCGCTGTGCACTCGGAGCGCGAGGTCGGGTTGGACAGCGCGAACACCACCGGCCGCTCGCTGTTCTTGGCCAGCTTCGACAGGACGCGCTCGTTGAACAACCCGGTCTGGGCGGTGACCCCGATCAGCACGGTCGCCTTGGCGTTGCTGATGACGTCCTCGAGGCCGACCTTGCCCGGCGTCTCCAGGTGCCAGCCGGCGATCGCTGCCCGCGACTGCGCGAACGGGCGCTGCGGCGCCTCGAGCCCGGGCATGTCGTCCAGCAACAGACCCGGCTGGTCGATGGCGAAGATGCGGCTACGCGCCTCGGCCTCGGTGCATCTCTCCTCGCGCAGGGCGGTCTCGATGTTGCGTGCGATGCCAGTGCCGGCCTGACCGACGCCCACGATCACAAAGCGCTGGTCGCTAAAGGTGCTCTTCTTGATGCGCATGGCCGTCATCAGCGCGGACAGCGCAGTGGCCCCGGTACCCTGGATGTCGTCGTTGAACGACAGGATGCGCTCGCGATAGCGCTCGAGCAGCACGAAGGCGTTGTGCTTGGCAAAGTCCTCCCACTGCAGCAGCGCGTCGGGGAAGTTGCGCTTGACGCCGAGTACGAAGCGCTCGACGAACTCGGCGTAGGCCGCGCCGCCGAGCCGCGGCTGGCGATAACCCAGGTAGAGCGGGTCCTCGCGCAGCTTCTGGTTGTTGGTGCCGACGTCGAGGCAGACCGGCAGGCAGACCGCCGGGTGCAGGCCGCCGGCAGCGACGTAGAGGTTGACCTTGCCGACCGGGATCGCCATGCCGTCCGAGCCCAGGTCGCCCAGGCCCAGGATGCGCTCGCCGTCGGTGGCGACGATGAGATAGACCTGCGGCCGCGAGATGAACTGGAAGATGCGGTCGATGTTGGCGATGTTGTCCGGGCTGATGTAGATGCCCCGGTAGCGCCGCATGATGTGGCTGTGCTGCTGGCACACCTGGCCGACGGTCGGGGTGTAGACGATGGGCACCATCTCCGCCAGGTGATCGCACAGGATGCGGTAGAAGAGCACCTCGCTGCGGTCGAGCAGCGACTGCAAGAAGGTGTGGCGCTCGAGGTCATCGGTCTTGCGGCGGTACATCTCCATCTGCCGCGTCACCTGCTCCTCGACGGTGGAGACGTGCGCGCGCAGCTGGCCATCGAGATCGAGCGACAGTCGCTCCTCCGCGGTGAAGCACGACAGCTTGTTGAGCAGCGGATCGTTGGCGAGCTGGCGGCCGCGCAGGTAGACCTCGAGGTACTCCTCGCCGGTGAGCGGATCGACCTTGAACGCGAAGGTCTTCATCGCGACTCCCCCTTGCCGTGTGGATCGGCAGAATCGTTGTAACAGTCCGTCCGGCAAAAGACGAGGACGCCACAGCGCCAGGATCGGCGGCTCGCGGAACGTGCTTGGATCAGTGGGGACCAGCCGTGCGGGTGGTCAGGCGATCAGGTCACGGGCAACTGTTCTATGCACCGGCCGTCGGTCCGCCGACCAGGCGCGAGACCGTTGAGCTTTGCGCTCTCGACCTGGCTGTAGCTGATAGAAACCTAGCAAGCACTGCGTAGCATCCCCTCGAGCATCACGACATCGGCTTTCTGATCGTCGACGATCAGGACTTAGCCGTGAAGAATGTCAGCTGAGCTTGTCATGAGAATCGCAGCGCCCTATGTGCTCTTGATCGGATTGTTTCCTGCAAATTCGAGCGCCACATCCAGCGCCTCCATGAACTCGTTGACTTTGATCGGCTTGGTTATGTAGCGGAAGAATCCTGCCTCCAGGCCTTTTTGGATATCGCGTGGCATGGCATTGGCACTGATGGCAACGACGGGGATGTGCGCCGTGGCCGGGTCCGAGCGCAGGATCGTCAAAGCCTCGAAGCCGTTGATGCCGGGTAGATTGATGTCCATCAGGATCACCTCCGGCTGGTTGTCGCGAGCAAGCTTGACGCCGAGATTTCCGTTCACCGCGCTCAGCAAGCGCATGTCGGGACGACGCGCGATGAGTTGCTCGACTAACCTTAGATTGGCCGGGTTGTCCTCTACATAGAGCAAAGTGCGCACCGGCATGCCGTTACTGGCTTGTGCGTGAGCCAGCGCTGTGGGTTCGACTCTGTCAACCGCGAGAATTGGCGCAGCCGCCGAGCTCAGCTCGAACCAGAACACGCTTCCCACCCCGACGGAGCTTTCCACGCCGATCAAGCCTCCCATCAGCTCGACCAGTTGCTTGCTCATCACGAGGCCGATGCCGGTACCTTCCTCGGCGCTGCTCTCCTGTCCGAGACGGTTAAATGGCTGAAAGAGCTGCGTCAGCTTTTCCGGCGACAACCCCGCGCCGGTGTCTCTGATGTTGATTCGCGTGCGTTTCGGACTGGTTGCGGTGCAACTCACCTCCACCGTTCCCTGCTCCCGGTTGTATTTGATCGCGTTGGACAACAGGTTGATGAGAACCTGCTTCAAACGCGTCCGGTCGGCATCGGCATAGTAAGGGACCTCCAACCGGGGGAAAGTCATGCTGATGCCGCGCTGTTGCGCCTGCGGCTCCATCATGGCCTGGCATTCGGACAAGACCTCGGCCAACAACACCGGTTCCGGCGAAATCATCAGCTTCCCGGATTCGACCATCGCGAGATCGAGGATTTCGTTGATTAACTTGAGCAGATGCCAACCCGCCTGCAGAATCTGGGCAATGCTGTCTTTCTGGGAAACCGTTGGCAACGGCGAGGTTGACTCGAGCAGTTGGGCGAAACCGAGGATCGCGTTGAGCGGGCTACGAAGCTCATGACTCATGCTGGATAGGAAATCCGATTTCGCGAGGTTGGCTTTTTCCGCGGCGGACTTGGCGCTCTCCAATTGGATGTTCGTTTCCTGGAGTGCCTGCTCGACGCGTTTGCGCTCGGTGACGTCGCGCGCGGCGGCGAACACGCCTTGCAGCCGCCGATCTCGGTCGTAGAAGGTGGTCGCATTGTAGGACACCACGGTTTTCTTGCCGTCCCAGGCGCGTACGGTGAGCTCGTAGTCGGTGACCTTCTTTTCGCGCAGCACCAGCTGTATGCTCGCCTCGGCCCGCTCCGGGTCGGTGAAGTAATTCTTGAACGGAGCGCCAATCAATTCGTCGCGCGTGCTGCCGGTGAGCGCCTCCATCTGCTTGTTCACATCGGTGATAATGCCGGACGGATCGGTGGTCATAATCGCATCGATGTTCGACTCGAAGAGAGAGCGGGTGTAAAACTGCTGGTCGCGTAGGCGCTGATCGAGCACCTTCTGCTCGGCTTCGACCTGCTTGCGAGCGGTGTTGTCCGTACCGATCAACAGGTAACCGATAATCGCGTTTTGATCGTCGCGCAGAGCCGTGACTGACACCACCGCCGGGAAGCGGCTGCCATCCTTTCGGATGTAGGTCAGTTCGTAGATGTCCTCGATGCCGCGCGAGGCTTTGAAGACCAAGGCCTCGAAGCCCGGCGTAATCTTTGTTCCGAGCTCAGTGCTCAAAGCCTTTGCTCGCGCGATCAACTCCTGCGGATCCGAAATGTCGGCCGGCGTGATCTTGTTCACCACGTCGGCCGCCGAATAACCCAGCATGCGTTCCGCGCCGACGTTGAAGATCTGAATGACGCCCTTTGCGTCGGTCGCGATACTCGAGAAATTGGCGCTGTTGAAAATCGCGCTCTGCAGGGCCCCGGTTTTGATCAGGGCCTCCTGGCGTCGGACCTCGGTGATGCCCTCCGCCGTGCCAGCGGCGGGGGGCGGAATGGCTGGCTTGCGGATTGTTTTACGCATGGCGACCTCTGTTGAAGCGCGAATCAGGCTGGTGGATCGTGCGGCCGAAGGTGCACGCAACGCCTCACCTGTTTATACGCTCATCCCGCAAAGAGATACGGTTTTTCCGAGCGCACTCGATTGCGGGATCGCTTCCACTCCATTGCCCGCTGGCCATGCTTTCCAGCAGGCCGCGCCTCTCAGAACCGATAGCGAGCCCCGATGGCAACGTCGACGTCGTAGTAGAAACCCGGATTCGGAACGACGACGAGGATGCCGAGCGGGGCCAGCTCGAAGAAAAGGTCAAACGGGGCGTTGACGAGCGACGCCCGCAGGCCCACCAGCCCCCGTACACCCAACCCAAAGTGCCATAGGTCGGGAAAGCGATGCTGGTGGTCGTATTCGTACGCGTAGTATTGGCCAGTGAACCACTGGGCCTTGCCGCCAATGCCGAAGTAGAGCGGGAGCTTCACGTCGGGGTTGTCACGTAGGAAATCCCAGACGTCGTAAGTCCAGTCCACCATCGCGGCCATCGCGTCACCGGGGAAAGGGCTGAACCCGAGGTGGGCCTGCAGTGCACTGCGTTCAGTGAGGCCAGTCCGCAGGGTGAAGCCGGTCGGGTCGCCCAGGACGAGGCCCATTGATAAGCCGTTCTGGGCGGGCGCCTGGGCGCTTGCCGCAGCCGACGCTAAGGTCAAAGCAAACACCAGAAATCCTGCCACGAGTACTCGTCTCATTGTTGCCTCCCGCGGGTCGTCCCGTACAAGCGTGATCCGCGTTTGTCGTTCTCGATCATCCCAACGCCCGGCGTCCCACTGCCTGATCCTGGTTCATGTGATAAACCTGCCCGGCTACGGGTTGGACGTGTGCGATTCGCGTTCGATGATGATCTCGACGCGGCGGTTGTTGGCGCGATTCTCGGCCGTCTTGTTGTCGGTGATCGGCCTGCTCGAGCTCAACCCCACGGCAGTGATCTTTTCCGGGGCGACTCCCCGAGAGACGAGATAGTCACGCACGGCGATTGCTCGGTTGAGCGAGAGCGGCTGGTTGGTGCTGTCCGAGCCCTGGCTGTCGGTGTGACCCTCGACGACCATTCGCTTGCCTGCGTCCTGCGCCTTGAGCGCAAAGGCAACCTCATCCAGCTTGGTCATCGCGGAGTTCAGCAGGGCGTACTTGCCCGAAGCGAACAAGACACTGCCCGAGAGGGTAATCACCAGCCCGCGGGGTTCTTCTTTGACCGCCGCCAGCCTGGCCAGCGCCGCCTGCGCGTCGGCCGTTCGCATGTCGGCTGCGATCCGCTCCTCTTGCGCGTTTGCTGCTCGCTGATCGGCAACGTTCCGCGCCGCTTGCGCGGTAACCGTTCGCTTGTCGGCGGTGGTCCGCGCCGCTTGCTCGGCGACAAGACGCTCTTCCTTCATTTCGCCGTTGCGCTCCGACGTCACCAGCTCCGCGCGCGTCTGACTCAAGTCCTGCTTGGTCTTTGCTACGATTTTGCCCTGTGTCGCCAGGTAATCATTTTTCGCCTGATTCTGGCTCTTCTGCTCGATGGCGATGGACGCAGTCGCTTCAGCTATCTCTGACTTGCGCTGGGCGACGTAGGCGAGGTCTCGCGTCTGATACGAGTCAGGATGCTTTTGAAAGGATTGCTCTGCCTGGGTGAGCGCTTGCTGCGCCACGTGCAATTCCGCCGGCGCGACCTGGGCCGCGGGCCCAGTGCTTGCGCGCTGGTATACTTCGCGGGCATTGACGAGTTCATTCGGAACGGTCGCGCAGCCGGCGAAGAGTCCGGTGCAGGCGATAACAACCAAAAGATTTTTCGTTTTCACGGGAGATTCCTTTCGTTTTGCGGGTTGTACCTATCCACGAGTTACTTGTTGTCCTGCCGAAGTTGGCGGACACTTTCCACTGCTGCCCGGGCCTCCGACTTCTCGGCGTCCTCGCGGGAGAGCGCGACGGCAAGCTCGGCGTCGGCTTCGGCCCGCAGCAGCATCGAATCGGCCTTTTCCTGCTCGCCTTTAATGGCCAGCCCCTTGGCAAGGTCCAGTTCCTCCTTGGCCATTTGCAAATGAAGCGAGGCGCGCGGTACTTTGGCCGCCCCGACCTCCTCGGCGGCGCGGATCCCCGACGTAGAAGCCTCTGTGCGAAGCGGGGTGCTGCTTGCGCATCCCGCGATGATTGCAGCGGCCACGACGGCCACGGCGACTGCCATCATTGCGTTCTTGGACAGCTGTTTCATTGAGTTCTGCTTTTGTACTTGGATACGTGGGTATCTCATTGGATCCTCCTTGTGGCTTACGTCGTTTGTGGGTTCACTGTGAATGGGCGCGACTCGGAGCTACAGAGCAGGCTGAGTGACTGCGTTTTGATCGAGAGTGACCGCAGTCTGTGCCAACAGTCTGCCATTGACCGATGCGCCGGTCCCCAGGACGATGGCGGTGTAGACTAGGGCTACCCCTTCGAAGTGCGCGGTCGTCCCAATACTGAGCTGACCGAAAGTCTGCCAGAAGATGTTCTTGGACAATGCACCGCCGCTCAGGTTGATTCGGACACCGTTCGCCTGAGTCACGTCTCCGGCGATCTGGAAGATCCAGACGTCGTTCGGTCCACCGTCGAGCGTCACGTCCGTGGTGATGGCGACCCCGGTGCCCCACTTGTAGAGACCGGGGGCAAGCGTCATCCCGCCGATTTCGCCGGCGCCCAGCTCGACGAAGTCAGGGGTCGGCCGGCCGGCCGCGTCAGCGTACGCAGTTTCCATATTGAGCACGGCGGTCGTCAGATTCGAAGCCGTTGGCGACGAATAGTCGGCGGCGCGCACTTGACCAGTGACCTGAGTGGAGGTCGAATACTGATTACTCGCATCAACCGTCAGCGAGAACCCAGTGACGGCGGTTGAATCGATCGGGCTCACACCGATATTACCGGTGACCACCGAGCTGGGCACGGTATCGACCCCAGACTTCGCCAGGATCACGTAGTCCCCGGCCTGGCCGAGGAGCACGGGATCTGGCCCCAGGGACGTGCTCGCGCTGGTCGTGAAGCTCCATTCGTAGTCAGCGGCCAAGGCATTATCAGCCAGGCCCTTGGCTCCAGTGGTGACAGCCGCAGAGTATTGGGTGTTCGGAGCGAGAAGGACGTCAGGATTGAGAGTCGCGGTGATGCCGGCATAGGTGACTGCACTCGCAATCGAGGTCGCCCCTTGCTTCAAGGTCACGGTCAGAGTGGTAATGGTCAGCGGGTCCATGGCTTCACTGAACGTGGCCGTGACGTTCCCGTTGAGGGGGACGGCGAGGGCGCCGTTGACGGGGCTGGCGGAAAGGACCGTCGGTGGCGGTGAGTTCCCTTCGTCCGGCGGGGTCACCGAGTCATCGGGTCCGCAAGCGGCCAGGGAGAACATCAAAATGGCGGCTCCGGCTGTACAAAGACTCAATTTCGATTTCCGAAACATAACTGCTCCTTGGGGTGCTTTGTTGATCCACCCTTGAAAATGACTCTCGCTCTCTTCGTGACTGCTGATCTCGTTCATGCGAGGGGGCTTGTGCAGGGTCCGTGCCCGGGCGCGCCGAACCTGGAGGCGTCCGAAAAACGCAGTTCTTCCGCGACTAAGCGCCCTCCGCCGAGCGAGCGTCCCGACCTCGACCAGGGTGTACGCGCCAGAAGTATGGTGTGAGCACCAGAGCGGAGCCGCCATGAACTCCACTCTTCTCTCTGTTGATGATGACGACGCGAACTGTTGGTGCTGATGCTCACGGGACAGCAAGACGCAAAGACCGCGATGCGGGCAACGCAGCTCGGCGCGCTCGAAGGCGGCGGGCGTTTGGCCTTCGAGAGTCTGGTTCGCGCGCTCCGCCAGCCCATCGACGTCGAGGTGTCGAAGTGCTGGGTGATGGAGAAGAACAACGGGCTTGAAGAGTATTGGTTCTGGCGGCGATAGCGCTGGAAGAGTAGCCGGTCGGTGTCGAAATAGGGCTTCGAGTCAGTGCTTGCCCTTGCCGCCGCCCTTGCCTGGCTTTCCCATCTGCGGCCTGCGCTTGCCCGGGTTATCACCGCGGACCTTGTGCGCCGGTCCCTTGTAGTGCTTGTATTTGCCGGGCGGCACCTTCCACAGTCCAGGTGGCACGTCGCGCCGGTCGAACTGTACCCACTGCGTGTGCCAGCTCGGCGAGCGGTACCAGTAACCCGAGTGGTAGTTCCAGTAGAACCCATCGACGAAGAAAACTTCGTAGGGCGCGTCGGGCACCACCTGGATGCCCGGCGAGACCACCACCAGGACCGGTTCTGCCTCGAACATGATCACGGGTACGCTGACCCGCACCTCCACCTGGGCCTCGCCGCGCAACGGCCACAGCAGCACCGCCAATCCCAGGACCAGCATCGAACCAGCTCTGGTTATCGTAGAATGTTGACCGGTTTGAATTTGCATCATGGCTTCTCCTTGGGGTCCTTTGTTGGTCCACCCTCGAAAATGACTCTCGCGCTCTTCGTGGCCGCCGATCTCGTTCATGCGAGGGGGTTTGTGCAGGGTCCGTGCCCGGGCACGCCGAACCTGGAGGCGTCCGAAAAACGCAGTTCTTCCGCCGCGAAGCGCCCTCGGCCGAGCGAGCGTCGCGACCTCGACCAGGGTGTACGCGCCAGAAGTATGGTATGAGCACCAGAGCGGAGCCGCCATGAACAACACTCTCCTCATTATTGATGATGACGACGCGAACTGCCGGCTGATCAAGGCGATCTTCGGCGCCCAGGGCATGGAGGTCACGGCGGCGCACGACGGCCAATCGGGAATCGACCGTGCCCTGACCGATCCCCCGGACGTCATCCTGCTAGATCTCCGGATGCCGGGGCTCGATGGTCTGGAAGTGCTCGCCAAGCTCAAGCAAGAGATCCCCGCCCTGCCGGTGCTGATGCTCACGGGACATCAAGACGTAAAGACCGCGGTGCGGGCAACGCAGCTCGGCGCGTTCGACTACCTCACCAAACCCTTCGACAACGAGGAGATCGTCGTCGTGGTCCGGCGCGCTCTCCAAACCAGAGCGCTGCAGCTCGAGGTGGAAGATCTCCGACGACAGATCGGAGCCGGTGGCGGGCTTGCGTCACAGATGGGCCCGAGCCCTAAGATCAAGGACCTCGTCGAGCAGGTGCGAACCGTCGCGGGAACGAGCTTCACCGTCCTCGTCATCGGCGAGACCGGCAGCGGCAAGGAGCTCGTGGCGCAGGCGATTCATCGCGAGAGCGAGAGGCGCGCGAAGCCATTCGTCGCCATCGATTGCGGCGCGATCCCCGAGCAACTGCTCGAATCCGAATTATTCGGCCACGAGAAGGGCGCGTTCACCGGCGCGGAGAAAAAGAAACAAGGTCGATTCCAGCTCGCCCAAGGCGGCACCTTCTTCCTGGACGAGGTCGGCAATTTACCGATGAACCTGCAAGCCAAACTCCTGCGCGTTCTCGAGTCCAGGCAGATCCAGCCGGTGGGCGCCGACAAGTCTGCGTTGCTCGACGTTCGCTTTGTCGCAGCCACGAACGACGACCTGCAAGTGCGCGTTGCCGAGGGACAGTTCCGGGCCGATCTGTACTTTCGACTGGCGCAGTACACCATCGCCCTTCCCGCGCTGAAAGACCGGCCCGTGGACATCCCGTATCTCGCGCTCCGATTTCTCGCGGAGGCGAGCATCGAGCTCAGGCGCCCTGTTCAACAGATCGTGCCGGTCGCCCTCGATCTCTTGGCGGCCCATCCGTGGCCCGGAAATGTGCGCGAGCTGCGCAACGTCATCCGACAGGCGGTGCTGATGACAAAGGATCTCATGATCGGTAAAGACGTCGTGCGTGCCTTGCTGGGAAAACCAGGTGCAGCACGACACGTCGTCGGTGCCACGCCGGCGGGCGTGTCCTTGCGTGAAATAGCCGCCGAAGCCGCGGAGGCCGCAGAGCGACGCGCCATCTCCGAAGCCCTGCGTGCGGCCCGCGGCAACAAGAGCCAGGCGGCACGCGCGCTGGACACAAACTTCAAGACCCTGCACCTCAAAATGAAACACTTCGGCATCCGGGGGCGAGACTTCGTTCCGTGAGCGCCTACTCGGCCGCCGTCGTCGCCGACGCCCGGCGCGAAAACAACTTCTCCAGCACCATCGAAGGGCGAGAAGATCACGAGATACCGCTGATGGGCAGGGGCGACTGGAACGATGCCCTCGACAAGTTTGCCGGAGTCGAGAAAATCTCGGTCGACGGCGTCCCGATCGACGTCGGCACCGGCGTCGCGCTGCTCGACGACGGCAAGCAGCAACGGGTCGAGGTGCTGATGGGGCCGCACGGCACGCGCCGGGCGGGGGCTTTCTCGACGGCGGTTTGAGGCTGGCTGCCAGCTCTAGCGCCGTGGGCAATGAAATCACCTCGCAGTCAGGGATATCGATCCGCAGCTTTTTCATCTCGGTGAAGCGGGCCGCCAAATCGCATGCACCACGATCGCCGCGTCGTCTACTAGGTTGGCCAGGCGCCACATGGACCATCGCATGGCCGGCGAATGGCGTCGCGTCACTCTCGCGCATGTTGGTGTACCGAGGTCGGTGTTACAGTCGTGGTGCCGACCAATGATCGTGGGTCGCGAGGCAACGATGAATTCGCGAGCCGCCAAGGTGAACATCTTTCTTGTCGTCACCCAGCTGGCGCTCGTCGGCATGATTGCGCTGCAGTGGCTCGAATTCGGCAGCAAGAAAGGAAACTGGGCATTTCAGTATTTCATCAAGGAAATCTATCTCGAGCCATTCATTCTGGTTGTCCTGCTGGCGCCCATTGTTCTCGCGCTGGCCTATCTCTCGCTTAAGCTGGTCGACCGACCGCAGGCCGAATTCATACTCCTTGTGCTCTGGGTCATACTGTCGACCCTATTCCAAAACGCATTTCGCACCTTCTATCCAATTTCCTTTCGCGAGATCATCGTCAGCGACGCCGCCAACTCCTTTTTCACCCCCACGCTCCGCTACAGTCTCTATCAATTCACAAAGCATTTTCATGAGCTCGTTCCGCAAATGCCGTTGCACGTCAAGACCAATATGCCCGGCAAGACCATCTTCTATTTCTTGCTGACCAGCGTGGCAAACGATCCGCAGGCGATCGGGCAGATCATCACGCTGCTGTCGAACGCGGGCGGTATCTTGCTCTATTGGGTCACCAAGCAACTGCTGGGGACTAAGGGAATGGCGTTTCAGGCTTTTCTACTCTATCTCTTCATTCCGGCGCGGCTGTTCTTCTTTCCACTACTCAATACGATATCGCCGCTATTCATTCTTGCCGATCTGTCGCTCTTTCTTCTCTTCTTGAATTCTCGCAAGTTGATTTTCGCCTTTGCGCTGGGGCTTTTTCTGTATCTGACTTTCATGTTCGATCCGTTGACGTTGACCACCGGGATCGTATTTGTCGGAATCCTGCCCAGATATTGGGCGCGCAACAAACCGACCTGGCGCGAGTGCGCGGTCATGGTCTCGTGCGTTATCCTTGGCTTCGCGCTCCTTCATTTTGGGGTCTTGCTGTTCCTGGGTCTGGACTCCCTGCGCGCGTTCGTGTTTGTCTCAGCGGACCTTCGACATTTCTTTGCGGTGGCCGGACGCGCCTATTCGATCTGGCTCGTTCATAACTTGAAGGAGTTTTTTATCGCTGCCGGGTTGCCGCTGTCCGTGCTGTTTCTGCTCGACGTCGCAAGCCTGGTCAACAGGCGCCAGAGCAAGACCAGCACCGAGGTGGCGGCGGGCGCGCTGCCACCGGTGGGCGGAGCAGTGGTCGCGATCTCGTTGCTCGTTCTCGTGATCGTCCTCGATGCTCTGGGCGTCAACCGCGGCGAGGTGTCCCGGCTCTGGATTTTTGTGGCTGCCTTGTTGCCGATCACCGCGGTGGACTGTCTATCGAAACTGGAGACCAAGACGCCATTCTATGTCTGTCTGGGCGGGCTCCTGCTGCAGGGCGTCATCACCATCTCGGCAGTTGCCTTTGTCATTCCCTGACACGCGTGTCGTCGCGTCGAACCGGTCGCCAATGGCGCCATCGACGACCATCTGTAGGACGTGCGTCGCGACGAGAGCTGAGGCTCAGCTGCAGTGCTTGGCCAGCGAGCGCTTCAGCTCCTGGTCGAAGGGGATCTCGGGCGTCGAGAGCTCCTGCGCCTGGCGCCAGGCCTGGCAGGCCTCGGCGGTGCGCCCCATCTGCTGCGTCACCATGCCGGTGTCGTAGAGCTGTTGCACCTGCTGGGTCAGCTCGGCCTTGAGCGTCCGGTGCGCCTGTGCCGCCTCGTCGTCGAAAGGGTTGGCGGCCAGCGCGTCGCTCCAGGCGCCGAGGGCCGCGGCCAGCTTGTTCTGCTGCTGCAGGCTGCGAGCGCGCTCGCTGAAGGGTCGCGCATCGGACGCCAGCAGGCGCAGGGCGGCGGCGATGGTGTCGCGCGCCTGCTGCGCCTTGTCGCCGGCCAGCCCCAGCTTCAGGGCCTGCTGCAGGGCGCGCACGCCGCCGATGCGGTCGCCTTGCTGCAGCTGCTGCTGACCCTTCTCGTAGGCCGATGCGGCTTTGCCGGCGGAGCCCTTGACCGGAGGTGGCGGGGGCGTCGACTCCTGCACAGCGGTCTCGTTGGGTTCGGCCGGCGGGCGCGGTGGCCTGGCCTTTGGCTTGGGCTCGGCCTTGGGTGCAACGGGCTCGGGTTTGGGTGTGGTGGGCGCTGGCTCGGTCTGCCTCGGCGGCTCGTTTTGCCGCGGCGGTTCTTTGGGCACGGCCGTAGTGGTCGCGGAGTCGGCCTGAGCGGCCGCGTCGACGACGGCAATGGCAGCGGCCGGCGGCGGCTCGGTCCCGGCCTGCCTCGTCGCGGGCTGGGTCGCATGCGCCAGCTCGGTCGGACCCGTCGGTGCCAGCACGAAACGGTAGGCCAGCAGGCCGGCCCCCACCACCAGCAGCGCGGCCCCTCCGCCGGCGCCCAGCAGCAGCCTGGCGCGGCTCTTGCGGCGCGGGGCGGCGTCCAGCTCCCGCAGGGTGTCCAACCCGGGACCGGTGTCCGAAACCGCCGGTGCCATCTGCAACCCCGTGGGGTCCGAGGGCTCGTTGTCCCAGGCCGGCTGCGCGGTCAGCACTTCCTGCGCAACGGGCGGTAAGGTCGCCTCCATGCCGGGCGTCAGCGACGGGAGAACGGGATCGGTCTGGCGTGCCGCGCCCACGTCGAGCATGGCGGTCGGTGCCTCGGGAATAGCAATGCGCATGGTCGCCGTGTCGCCGGGAACCTGGCCGTCGCCATCCGGGGTCAGCACCGGCGCCGGCACCAGGCCCGAGGCCGCAGCGAGCGGTGCCCGGCGTATGGGCTGCCCCATCGGCTGCGTGTGGTCGGACGGCAGCACCACGCCCTGGGCATTGCGCAGCTCGAAGACGGCGCTGCCAACCAGCACGCGATCGCCCAGCCGCAGCTCAGCCTCCTGGACGCGCCGACCTCCGACGTAGGTACCAATGGTGCTTCCGAGATCGCGCAGCACCAGGTGGTCGTAGCCGAGCTCGAACTCGGCGTGGTGGCGACTGACGTGGGTTTCGGGCAACAGCACGCCGCAGTCCTCGGCGCGCCCCACCAGGGTGCGGCCATAGCCGAGCAGGTAGCGGTTTTGCGGCGCCGTGCCCTTGACCAGCACCAGCTCGACCTGGGGCGGCGGCAGCACGCGCGTGGTCTCGGCGGCAGCCTTGTCGACCACCGTGGTGCTGCCCTGCAGCGACTCCATGTCGACGAGCTCGAGCTCGAACGGCGGGATGACGACGCGCTTGCCGGGAACCCACACCGAGCGCGCGACCCGATGGCCATCGATGATGATGCCGTTGTCGGATTCGAGGTCCTCGATCACGACCTGGCTGCTGATGGTGAGGTTGGCGTGCATGCGCGACACGGCCGGGTCGTCCAGGAAGACCGCGCACGACTCGAGGCGGCCGATGGAGTGTGCGCCCGCCGGGAGCTGGACGGAGAACAGCTGATGGCCGCTGCGTGTGACCGTGACCTGGTACAGGGGACGGCTCTGCGGCACGCCGCCCGATCCGTATCGTGGTGCTCCGCCCCCTGACATGGGATGATTGTACGGCGTGCTTCGAGCCAGGCCAAATGAAGTGTGCTGGCCGGTGACTGGGCGCGGGGAGCGGCGAGCGTGATCGGTCGACCGGGGCGTCGGAGCTGGAGACGCTGGCCCGTGGTGGGGGCGCTGCTGTTGAGCAGTCTGGTGGCGTACGCCGGCGCCCCGCGGCCGCGCGTCTGCCTGGTCTCCTTGTCCCTGCCCGAGGATCTGCCGGTCGCGCAGGGGCGCGCGCTGCGGACGACCCTCGAGCAGGCCCTGCAACGTGACCGGGCGATTGCACACGTCCCCGCGGCTGCTTTCGAGAAGGCGGCGAGCAAGCTCGAGATCGCCGAGGCCGATCGCGCGAAGGCGGGGTCCGTCTCCGAGATCGCCTACGAGCTGGAACTTGACGTTGCGGTGCTGGTCTTTCTGACCCGGCATGACAAGAAGCTGCGCCTGCTGCTGGCAGCGGTCGATCCCTTCGACGGGCATCAGCTGGCTACGGCCTCGCGCTGGCTCGAGCAGCCCCAGGTGTCGGCGAAGGATGCGCGCGCCACGGTTCAGACCCTGCTGGGGGAGACGCTGAAGACTCTCCACCAGGAGCAGACCGAACCGCCGCCGCCACCGCCACCGCCGCCGCCGGCACCGCAGTCGCTGCCTCAGCCCGAGCCTTGAGACCCGATAATGCGGGCCTTTTTTTCGCCGTCGTGTGATCCAGAAAGGGCTGCGACCTCTGCCGCGCACCGCGCTGCGACGACAGCAGACTTGACCAGAAGTCGTAGGACCCCAGATTAGACGACGACGGGGGACACAGTTCTCGGCCGTCGGCAGTAAATTCGCATTCGGGGTCAGTGACCA
>Ga0315268_10003899_pt1 | contig 16318 bp, 18 predicted proteins | sample C1_top_MG_FD_204535 | JGI IMG/M metagenome (GOLD analysis project Ga0315268, IMG submission 204535) | Sediment microbial communities from Yellowstone Lake, YNP, Wyoming, USA - C1_top | ecosystem: Environmental > Aquatic > Freshwater > Lake > Sediment | place: USA: Wyoming | collected 2017-08-01
TTACGTCGTCAAGCGCTTGCAGCCGGGCTGGCAGGCCGTGCTCGACCGCTACGACATCGACTGGATCTTGTTCGATACCGACTCGGCGCTGGTGCGAGCCCTGCACCGCGACCGCGGCTGGCAACTCGTCCATGCCGACGGTGTCGCCAGCATCTTCGTACGGCGTTTTGCGGCCGAAACTGGTGGACCGGGTTGAATGGTCTTGGCTAGAGCCGTCGATGATGTAAGCTGCACACCTGCTGTGTTTACTTGAAGGAGGGGATGATGAAAGCACTGACGCATTTTTTCGAGGACGAGAGCGGCGCCACTGCAGTCGAGTACGGCCTCATCGTGGCCCTGATCGCGGCCGTCATCGTCATCGTCGTGCTGGCAGTCGGAGAGAAGGTCAGCCAAGGGTTCTCGGCAGTCAACAGCGCGATGCCCTGAGCAGGTTGCGGCTCGACTCGGATTTGAAGAATTGATGTCAAATGTGCCGATCGATCGAAATCGGTCAATCGGACCTTGCGCAGCGCCAGGTATTCTGTATTTTACACGCTCACCTGCAGCATCTGCGGGGAGGAGATCAAAATGAAGGCACTTGCACGCTTGGCCAAGGACGAGAGCGGCGCCACGGCAGTCGAGTACGGCCTCATCGTTGCCCTGATCGCGGCAATCATCGTGATCGTCGTGCTAGCGGTCGGCCGCAAGGTCAGCGCCGGGTTCTCGGCAGTCAACTCCGCAATGCCATAGTGGTCTGACCACGCTTTCCCGGACGCTGGTAACCGACCGGGCTGGGAACGTGCGATGACGACCGATCTGGCGGCAGGTGCCGGCAGAGGCCGTAGGTTTGCCGGCGATTCGTGGTGGCGGGCGGTAGCAGACCAGGATCGACCGCGAGCAGCGCGGCGTCGTGCACGGTGGTCGATCGGCGACAGCCGATCTATCCGGGGCTAGTGAGGAGACCGGTGTTTGCCACCGAATACAGCGCTCCGTTGGTGGCCACCTATGTGGCACTGCTGGCCGCAGGCGTGGCGACCGATGTGTTGCGCCGGCGCATCCCCAATCTCCTTTCGGCGGCGCTGGCTGTGCTGGGGATTGGTGCGCAGATTGTGACATTCGGCTGGCACGGCGGCCTTTCGGGCGCGATTGCTGGAGTGATTGTCTTCGGTCTGCTCTTTGTTCCCTGGCTCCGGGGCGGTATTGGCGGCGGCGATCTCAAACTGGCTGCGGCTGCCGCCATCTGGCTGGGTTGGCCCAGGCTGGTCGCGTTTATATTGATTGGAGCCATAGTAGGTGGCAGCGTCGCAGTAGTGTGTTATCTCTTGTCGTCGCCCGAGGCGCGCAGATCGATGCGCGGCAATATGTTCTCGGCGATGATCCTCCGGGCCTGGCCGGAGGTCGAGGCGCCGACGGTGGGGCGACAGTCGGTACCGTACGCGATCGCCGTGGCCGCTGGTGCGATCAGCGCACTGTACCTGCCCGGGGGGCTACAATGGGCCATCTAAATATTGTGCGCCGCGGTCGGGACGACGAGACGGGCGCCGCTGCCGTCGAGTTCGCCATCGTGTTGCCGTTGCTCTTGATGCTCGTGCTGGGTGGGCTGGATTGGGGCTACTACTTTTTCGTAGCCCAGGTGACCACCAACGCGGCGCGCGAGGGCGCGCGCGCTGGTTCGCTCGAGCTGGTCGATAGCGCGACGAACAACGCCGTCATCGCGACGGTGGCCAACTACCTGCAGCGCGCTGGTCTCGACCCGAACCGGGCGACCGTCACCACCCCGCCATTTCTGGTCGACGGTGGCGACACTGTGCGTGTCGATGTGGTATATCCAGCCGGTTCGCTGACCGGCTTTATCAAAGTGATTGTGCCTGCAAATGCGCACGCGACGTCCGAGATGCGAAGGCACTAGCCAGGCGGAGACAAGAGAGTGGCAAACCAAACGAATGAGAGTTCGGTCAGGCTGCGTCGCGCACAGGAGCGATCGTCGCGCCGTTCAGCCTTGCGCGCCGGGGTCTTTCTGGTGCTGGCGGTGGTTGCCGCAGCCGGCGCGGCCGTGCTGCTGTCGCAGCGCTTTGACGAGCAGATCGCCGAGATCAAGGAGTCGCAGGTGGTCACCACGCCGGTGGTGGTGGCAGACTCCGATATCCCTCTTGGCACGGTGCTCAGCATCGATCTGCTCAAGGTGGTCAAGTGGCCCGAAGCAGCGGTGCCGACCGGAAAGTTCGACGTGGCCGAGGACCTGGTCGACCGTGTCGTGGTGACCCAGATTTACAAGGGCGAGCCCGTGCTGGCCAGCAAGCTGGCCGATCCCGAGGCCGGCTCGGGGCTGGCCGCGATCCTGCCCCCGGGTATGTTGGCGGTGGCGGTGCGCGTCGACGACGTGGTCGGTGTGGCCGGCTTCATCCATCCGGGCGACCGGGTCGACATCATCGTGACCATGAAGCCGGATGACCGGCCAGACTCGGTGCCAACCTCCAAGATCATCATGCAGAACATGACCGTACTGACGGTCGGCACTCAGCTCAATCGCGGCGAAAAGAAAAACGCCAACAAGCCGACGCCGACCACCGTGGCGACCCTGATGGTGACGCCCGAGCAGGCCGAAGGGCTGGCGCTGGCCGCGGCCCAGGGGCAGTTGCTGCTCGCGCTGCGCAGCGCGCTGTTCGACGAGACAGTCAAGACCGCCGGCATGGTGGCGTCCGAGTTGATGCCGCGCATCCTCAACAAGGCGAGCCGCGTTGGCCGCGGTGCTGCCCTCGCCAAGCCGACCACGCCAGCCGCCGCCGCCACGCCTGCCACACCGGCACTGCCGCCGGGCGACATCGTCGAGATCCTGCGCGGTGACCGCTTCGAGCAGCGGCGCTTCGAGGGCAAGAAGGACAAGGACAAGGAAAAGGTGACGCAATGAGAAGAGCCGCGACCGTCGCGTTGCTGGCAGCAGGTGTCATCGCGATCCTTGGCGCTGCCGGCAAGCCCGTCGACAAACCGGCGGCCAAGCCGGCTGCAAAATCCGCCGTCAAACCCGCCGCCAAGCCCGTCGCCAAACCCGCCGAAAAACCGGCCGACAAGCTGGTCGAGGTTCCTGCCTCGCCGGTGACCGAGCTGAAGCCGACCATTCCGCTTGCGATCGAGCAGGAGGTCGGTTCGGTGCGCGAGTTGACGCTGGAGGCTGGGCAGAACCGGCTGCTGGTGTTGACCGAGCCGATCGCGCGGGTCTCGGTGGCCGATCCGTCCATCGCCGACCTCAAGGTCATCACGCCGACCCAGTTGCTGCTCACGGCCAAGACGGTCGGCAGCACGGACATGACCGTGTGGACCAGGGCCGATGCGCCGCTGGTCGTGGCGCTGCTGGTCATCCGCAATCTGTCCGGGCTGCGCAAGCAACTGACCGAGATCTTCCCCGAGGAGAAGATCAACGTCAGCACGGCCGGCGACATGGTGGTGCTGACCGGCGAGGTGTCGGACATCCGGCTGCCCGAGCGCATCGCCGAGGTGGCCAAGCTGCACGCCGAAAAGGTCGCCAACCTGGTGCGGGTGAGCGGCGACCAGCAGGTGCAACTCGAGGTCAAGTTCGCCGAGGTGTCGCGCAGCGCGCTGCGCGAAATGGGGATCAATTTCTATCACCAGGGCGCCAACTATGTCGGCGGCGGCGGCATCTATTCTGCGCGCACCGCAGCCGGCCAGGTCATCACCACCGGCGCCACCCAGTCGCTGACCGGCCGCGCAGTCGGCACGGCGCCGCAGGTCCCGGGCCAGCCGTTTGGCGATGCCTTCTCGGTCTTTTTCAACAACTACAACAGTGTGTTTCCGTTCTCGGTCATGCTCAACATGCTGGAGACCAAGGGTCTGGCCAAGGTGCTGGCCGAACCGACCCTGGTCACGCTGTCCGGGCAGGAGGCCAAGTTTCTGGCCGGCGGCGAGATCCCGATCCCGATGTCGAGCGGGTTGGGCCAGGTCTCGGTGATGTGGAAGAAGTTCGGCGTGCAGCTCAGATTCACGCCCACCGTCGTCAAGAACGACCTGATCCATCTGCAGATGTACACCGAGGTCAGCGACCTGGATCCGCGCGCCTCGGTCACAGTCGGCGGCTACACCATCCCGGGCCTCACCTCGCGCCAGGGCGAGACCACGGTGCGCATGGCCGACGGCCAGAGCTTTGCCATCGCCGGCCTCACCTCGGACACGGTGCGCTCGCAGATCGAACGGTTCCCGGGGCTTGGTCACATTCCGATCCTGGGCGCGCTGTTCAGCTCGACCCAGTGGCGGCGCGAGGAGACCGAGTTGCTGGTCGTGGTGACCCCGCGCCTGGCGCGGCCAACGGCGGCCCACGATGCGCCGCCGCTACCGACCGACTACGAGATCTACGACACCGGCGCCTTCAATCTTTTCTTCCTGGGCTGGGATGCCTACGAGAAAGACGACAAGGACGACAACAAGCCGGTGCAATCGTCCGCAACCAAGCAAGGTAGCAGCGACGGCCGCGGGCCAAGCGGGGCGGTGGGCTTTTCCAGCGAGACCGCGGCGCGCTAGGGGCAGCAGATGCAAGATCGTCCGTTGGTGGTGGCCGGTTTATCGAGCGACACACTCGAGCGCGTGAGCGCGACCATTCGCAGCGTCTCGCACATCCGGGCGGTGGGCGACGACATCGTCGAGACGCCCAAGCTGTGCGCTGGCGTGCAAGCGCCGATCGCGCTGCTCGGTCTCAACGAAAAGAACATGGCGGCGCTGACCCAGATCGCCAGCGAATTGCGCCGCCTGGATGTGCCGGTGATCGCGCTGGCCGCGACCAAGGACGCCGATCTGATCCTGCGGGCGTTGCGCGCCGGGGTCAGCGAGTTCGTGGTCAACGGCGACGACGACGATCTGCTGCGCGCGATCGTCCGGCTGTCCCATCCCAAGGCCGACAGCGGCGCGGGCAAGATCACGGCCATCGTGCCGGCCAAGGGCGGCGTCGGCACCACGGCCATCGCCACCAACCTGGCGGGCGTGTTGCAGGCGGGCAAGGCGCGGACCTGCCTGGTCGACCTGGACCTGCACTTTGGCGACGTGTTGTCGTTTCTCGACATCTCCAGCGCATATGCCATCTCGGACCTGATCGCCAACATGCGGCGGCTGGATGCCGAGCTGCTGGACTCGTCGTTGACGCGCCACGCGTCGGGGGTGTCGGTGCTGGCCCAGAGCCACCGCCTCGACGAGGCCGAGGGCATCACCGTCGACTCGATCTCGGCGATGCTGACCTTTTTGCGCCAGCACTTCGACGCCGTCATCGTCGACGGAATCCGTGGTTTCACCGAGATGTCGCTTGCCGCGCTGGACGGGTGCGACCACATCCTGCTCATCTGCACCCAGGACGTGCCGTCGGTCCGCAATGCCCGGCGCTGCATCGAGATCTTCAACCAGCTCGGCTATGCCACTGACAAGACCCACGTCGTGCTCAACCGCTATAACAAGCGTTCGTCCATCGATCTCACCGTCGTCGAAGACACCATCGGCATCGCGGTTGCGGCCACCGTGGCCAACGACTTCCCGTCCATCATCCGCTCGATCAACACCGGTGTGATGCTGTCCGAGGCAGCGCCACGCTCCAAGCTGGCCGAGGATATCGCGGCGCTGGCCTCGATCGTGCGCGGCGACGGCGCCAAGAAGCAGGGCAAGCGCGGTCTGCTCAGTGGACTGTTCTCGGGCAAGGTGGCAACCGATGGCGCTTAGAGAACGCTTGCGGCAGAAGACGCTCGACAGCGCTTCGCTCCAGACCAGCAATGCCCCGTCGGCCTGGATGAAGGTCGAACAGGAGGCGTATCAGAGCCTGAAGGCCGAGCTGCACCAGCGTCTGATCGACAAGATCGATCTCACCACGCTGGAAAAGCTGTCGACTGACCAGGTGCGGTCCGAGCTGCTGACCATCCTGCACGGCATCGTCTCCAAGAGCAACATCCCGCTCAATCGCAGCGAACGCGATCACATGGTGCAGGAGCTGCTTGACGAGGTGACCGGCCTGGGACCGCTCGAGCCGTTGCTCGGCGACAACAGCGTCACCGACATCCTGGTCAACGGCGCGTCGCAGGTGTACGTCGAGCGCCGCGGCCAGCTGCAGTTGACGGCGGTGCGCTTCCGGGACAACGACCACCTGCGGCAGATCATCAACCGCATCGTGGCCCGCGTCGGCCGCCGGGTCGACGAGACCTCGCCGATGGTGGATGCGCGCCTGCCCGATGGTTCGCGCGTCAATGCCATCATCCCGCCGCTGGCGCTGGACGGCCCGCTGCTCTCGATCCGGCGTTTTGGCGATTCGCGGCTCAAGGTGCGCGACCTGATCACGCTGGGCAGCGTGACGCCCGAGATGCTGGGTTTCATGGGCGCCTGCGTCAAGGCCAAGGTCAACATGTTGATCAGCGGCGGCACCGGCACCGGTAAGACCACGCTGCTCAACGCGCTGTCCTACTTCATCCCGGAGAACGAGCGTGTCGTCACCATCGAGGACGCGGCCGAGCTGCAGCTACAGCAGCAGCACGTGGCGCGGCTGGAGACGCGGCCGCCCAACATCGAGGGCAAGGGCGAGGTGGTGGCGCGCGACCTGGTGCGCAACAGCCTGCGCATGCGGCCCGACCGCATCATCGTGGGCGAGGTGCGCGCGGCCGAGGTGCTCGACATGCTGCAGGCGATGAACACCGGTCACGAGGGATCGATGACCACGGTGCACGCCAACAGCCCGCGCGACGCGCTGACCCGCCTGGAGACGATGATCGGCATGAGCGGTGTGCCGCTGTCCGAGCAGGTCGCCCGCCAGTCCATCGCCCGCGGCATCCAGGTGCTGGTGCACCTGGGCCGGCAGGTCGACGGCCGGCGCCGGGTCACCAGCGTCTCCGAGATCACCGGCGTCGAGGGCACGGTGATCACGATGCAGGAGATCTTCAGATTCGACCAGCAGCGCATCAGCAGCGAAGGCCGTGTTGTCGGCGAATTCGTGCAGACCGGTATCCGGCCCAAGATCATGGAGCGGATCGAGCAGTTTGGCATCGATCCGGCCGCGGTCGTCCGGCCGTTTCTGGAGGCGTGATGGGCACCGTCCTTCAGGTGCTGCTCGGGCTGGTGGTGCTGGGCGCGCTGGAGGCGCTGTTCTATCTCGTCCGCTACCTGCAAGAGCGCAAGAACGCCAACCTGGCCCGGCGTCTGAGAGCACTGGGGGAGGGCAAGGTCACCGGGTCGATCTTGCTGCGCGCCGGCCGCATGTCGTCGATCGGCATCGTCAACGATTTATTGCAGCCGCTGGGGGCCGCGCAGTGGCTCGAGCGGCTGCTCGAGCAAGCTGACCTGGACACCACCGTGGCCATGCTGCTGACCGTGTCGCTGGCGCTGTGCGCGGGCGGCATCGGCGCTGGTTTCTATTTAAACGCGGGCCTGGTGATGGCGATCATCTTCGGCCTGTTCGGGCTTTGCCTGCCGCTGGTGGCGGTGCTGGTGATGCGCAGCAAGCGCAGCAAAAAGATCAGCGAACAGCTGCCCGAGGCGCTCGAGATGATGACCCGCTCGCTGCGGGCCGGGCATGCGCTCGAACACGCCTTCCAGCTGGTCGCCACCGAGGCGCCGGGCCCGATCAACATCGAGTTTGGCCGTGCGTTCGAGGAGCAGCGGCTCGGCCGCACCCTCGAACAGACCGTGGTCGGCATCACGCAGCGCGTCCCCGACAACCCCGATCTCAACATCTTTGCAGTGTCGGTCGCGGTGCAAAAAGACACCGGCGGCAATCTGACCGAGCTGCTCGAAAAGATCGCCGAGACGATCCGGTCGCGCTACCGGTTTTACGGCAAGCTGGCCGCGCTGACCGCCGAGGGCCGCATCTCGGGCATCGTGCTCGGCGGGCTGCCGATCGCAATGCTGATGCTGCTGGTCGTCCTCAACTACGAGTACGTCAAGCCCCTGTTCGAGAGTCGAGATGGCAACCTGGTCCTTGGCCTGGCCGGCGCGGTCTGGCTGGTTGGCGTGGTCGCGCTCTTCCGCCTGGCCAAGGTGGAGTACTGATGATGCACGAGATCACCGATGTGTTGCAGCAGCTCGATGTGTCGTTCTGGAGCGCTGGTCTTGCTGGCGTGGTCTGCGCGGGTTCATGCGTGGCTGCGTTCCGCGCACTGGTCGGCAAGGAGGACCAGCTGACCAAGCGACTGCACGAGGACCGCAGCGCCCTGCTCCCCGACCGGCAGCACTTCTGGGCGTACCGGGTGACCGAGGTGAGTGACTGATGTTGACCACGCTGGTCAATGCGCTGGCGGGTGTCGACGCCATCGGCTGGGTGACGGTGCTGGCCGCCGTGGTGGCCATCCTGGCGCTTGCCGCGGGCACGCGCGCGCTGTTCCCGGAGGCCAACCCGATCCTGGAGCGGCTGCGATCGCGCTCGGACGAGCTGGCCGCGGCCGGCGCGCTGACCCGGAGTCTCGTCGTCAAAACCAAGGAGACCGACGAAGAGGTCCGGCGGCGCGAGACGTCACAGGTCTACCGGCTGCTCGTCCACGCCGGCTTTCGCGATCCGCAGGCGGTCACCTTTTTCATGGCCACCAAGGTCGCGCTTGCCGGTGTGCTGCCGATCGTCATGTTTGGCGGCTGGGCCGCGGTGACCCGGTTCGAGGACTTTCCGGTCTGGCTGGCGCTGGCCGCGTGCGGCGTCGGGTTCTTTTTGCCCAACCTGTGGCTCTACTCGCGGGTGGCCGATCGCAAGCTGGCCATCGATCGGTCACTGCCCGACACGCTCGACCTGCTGGTCACCTGCGTCGAGGCCGGTCTGGGTCTGGACGCCGCGATCTCGCGCGTCGCCGACGAGCAGGAGCTGTCGGCGCCGATACTTTCCAGCGAATTCAAGATGACCTTTCTCGAGATCCAGGCCGGCGTGCAGCGCACCGACGCATTTCGTCGGCTGGCGTCGCGCACCGGTGTCGACGACCTCAAGTCGCTGGCGGCGACGCTCAACCAGACCGAGATCTTTGGTACCAGCGTCTCCGGCGCGCTGCGCATACAGTCCGAGTGGATCCGCATGCGGCGCATGCAACGCGCCGAGGAGCGTGCTGCCGCGGTCGCGGTCAAGATGACGCTGCCGCTGGTGCTGTTCATCCTGCCGTCGCTGATCCTCGTCGTGATGGGCCCGGCCGCCTTGAGCATCGCCAAGAACCTGTTGCCGGCTTTTGGATGACGAGGACGCCCGTGGGGAGTACCGGTCTGCGCATCGTGGTGGTGGCGGCGCTGCTGCAAGCGATGGCGTGCGCCAGCAGCGAGGCGCAACGCAATCGCGGGCTGCGCCGGGACATGCTGGCTGCGCTGGTCGAGCGGCACGACTGGAACTCGGCATTTCCGGTGGCCCGCCAGATCCTGGAAGAGGATCCCGAAGACGCGCTGGCGCTCGCCTATCGCGGCACCATCTATCGCGAGCAGTTTTTGTTCGAAGAGGCCGAGGCCGATTTCAAGCGGGCGCTCAAGCTCAACGAGCGGCTGGCCTATGCCCACTCGGGGCTGGGCGTCCTGTACGACGTGCAGGAGCGCAGCAGCGAGGCCGAGGCTCACCATCGGCGCGCGGTCGAACTCGAGCCAAACAAGGCGAGCTACCTCAACAACCTGGGTTTCTCGCTCTACGTGCACGGCAAGGCGAGGCAGGCGATACCGGTGCTGCGCGACGCATTGCACATCGACCCGACGGACCAGCGGCTGCAAAACAATCTGGCCTTCGCCTATGCCCAGGCCGGCGACTTCGCGCGCGCCTGGCAGCATTTTCAGCTGGGCAGCGGCACGGCCGAGGCCAAGAACAATCTCGGCTTTGCCTACGAACGCCAGGACAGCCTGTCCCAGGCCTACGAACAATACGCCGCGGCGCTGCGCATCGATCCGACGCTGGTGCGGGCCCGGCGCAACCTCGAGCACGTGGCCCAGCGGCTGGGCCGGCCGCTCCCTGACGACCTGCAACAAGTCTCGCAAATCGACGACAGCGGAGGACACTGAGATGAAGCGGACCATCGCACTGGCATCGGCCATTGGCGTCCTCGCCTGGATCGTCCTGACCGGATGCGCGGCCGAGCACCTGACTGCATCGTATGGGCTCTCGAGCAACGCCTATCATGCGCGGCAGATCGTCAACCCCGAGGCGGGCAAGGTCAACGTCGTCAGCGTCGGCCTGGACTGCAACGAGGCCGCGATCGTGGCCAAGAACTATTACCAGAGCCTGGTGGCCGAGGGAACGAGCGCAGAGGCGGGCCAGCAAGTCCTGATCGTGACGCCGAACAAGGAGTCCGAGACCAAGCTGCCGGCTCCTTCGGTCCCCGATGGCACCAGGTAAGGATGGGCCGGCCGTGCTATATTGATCGGATTGGACGACGGGTCCTGCGGGGGGGAAGGCCAGCCATGACACGACGCGATCGCAGGCGCAGGCAACGCGGAGCCATCGGCATCACGGCCGTGCTCTTCATGATCGCGCTGGGCGGCGTGCTCGCGCTGTCGCTCAATGTCGGCCACATGATGAAGGTGCGCAATCAGTTACAGAACCGGGTCGATTCGGCGGCGCTGGCGGGAGCCATGGAACTCGACGGCACCGTCGCACAGCTGACCTCGGCGCACAATATTGCGTACGACTACGCCATGCGCCACTTGACCGACAACTCCGACAATCCGACTGCTTTCTTCGACACGAATCTAGCCAACGCTGCGGGTGGCGACATTGTGCACGGTGTCTGGGATTTCACGGAGCCGGACCGCTCGCTGGCGTTCGAGCCTGCAACCGCAGCCACACCGGCAATACTCATCAATGCCGTGCAGGTGCGCAGCGGTCGTTCCGCGACCCGCGGGAATCCGCTCTCGGTGTTCTTTGGCAATTTTCTCGGCGCCTCAAGTGCCAGTGTCTCGGCCGAGGCCGTGGCAGTGAGTCGCGCACCATGCAACGAAGATTGTCCGATTCCGATCGTCTTTGCCGACTGTCTGTTCAAAAACCCTGATGGGTCGCTCAATTGCGATCCGACGCTGGTCTTTCGCAGTTCCCAGATGGACAACACCGGTTTCACCAATTTGACCGGTGCACCACCAACAAACCCCAACGTCGTCGCGAGTATTATCGACGACTGGTTGAAACCACCTCCAAATCGCGTCTGTCGACCCGTGCATGCTGGTTCGCCGGTCAACCTCCAGAATGGCAACGATTTCAAGGAGAACGTCTGGGCTCCACTGGTCGGTCGAAAGGTGACCGTACCGGTCGTTCATCTTGAAGATTGCAGCACCAATTTCATCGGGCAACCGGTTGTTGTTGGTTTTGCCACTTTCACAATTGGCGCTGTTCACGGAGCCCCAAACAAGTCGATCGATACCCATATCGATTGCGACGAACAGATTTTTCAGATGGAAAACGTTGGATGTTCCAATTTCGGATCTCTCACTCCATTCAATCGGCTGGTCCGGTAACATCAATCGACACAATCGGCAGCGGCAACCGACAGGGAGACCGGTGGTGACAATGCGGGCAAGCATGCTGTGTGGAGTGCTGGTGCTCGGCGCGATCGGCTGCGGGGCACCGGCGACCGTGGACCTGCTGCGCATCGGCTTTGGCGGCGGTCTGGGTGCGCCGCCGATCCAGGTCGACAGCGACTGCAGCAATGGCGGCTGCGCGGAGCTACCGGCGCTGACCGGTCAGCTCACCTATGACGCCGACATTGCGTCCACGGCCGAGGACTACGTGGAGATCCTGCAGTACCGCGTCGACTACCAGCTGGCCGCTCCCAACGACCAGGTCGCCATGCCTTACTTCGCAGGCCACCTGTCGCTGATGGTGCCGGTCGGCGAGACGCTGGACTTCAACGTGGCGGCGGCGGCGGATCGACAGCGCGACCTGATCCGCACTCGCCTGCCAGGGCAATCGGTGTCGGGCACGGCCACGCTGATGCTGGCCGGCTACGATCTCAAAAACGAGCAGGTCTTTCCCAAGGCCGAGTTCGAGATCTTCTTCGGCGATTTTGTCGACGAGAGCACCCCATGAGTATCCGGCAAGAGCTGGCGCGAACGGCGCTTCTCCTCACCTTGTCGTGGCTGGTGCTGCTGGTGCTGGCCGCCTGTCCCGGACCTGCTGCGCGCGAACCGCTGCCGGACTGGAGTGTGGGCGGCTCACTCGACGCCGGGGGTGGCGTCGACGCGGCCCAACCGCCGGATGACCAACCGTTTGAGCTGAGCGCGGCCACCGACGTCGATTACGACACGCGGCTACGCCAAAGCGGCACGCAGAACACGGCCTGCGTGGTATTCCCGGACGGCACCACCGCCGGCTTCTACACGCTGGACTGTAGGCTCGACATCAACGAGCTCGACCTGTATGGCAACGGTCTGGACTTTGACTTCTCGGTGCCAGAGGGCGCGTGCGAATACGTGGTCTACTGGCATTCGATGTACGAGGCGTTCGAGGTCGGCCAGGGGCCGACCGAGGTGTCGTGGGATGTGGATATGACCGGCAACATCTCCAACTCGGTCAATGCAATCAATGGCGTCCCGTGGTGCGAGTTCGACCACAGCAAGCAAATTGCACAAGCGCCCAACTGCTGCACCGGCGGGTACACCGTCTCCATCACCCACACCGATACCGGTGAGGTCGAGGTCTTGCCGCCGCAATTCTGGGGCGGCAATCCGGCGGACTGCTACAACGGCGCCGCCTACTGGGATCCCGAGGTCAGCAAGAACGCCGCGGGTTGGCCAATGGGCACCATCGTCTTCCTGCACCAGCAGAGCTGGAGCAAGCGCTTCCACTGGGCGGCCCTGTCGACCGACTACTACTCCAACGTGGTCTTGGCCAACTACTACGATCCCGCTGACCACCAGCCGGGCGGCGCGCCCGCAGGATTTCTGGGCGACTACTCCGAGCAGTATTCCGTTTTCAGGTGCTACGACCACGCCGAGGAGTTGCTGGCCGAGCTGAGGCTGGTGGTCCGCGAGTGGAACGAGGAGGCGCAGTTCGACGCTGACGCAGACCCCGACACCACGGGTACCGAGCCCTACAGCGGCACCCCGATCAACGACCGCCGCGACTGGGCCGACGCCACGCCCGGGTCCACGACCTTCGTGGGCCTGGCGCAATAGAGATTTTCGGACGACGCTGCGCCTGGTCTACATCGCGTTGTTCGCGGCCCACATTGCGCTGGTCTGGTTGCTGCCGTTTTTGCCGACGCAGGACGGACCAAGCCACGTCTACAACCTGGTTATTCTGCACGACCTGATCAACGGTGGCGCTGACTGGGGTACGTTGTTCAGCTATCGGCTGCGGCCCGCACCCAACCTCGGCTTCATGCTGCTCGCATACCCGCTGCTCTCGGTCGTGCCGCCGCTTGTCGCCGAGAAGCTGTTTGTCACGATCTACATCGCGCTGCTGGGCTGCAGCGTCCCGGTCATGCTGCGTGCCCTCGAGCGGCCGGTCTTTCCGCTCGCCTTGCTGGTCTTGCCGGTCGTCTTCAACTTCAATCTGCTGATGGGTTTTTACAGCTACTCGCTGGCCGTCCCGCTGTTTGTGTTGGCCCTGGCCTGGTGCTGGGCCGCGCGCTCGCGCTCGTGGGGCCACCGATTTTTCGTCTGCAACGCGTCCGGGCTTGTGCTCTTTGTCGTTCACCTGGTGCCGTGCCTGCTGTTCGTGCTCGCGATCGTCGTCATGGCCGGCGTGCGATCGATCCGCGGCAAAACCTGGCGTGCCGACGGGCTTCGGTGGGCGGCCATCATGTCGCCTTTGTTGCTGCTGATCGCGGGCTATCTTGCCAGCAGCTCTTTCGCGCCTCCGACCACGGTATTCGATTACTTCTCGGTCTCGCGCTACGTCCTCTTGCTGATCGAGGTCCTGACCTTCTCGTCGCTCGGGTTGTCGCCTTGGCTCTTGCTGCCGGCGACTCCGCTCATGTTTCTCTTTCTCTTGTTTGGCTACTGCTCCCTGCAAGAAATGCTGCGGCTCTACCGTCGACGGGCCGAGGTCGCGGACCGGGAGCTCACACTCTGGGCGCTGGCGCTGCTGCTGGTCGCGATCTGCCTGTTCGCACCAAACCGAGTAGCCGGCGGAGACTACTTCAACGATCGAATCCCGTGGGTCATCTTGCTGGTGCTGCTGCCGGCCCTGCGGGTTCCAGAGACCGATTTCTGGCGCCGCTTCGCCACACCGATCGTCGTCGGGAGCGTCGTCCTGGTGTCTGGCTTCACCAGCGCGATCCTCGTGCAGCGCAGCGCCAAGATCGAAGCCTTTGTCGCCGGAGTGCAACCGGCGATCCCGCGCGGCGCTTTTGTGATGTCGTATCTGCCGCGCGCCGCCGAGCCCTTTCGTCGGGTCAACGTGCTGACCCACGCGCTCGCGCTGCACTGCCTGGTCGAGAAGTGCGTCGTCGCTGGCGACAACGAGATCGAGCACGGCTACTTTCCGACCAGGTTCAAGCTGACTGTTCCGCGGCTGCCGGGCGCTCAGCTCATCGCCTATGCGCCACAGACGATCAGCTGGTCCGAGTATCCGGCGCTGCAATACGTGGTGGGATGGCGCGTCGACCCCGAGAGCGCCGGGCACCTTGGCCAATCATTCGAGCTGGTCGGCGAGTCGGGTCAGACCAGCGTCTGGCAGCGCCGCGAGTCTTCGCGCTGACGACGGCAGTGCGGGGCGACAACGACTCGCCCAATGGATCGAGACCGCTTGCATTGTCAGACCGGATTACCGGTTGACGGTCCGGTGCAACACCAGCCCGAGCGCTGCCGCACTGACCAGCAGCAGTGGCTGCACCGCCAGCTGATCCTTGGCCAGCGTGCCGACGGCAACCAGCAACCAGGTCAGCACGACGGCGTGCACCTCGCGATCGCGCTCGAACTTCACCCATAGCAATGCCGGCAACAGCGCCAGTGGCAGGTCGTAGATCACCGTGTGCGGCGAGGTGAGGACGGCCAGCGGTCCGACCAGTGCGAACGGGAGAATGGGCGACGTCGGCCCCGTGTTTCGCTGTACCGGGCTGGTGCCACGCCAGACGCGCCAGCCACACAGCACGACCAGCGCCAGCGACGAGAACCAGGCGATCGCGACCAGGCCCCGACCCAGCCAGCGCGGCAATGCGAGCAGCGAGGTCAGTGCGTGTGCGGCGCCAACCAGACAGACCATCTGGTGCTGGTTGGCCAGGTAGTCGCGGTCGACGTAACCGCCCAGCGCGGTCAACCAGGCACCGATCCAGTCGACGCCGTAGACGGCACAGCCGACACCGTACAGCAGCAGCGCGACCGGCAGGACTCCCAGCAGCACCCGCCAGCGCCGCATGGCAAGGGCCAGGCCGATCGCCACCAGTGCGAAGTGCGGTTTGAACAACCACAGGCCGAGCACGACACCGGCCGCGATCTCGGCGCGCCGATTGCCTCGCTGCAGGAGCGCCGTCGTCGCCGCCAGCAGCAGCAAGCTGAGCGCGGTGTTCTGGCCGCCGACGATCGCCAGGTCGAGCGGTACCAGGACGAGGCCGAGCGCCAGCGCCTCGGGCCAGTGCCCCGTCGTCTGCCGCTGTAGCCGAACGCCGATGAGCAGCGCGGCCAGGGCGAGACCGAGCATGAGCGCGCTGAAGACCGCCTTGGCGACCAGCGGCGGCAGCAACCCGAGCGGCGCCAGCAGCGCGGCGTAAAAGGCGGGATAGACAAACGGAAAGAATTGATCCCCCAGCTGTGGCCAGTCGGCGCTCTGCTGTCGTTGCAGCACGGCCAGGTTGTAGATCGATCGGGCCTGGCCGGTGGCGATCAGCCTGCCCACGGCGTGAAAGACCGGAAAGTCGCCACTCTGCACGGCCGAGTCGCCGCGCGTCGTCACGGTGTAGCCGGCGACGCCCCCGATCGCGACCGCGAGCAAAGCCGCGATCGCGATGCGTCGCGACCGGTCCGCGGTCCAGAAGCGTGGCTGTTCGCTCATCTCGCACCGAGAATCGGGTGACCGCTGACGTTACGGCAGTGCGCACGGCGGATGCAACCGCAGGGTGCCTCGACGTGGCGCGTTAGGTAGATCTCGATCAATTGAAGAAATAAATCAAATAAATACGATTGGTTACAAAATAGACACCGGCGGTGTTACCAAAAAAAGGCCCTTGTCGCTATCAAGATGTGGGGGATTGTCCCACATTGGAACACCTCCAGATAAATACTTTGAGTGAAGCCGCGGTCGCGCGGTTCGACATTTTTTCGAATTCAAACCAGAGGAGGAAGTCGATGCGAAAGTTCATCGGGATTCTGGTCTCGGCTCTGCTGCTGACGGCGACTGCACAGGCGCAGAAGCAAATGTCTTTTGCCAAGGTCAAGGCCGAGAAGCTGGTCGGCATCAACATCGAGATCAACGCGCCGCTCGATGCCGCCA
>Ga0315268_10003900_pt1 | contig 16317 bp, 11 predicted proteins | sample C1_top_MG_FD_204535 | JGI IMG/M metagenome (GOLD analysis project Ga0315268, IMG submission 204535) | Sediment microbial communities from Yellowstone Lake, YNP, Wyoming, USA - C1_top | ecosystem: Environmental > Aquatic > Freshwater > Lake > Sediment | place: USA: Wyoming | collected 2017-08-01
ATTATATGGCAGTACAGCTCGAACGATTGTACATCAACGCACGACTACAGAAGCAGTTTGATGGAAGTGAACGTGCTTTTTGTTTGCTTCAGGTTATCTTTCAAAATCTATGGGACTATCGCCTGCGAAGCTGGAGTGAGGGTAATATTGTAATGATTGACTCGGACGGTTTTCAACATCCTCAAATATTCGACTACTATAGTTTCTGTCGAATCGCTTTACTAGGGACTGACAAATCTGTCGAAGCGAATTTCCATCCACCCGCCCAAGTTGTTGAGGCCCATGCAAAGGTAAGAGGATGGATTATGTTTGAAAGTCTTCCAGAAGGCATTATTCCACATCGTTTCATTTTCAAGTTGTTGGTATTCGACCCAGGACAAACATCCGGTGCTGTGCGACAGACCGAATTTCTAGAATTTATACTCGCAGATTATGTGACCATTCCAGTAAAGCAGATTCCTGCATACTCATGAAAAATCACCACTCAAACCAACACCAAATAAGGAGCCTCTTATGGCACTCTATATCAGTCCCAAGCACTTGGAGCATGACTTCACGCATGGTATGACCCTCAATGACAAGATTGATGTATTCGCTGCACGTGTTGAAGGTTGGCAGTTAGGTGTTGCCAGGGCGATAATTGACAAAGATATTCCTGACCGAGAGTTCGTTCTGCTTCACATTGTCATGAATTACTTCGAGATGATTGCCAAGTATCGCGCAGGATATACGAAAGACGGCCAATCCAAGGATTTCTTCCGACAAGGTGTGAGGACAGTATTCCCGGAAATTGACACATGGCCGCCAGATGTCTTTGGGGACTTCATCACTGCTTTATACAGCAATGTTCGATGTGGTCTCTATCATATTGGGATGCCCAAGCCGACAGTAATTGTCACCGATGTTAAGGCGATTGCTCCTATACGGTATTACCCTGACGGCCAAAAGGTGATCTTGAACCCAGACAAATTAGTTCAAGTGATTCAGGCTCACTTTGCAGAATATATATCCGCACTGAAAAATGTAACCAATGTGGAAATCAGAACCAATTTTGAAGCAAGATTTAACGTGGACAATAATTGCTAGTCACAATCCCACTACCGCCATTCCAAAGTCTTTATCGTGAAATCAAACGGAGTTGAATCGTGATAGACCAGGCAAGAGTTGTCATTATTGGTGGTGGTATCACTGGCTGTAGTGTCGCTTATCATCTAGCGAAAGCTGGCTGGACGGATATTGTCTTGCTGGAAAAGGGCGAGCTGACCAGCGGCTCGACGTGCCACGCCGTCGGCAAGGTGACGGCCTTTAACACTTCGCCGACGATGATGCGCTTCCGCAAGTACAGCATCGAGCTGTACATGGAGTTAGGCGTCTTTGACCAGGTGGGCAGCTTGCGGCTGGCTTCCAGTCCAGAGCAGTTGATGGAATTCAAGCGGAGCGTGAGCAAAGCGCGTGGCATCGGGCTGGAGGCCGAGATTATCGGGCCGGACGAAGCAGTGCGCCTCATGCCGGTGATGAGCCGCGAGAATCTCTACGGCGCAATTTATTTGCCCAAGGACGGCCACCTCGACCCGCATCGCACGACGTACGCTGTGGCCGATGCCGCGCGTGCTTTGGGCGTCAAAATCTATCCCGACACGTTGGTGACCGGCATCGAGCTTTCGCCCAAACGTAAAGTGACAAAGGTCAAGACGGACAAGGGCGACATCAAGACCGAGATCGTGGTGAACTGCGCCGGCATCTGGGCGCCCCAGGTGGCGGCGATGGTCGGCGCGTTCATCCCCTCCACACCGGTTGACCATCAACACGTGATGCTCAAAGCTGTGCCCGGTAATGAGCTGCCGTGCTGTATCCCCTGCTTCCGCGATCCCGACAATCTGGTTTACGGGCGCGAGGAATCCGGCGGGATGCTCCTGGGCGGCTATGAGCCGAATCCCGTGGCGCGCTGGATAGATGGCGTGCCATGGGATCATTCGGCCAAAGCGCTGCCGCCCGATTACGATCGCTTTGAACAATTGATGGAAGGCGCGATCCGGCGCTTCCCGTTCCTGGCGAACGCCGAAATCGTCAAGCTGGTGTGCCATCCCGATGCCTTGACGCCCGATGCCAATCCGTTGATGGGGCCAATGCCCGGTGTGCATGGGTTCTGGGTGGCGGCGGGCCTTTCGCTCAACGGCTTTGGCGGAGGCGGCGGCATCGGCAAAGCGATGGCCGAATGGATCGTCGAAGGCGAGCCTTCGCTGGATGTATACGGCTATCGCGCGTGGCGCTTTGGGCGCGTGTATCAAGACCCGACCTATGCCGCCGAGGGCGCGCGTGAATCTTACAAATATTATTACCGCTTGCGCTATCCCTTCGACCAGGACGAGTGGGGACGCCCGCGCCGTGTCAGCGCGCTGTATCATCGGCTGCAAGACTTGGGCTGTGTGTCCGGCAAAAAGAACGGCTGGGAGCGCCCTGACTATTTCCAGCCCGGCCAGCCGTGGCGGCGCGCGGGCGCTGATCAACGTGAATGGGGTTGGGTTAAGCCGCCTTTCTTTGACTTGGTGGGCGAGGAGCACACAGCCTTCCGCGAGCGCGTCGGCCTGATTGACATGACCTCGTTCGGCAAGATTGACGTCAAGGGCCAGGGCGCGCTCCCGCTGATGCAGCGATTATGCGACAGCAACATGGATCGCCCGGTCGGCAGCGTCATCTACACTCAATTCCTCAACGAGCGTGGCGGCGTGGTGGCCGATTTGACCGTCACGCGATTGAATGAGAATCACTTTTGCGTCGTCACGGGCGCTGGATTTGTTGATAGCGATTTCGGTTGGATCAGGGCGCATGTCAAAGAAAGCGACCCGGTCGAGCTGCGCGACATCACGGAAGAACTTGTATGCCTCGGTATGTGGGGGCCGAAAGCGCGCGATGTGTTGCAAGCTGTAACCGGGGACAATGTCTCGAATGAGGCATTCCCCTACATGACAGCCCAGACGATCAACATCAAAGGCGCACAAGTGCTTGCTCAGCGTGTGACGTACGTGGGCGAGTTGGGTTGGGAGTTGTACGCCGAACCCGCCTGGGCCGTTCAGGTTTGGGATACGTTGTGGGAGGCTGGCACAGAATACGGCATCCGCGCGGGCGGCTACAAAGCTCTTGACTCGCTGCGCCTGGAGAAGGGCTACAAGTATTATAGTGCCGACGTGACCATGCTGGAAAATCCCTACGAGGCAGGGCTGGGCTTTTGCGTTGACATGAACAAAGGCAGCTTTATTGGGCGTGAGGCGCTGGTGAAAGCCAGGCAAGCGCGCCAACAAAAGTTGTGCACACTCGTCGTGGGCGGCCAAGACTATTTGCTGCTTTATGGCGGTGAAGCGGTTTACGCGGGCGACCGCTGTCTGGGCCGCGCGCGCAGCGGCGGTTACGGCTACACAGTCAAAAGGAACATTGCACTGGCCTACCTACCGCTCGATCTTGCCCAGGTAGGGACGAAACTGGAGGTGGACATTTTTGGACAGCGCGTTGCCGCTCAAGTGGCGCCAACTGCGCTATACGATCCGAAGGGTGAGCGGGTGCGAGCTTGAAATCAAGACCTTTAGGGTTTGGGAAACCCTAAAGGTCTCGGAACAAAAATGCCAAGGAGAGTTTACTGTGATTGCGTTCACGTTTACAAAGGATGAGCAGAAGAGAATCAAAGAGTTGGTTGCAGCGCGCCGGGCGGGCTACGGTCTGCCGCGCCCCTTTTATCACGACGAGCTGATTTATCAAGCCGACATGGAAATCATCTGGCGACAAGGCTGGCTGTTTGCCGGTCACACTTGCCAGATCCCCAATCCTGGCGACTATTTTCTCTACGAAATTGACGATGACTCGGTCATCATCGTGCGGGGCGACGATGGTCAGGTCAATGCACTGCACAACGTCTGCCGTCATCGCGGCACGCTTATCTGCGCGCAGCCGGAGGGGCACGTCAAGCGTTTCGTGTGCCCGTATCATCAATGGACTTATGGCCGTGACGGTCAACTCTTGTTCTGGCGCGGAATGCAACAAGACCTGGACAAGTCACAATTGGGCCTGCATAAAGTTCACGTGCGAGAAGTCGAGGGGCTGATCTATATCAGCCTGGCATACAATCCTCCCGACTTTGAAGCGGCCTATCAAACGATCGCGCCCCTCGCCAAACCGCAGGGCTTTGCACGCGCCAAGGTCGCCAAGATCGGCGACTATATCATCCCCGCCAACTGGAAGCTGGTGTGGGAAAACAACCGCGAGTGCTTTCACTGCAACGTCAATCATCCGCAATACATCAAAGCGAATTTTGACCACTATAACGCCGACGACTTGGGTGAGCGAGTGGCGCAGCAGCTTGCCCTCGCCACGGAGCGGCTCGAAGCTAAATGGGCTGCCGTCGGGCTGCCTTTGCGAATGGAGTCTGGCCTCACGCCGTTCCCCGACGCGGACAACAACATCTGGTATTCGGCCAACCGCACACCGCTCGTGGAAGACTATGTGAGCGAGACGATGGATGGCAAGCAAGTCGCGCCGCTCATGGGCGACTATGCCGACCCGGCTGTGGGCACGCTGCGCATCCGCACGCTGCCCAACTTTTGGAATCACTCGAGTTGCGATCATGGTGTGACCACGCGCCTCACACCGGCTGGACCATACAAGACCTACGCTCGACTCATCTGGCTGGTGGATGCGGACGCCGTCGAAGGCCGAGACTATGCGCTCGACAAGCTGGTGCCGTTCTGGCAATTGACCGCCGAGCAAGATTGGGAGATTTGCGAGCACGCTCAACGCGGCGTCAATTCGCGCGCATATATTCCGGGGCCGCTGTCCACGTACAAGGAATACAACGTGGATAGCTTTTTACGCTGGTATCTGCGGCAGTTATCAGAATGTTCGTAGTAACGGCTTCAGCCGTTGGCGGTGACGACTCAAGTCGTCACTACGAACAGTCAAGGAGGTTAAATGCCATCTCTTCCACCGTTTGGATTGCCAGGTCACTGGTACAAGGGGAACTTGCATACCCATACCACCCAGTCAGACGGCAAGCTCACGCCTGCCAAGAATATGCAGTGGCACGCCGACCACGGCTATGATTTTCTCGGCATCACCGATCACAACCGGGCGGTCAATCCATTGGAATTCATGGCAAGCCCGCCGCTCCTGGCGATTCCCAGCGTCGAGATCAGCGCGCGGCGCGGCACGGTCGAATATCACGTCGTGAGCATCAATGTGAACTCGATGCCCATTCCTCACGCCCGAGACGTGCAAGACACGATTGACGCCGTGAACGCGGCGGGCGGGTTGTGTTTCATCGCGCACCCGTACTGGCACGACCACACGGTTAAAGACCTGCTCATCCTCAAAGGCCACATCGGCATCGAGATTTTCAACACCAGCTGCTGGCTCGAAATCAACAAGGGACATGCGCTGGTGCATTGGGACGGCGTACTGCGACGCGGCCAGAACGTTTGGGGACTGGCGACGGATGACTCGCACTTTAGCTATCCCGGTCATGGACGCGGCTGGGTGATGGTGCGCTCAGAAAAGCTCGACTTACCCTCGATTCTCGCTGCGCTCCGCCAGGGCCAGTTCTATGCCACGATGGGGCCGGAGATTTACGACGTGCAACTCGCCGGGCGGCAGGTGACGGTGCGCTGCTCGCCGGCCCGCTCAATCTTTTTGATCGGCGACATCTGGCACTGTCCGGACGCTGCGCAGGTATGGGATGATCGCCCGATCACGGAAGCGACCTTTACCTTGCACCAGGGCCAGCGTTACCTGCGCGTCGAGGTGGTGGACATGGCTTACCAATCGGCCTGGACGAACGCATACTTTCTTCCATGACGATTCGGCGGAGGGGCACATTGAAGCAGCGCTCCATGCTCCCTATACCAGAAGTCGTATGCTTCGGGATGCTCACCCCGGTCGAAATATTGGTGGTGGACGAATTGCCCGCGCACAATTGCGGCGCACTCGTACAAGATGCCAGCGAGTTTATCTTTGACGACGCCGCCATCGTCGCGTGTCTGCTCCGGCAATGGGACGTGCAGAGTGGTCTCATTGGGACGACGCTGGGCAATGACTACCGTGGACGGAACATTGCCCGGCAGCTCAAAGCACGGGGTGTGCTCGGCAAGGTGAGGCTCTCGTCGCGCTTTACCACGCCTTATGAAGTGGATGTCTCGGATCGCACGGGAGCGCGCACGTACTTTTGGCAGCGCAAGCCAGAGGTGCTGGACACGCTCGACATAGCCGACCTTTCGCTGTTGAAAGGCTCCAGCCTGCTCTACGTAGACTGGTACGACGGCGACCACATCCTGCGCGCGATGGACGAAGCCAACCGGTTAGACATTCCCGTGTTCCTCAATTTGGAGCATGGGCATCAAGACCCGAACATCCTGAGCCGCTACGTCAAACGGGCCACCATCTGCCAGGCCGTCACCGATCCCGCGCAATGCGGCGAATGTGAGCCATTGGACGTGGCGCACAAGTTATTGGACGCCGGAGCCAAGATTGCCATCCTCACGCTGGCGGGCGATGGCTGCCTGGTCGTGCGCGGCAAAAATGCCTGGCGCGTGTGGCCGCCCAGGGTGCAAGTGGTGGATGGCTGCGGCGCAGGCGCCACTTTTTCGACGGGCTTTATCTATGGCTACCTTAGAGGCTGGACGTTGGAAGACACGGCGCGCTTTGCCACCGCCGCCGCATCGCTCAAGGTGGCGCAGGTGGGACTCAAGGTTGAGGCTGTGACCAAAGTGAAACAACTGGCGCGTCAGCTAAAAGTCGAAAGGGGGAGGTAAGTTGATAGTCAATTTCGCCACACTGCTCACGCCAGAACAAGTTGAGCGCGTGCATGAAGCCTCGCTCGAGATCCTGGAGCAAATCGGCCTGCTCGTGCGCAACGAAAAGGCGCGCGCGATTTTCGCCCGGCACGGCTGCAACGTAGACTCGGAGACACAGATCGTCAAGTTCCCGCACGCAGTCGTCGAGGAATCTCGCAAGGCCGTCCCGCCGACGTTCACCTTTCGCGGGCGCGATCCCCAATACGACAAGACCATTCCGGGCGACGGGCCGATTGTCGTCACCGCCAGCTCTGCGCCGGACATCATTGACCCGGTCACGGGCCAGGAGCGGCGCGCGCGCTCCGACGACATTGCTCGCATCGCGCACGTCGTCAACGAATTGCCCGGCCACGATGTCTTTTCGACTTCGACGCTGGCCGACGACGCGCCGCCTGGTCACTTTACGCTCGCGCGCGTTTATCCTGCCGTCAAGAACTGCCTCAAGCCGGTGCGAAGCACCTGCAAAGACGAACAAGATGCCCAGACCGTCTTGCGCTTTTGCTGCGAGGTCGCGGGCAACGAGGCCGCCTTTCGCGAGCATCCCTTTGTCACGTTCCACTTTTGCCCCGTCGTCTCGCCGCTCACGATGGATGTCTCTTCTACGGAGATGGTCATCTTTTTTTCCGAGCGAGGTCTGCCGGTGTATGGCAGTTACGTGCCTAACGCGGGGCTGACCTCGCCCATGACTCTGGCGGGGACCGTGGCGCAGTGCAACGCCGAATACCTGGCGGCGGTAACGCTGGCCGAGATGGTGCTCCCCGGCACGCCGCAGATTTACGCCACCTTGCCGACGGTGGGCGACATGCGCACGGGCGCGTACGCCTCGGGCGGCATCGAGTGCGGCATGTTGCATATTGCCTGCGCGCAAATGGCGCGTTTCTACAACGTGCCTTACGGCGGCTACATCGGCTTGACCAACTCGAAAATCAACGACGCGCAATCGGGCTTTGAAACGGGCATGTCCGCCGTCGCCGGCGTTCTCTCCGGCATGGACATGTTGAATATGGGCGGCCTGCTCGACGCGCTCAAGGCGTTCGACTTTGCCAAGCTGGCGATTGACGACGAAATCGCGCTGATGCTCAAGCGCATCAAGCGCGGGCTGGAATTCAGCGAAGAGAATCTCTCGCTCGACGTGATTGCCGAAACCGGCCCTGGCGGCACGTTCATGACGCACAAGCAAACGCGCAAGCTGATGAAGACCGTCGCGCTGCTGCCCAAGATTGCCGACCGAGACCCGCGTGACGTGTGGGTCAAAAAGGGCGCGCTCGATTCACACGCGCGCGCCATGCAGCGGGTGCGCGAAATTCTGACGCGCGATAATCCGGCGGTCTTTTCGCCCGACGTGGACGCGCGCATTCGCGCCAGGTTCGATGGGATGGTGGCGGGAGATTCGGTTCCGCCCGAAGGTTGGAAATAACCAAAGTTCATTGCTCTGACTCTCGGTTTGTCATTCTGAGCGACGTCTAGCGGCCCCCCGCCGCTTCGCGGCGGACAGGGGCAGCGAAGAATCTCTACCACTGGCGTAGGGACCCTTCGCCGCTGCGCGGTCTAAAGACCGTCGAAGACGGCTCAGGATGACAAACATGGGTGGTGTCTTTGTGGTAAGAAAAGAGGAATGGGATGAAGATTTTTTACGCGACCGACGTTCATGGCTCGGAAATCTGCTGGAAAAAGTTTATCAGCGGTGCCAAGTTCTACGAAGCCGACACCATCATCCTGGGCGGCGACATGACGGGCAAGGCCATCGTGCCCATCATTGCCCAGGGCGGCGGCAAATACAAGGTGACGTTACTTGAACAGGAGACGATTCTGACCAGCCAGGAAGAAGTGGACAAGATGGCGCAGACGATCCAGAATCGCGGCTACTATCCCTACGTCACCGACCCCGACGAAGTGAACGCCATCTCTACTACGCCGGGCCGCTCGGATGACCTTTTCAGGAAGCAGGTCATCAAGACGGCGCAACGCTGGATGGAATATGCCGATGCCAAGCTGGCTGGAACCGGCATCAAGTGTTACGTCTGCCCTGGCAACGACGACATCTTTGAGATTGACCAGGTGATTGCGACCTCCAAGCAAGTCAAGATGGTCGAAGGCCAGGTGATTCAGCTCGACGAGCATCACGAGATGGTGAGCTCCGGTTGGACAAATCCCACGCCCTGGAACACGCATCGCGAGGAACCGGAAGACAAGCTGCGCCAGCGCATCGAGGCCGTCATCAGCAAAGCGCGCGATCCACGCAGCGCGGTGTTCAATCTTCACGCGCCGCCGTATGGGAGCGGGCTGGACGAAGCGCCCGAGTTGACCAAGGACCTCAGGCCCGCGTATGCCGGCCGCTCGCTGGTGAATGTGGGCAGCCACTCTGTGCTGGCTGTCATCGAAAAGTATCAGCCGCTGCTCGGCCTGCATGGACACATCCACGAAGGCAAGGGCATGCGCAAGTACAAACGCACCGTGTGCTTCAACACCGGCAGCATGTACGAGCAGGGGATGCTGTTGGGCGTCGTCATCGAACTCAAACGCGACAAAATTGGCAACTATGTAATGACCACGGGATAAGTCCCTGACCTGGGCTGGTCTTGCTCGCGTGGCATGAAAGGAGGTTGAGCCGGCATCGAACGAACACAGTGGAGACAACGTCTTGGCTAGGTAATGAATTTCTCCCGACCGGGACGCCGATCCGAGAATGGTGTGAGGATTTCACGGGTCTGCGTCGAGCGCATCATCAATAAGGAGATTCGCAATGAGCAGTGTAACGGCTCCCAAGAGCGAAGTGACCCTTTTCACTCGCAAGGCGAGTGGCCTGGTACGGGCCTGGTCAGTCTTTGACGCGTTCGTGTACGCCTTGTTCTCCATCAACCTCATCACGCTGGGGTTGTTCATCTTTTCCTACTGTTGGTCACTCAACGGGCACCTGGTTCCGGCGGTCATCATCAGCGCCGCCTTTACCATCCTCGAAGTGATCGTCTACGCCAGCTTGATTTCGGCCATGCCGCGCGCAGGCGGCGACTATGTGTGGCAAAGCCGCGTGCTGGGACGAACCATCGGATTCATCCTGGCCGTGACCGGCTGGTGGTTCATTCTCTGGCTGTGGGTGCCGCTCTACGGCCAAATGTTGACCTATGAAGTGTTCACGCCTCTCTTGGCTATTGTGGGCGCCAAGGACGTCGCGTTGTGGTTCACTAACGATCCCAACGGACTGTTCTGGGCGTGCTTTATCCTGTGTGTGCTGGTGAGCATTTACATCGGCATCGGCATGAAGTGGTACGCGCGCATTCAGAAAGCCTGCTTCTGGGGCGGCATGGTCGGCCTGTTGTTGGCGTTCATCCTGTTGCTCTTTGGCAACAACCAGACTTTTGTCAACAATCTCAACAGCCTGGTGCCGACGCTGTTCGGGGCGCAGGGTACCGAGTTCTATACGGCCACGCTCAAGGCCGGCGAAGCCGCCGGCACGGTCGCGCCCGCGTGGGGCAACCTGGCGATCGGTGCGAGCCTGGTCGTGATCCCGATGCTGGTCTTTTGGAACCTGTGGCCGAACTGGGGCTCGACGCTGTATGGCGAAGTGCGCGGCGCGAATGACTACAAGCGCAACTTTTGGGGCATGGCCGCAGCGGTGATCGCCACCGCAGTGCTGGCTATCGTCTTCTTTGCGCTGATCGCCAAGACGCTGGGCTGGGACTTTTACAACAAGGCCAACGGCGCATTCTGGGCTTACAAGTGGGGCTATGCAAAAGAGGCGCCGCCTCTGCCGTTCTGGCCCTATCCGGGGTTGCTCGCGGCGTTCCTCACCACCAGTCCCGCCCTCCAGTTCATCGTCATCTTGCTATTGAGCCTGTGGTGGTTCGGCTGGTCGGGCACGGTCTTCCTCAGCTCTACACGCGTGATCTTTGCGGCAGCCTTTGACCGCTTGCTGCCCGACTGGGTGTCGCGCGTCGAGCCGCGCACTCGCACGCCCATCTTTGCGCTGTTGCTAATGACGATTCCGTCGCTCATCATCTCGTACCTCTACGCCTATAACCTTTTGAACTTTCAGACGCTGGCGTTGGACGCGACGCTCGTCATCGCGGTCACGTTCCTGGGGACGACCATTGCAGGGACTGTCCTGCCCTGGCGCACCAAGGACGTCTATGAAGGCTCGCCCATCGCCAAGTTCAAAGTGCCCGGTTGGGCAGGCTGGGTGGCGCTGGTTCTGTATGCGCTGGGCGCTATCTACCTCATCATCAACTCGGTGCGCTATGGCCTCGCCGTCACCGGCAGCTTGCCGGGCGCCGGCGCCGACACGCTGACCTGGGCCATGGTGATCCTGATCTGGCTCCTCACGGTCGTCAATGCCGTGGTGCTGGCGTGGGTGCTGTACTATGTGGCGACCAAAGTGATGGGCAAAGAGATGCCCGTCATCACCTTCGCCGGGCTGCTGTTCATGTTCTTCCTGGACTGGCTGCTGGTAGAATGGATCTGGGATCCCAACAAAGCGTATGGCATTGGGTGGTCGAATCCCAGCTCGATGGCCTTTATGGTGGCCAACTATGTCGTCGCGGCGGCGATCTACTTTGGCTTCAGCGCCTATCGCCGCCGGCAGGGCATTGACATTGACAAGGTTTACAAGCAGATTCCGGTCGAGTAGACATCGCCTGGCGAGGGCGTTACTCGGACAAATGTAACGCCCTCGCCTCCACGGAGATGCAAGTGCTGGGTGTTCCCATTCTGGTTCTGATCCTAATTGCGCTGGCGCTAGTCTTTGACTTTCTCAACGGCTTTCACGATAGCTCCAACATTGTGGCAACCATGATCGCGTCGCGCGCACTCTCCGGCCGACAGGCACTCACAATTACGGCCTTGGCGGAGTTTTCCGGGCCTTTTCTGTTTGGCGTGGCCGTGGCGACGACGATCGGTAACGAAGTGCTGACCGTTAGCGAGATCAAGCTATTCGTCATCTTGGCTGCGCTGACCGCCTCCATCGTGTGGAACATTATCACGTGGTGGCTGGGCATCCCGTCGAGTTCCTCTCACGCGCTGGTGGGCGGCCTGGTCGGCGCGGCGGTAGTGGAAAACGGTTGGGGCGTAGTCAAGCTGGCCGGGCTGGGCAAAGTGGTGCTGGCGCTTGCCATCTCTCCGCCGATTGGACTCTTGGCGGGCTACCTGGTGATGAAAACCGTGTTGTTCATGGCGCGCGCGTCCAGCCCCAAGATCAACGTGTTTTTCAAGCGAGCGCAAATCGTCACCGCCATCGCGCTGGCGCTTTCGCACGGGACAAACGACGCGCAAAAGACCATGGGCATCATCACGCTGGGCCTGGTCTCGGCGGGCGCAATACCGACGTTCCACGTGCCGCTGTGGGTCATCGCCGTCTGCGCCAGCGCTATCGCGGCTGGCACGGCCACAGGCGGCTGGCGGCTCATCAAGACGCTGGGATCCAAGTTCTTCAAGGTGCGGCCCGTGCACGGCTTTACCACACAGGTCGCTTCGGCGGCCGTGATCTTGAGCGCGGCATTGTTGGGCGGGCCGGTGAGCACCACTCAAGTCGTCAGTTCTGCCATCATGGGAGTTGGCTCGGCCGAGCGCGTGTCCAAAGTTCGCTGGGGCACGGCCGGCCAAATCGTCATCGCCTGGCTGACGACGATTCCGTTCGCTGCAATTCTGGCGGCCGGGCTGGCCGTCATTCTGAGGAGATGGGTATGAGCTGGCTGAGCGATTTCTTCAGGCCGCGCCAGGACAACTTTGTCAGGCTGTTGATCGAGCAGGCCGAGTATGCCGTCAAAGGGCTGGAGGCGCTGCTGGCGTATACACGCACCGGCGACGAGGCGTCTGCCGATGCGGTGCGCCGGATGGAAAAAGAGGCCGACGAAGTGCGTCGCATCCTGGTGGACGAACTGAACCGGACGTTCGTCACGCCGATAGACCGCGAAGACATTTTTACCCTTTCGCGCGCGATTGACGACATCCTGGACTATGCCTACTCGACGGTAGATGAAATGTCCGTGCTCCACGTCACGCCCAACACTTACTTGCAGCGGATGGTCTCGCTTTTGCGCGATGCGGCGGAAGAAGTTCACCTGGCGATGCAGCGGCTCAAGGATCACCCTAGCGTGGCGACCGATCATGCCCAGCGCGCCAAGGCATTGGAGAATCGTGTGGAAAGCGTCTATCGCGAGGCCCTGGCGGCTCTGTTCCAGGGCCCGGCGGAGCCGGAGCGCATCGTCGAGATGCTCAAGCTCCGCGAGATTTATCGTCACCTTTCGAATGCGGCCGATCGCGGCGATGAGGCCGCCAACATCATCAGCGATATTGTGGTCAAGATGACGTGAGACAAATCGCGCTTGCCCGCAGGGGGCTGCGCCAGGCGCGACCTACCTTGAGGTCGTGTGACCGTTCGGAAATTGGTAAAGTGCAAGAAACATAGGCTTGCCTGTGCCATGCTGCAATTGTCCGCTTTGTAACCATACGTGCCCGCGAGTCCGCAACACCTGGCGCGACCTTCGCGGATGTCCAGCCCAGGGACGAGCGTCATCACGTCGAGCGCAGGTGAGCCCATGCGATGCGCGTGTGTCTGGCACGAGACGTGATAGGGCAGCACCCTCGGCATCTCGCGCAACTCCGTGTTCAGTTCGCCGTTGTCGTGCAACTCGCGCAGGAACTCATCAGGTCCCACATCGCCAACCTTAAGCGATGCGTCTCGTCGTTTTCGACATCGAGCATCTCGGAGGCTTCTTCGCGCAAGACGAGCACGCAACTGATGCTCGTCACGACGATGACGACGCGCGTGGGCAGTGTTGTGGGCGCGCCTGGCAGTGGTGCGTCAGCCGCCGGGACGGGTTTTCCTGGCGGTGTGTAACTGCACGCCAGCGCCGCACAGCCGCCGATTGGCGGATTGATGTCGGAAACGGCGACAGCCACGCTCCCAGGTTTTGGCTCTTGCGGCTGCAAAAAGCAAATCGGTGTATAATCTTACCAGCACTCAAGGAGAAAGCACTAGGCTGAACATCGCGATCGAGTACTGCGTAGAATGGCGCTATGCTTCGCGCGTCCTCAGGACGGGGGAAGAACTGCTCCCAGTTTGAATCCCACGTCGCCTTGTGGAAGCTTATCCCCTCGCAGGGTGGAATGTACGAGGTAAGGATCCATGGTCGAGGAACGGACTGTAGCCGAGAGCGACAAAACCCGGTCCCAATTGCTGGCAGAAATCCAACGACTCCGTCAGCAAGCTGCACTCCTCCAAGAATCCGAGCAGGAGCGAAGGCAGGCAGAAGAAGCACTGCGACAGGCCAGGGAACATATCAGCGGTTTGACCAAGTTACTGGACGACGTTGTGAATACCCTGGGCCGCGAGCATCGCCATGCCGATACTATGGAAGCCCAACGAGCTGCGACCCTTGTAGACGTTCGGGACAGTACGACAACGCTCAAACAGTCAGAAGAAGGCCCAGACACGGCGGACCGTTATGGCACTCTTCCGCCATTTATCCCATTCCCCGCAATGGCCGCTGCGTCAAGCAACTGGGAGTACTGGGCGCAAGCGGATGGGAGTCTGGGTTACATTTCACCGGCGTGTGAAGCGATCACGGGCTACTCTCCTGACGAGTTCCAGCAAAACCCTGGATTGATGGAAACGGTCGTTCACCCTGAGGACCAGATTGTTTTTAACCGCCATTGTCACTTGTCTCCAACTTCAGCGGATGAGGCTCCTGTGGAGTTCCGCATCGTCACCAAGTCCGGCGATGTGCGATGGGTTCTGCATCACTGCCAGCCGGTTTTCCGAGATCAGGAATACCTGGGCCGACGCGCTACGAATCAGGATGTCACCGAGCGAAAACAGTTACAGATTGAGCTGGTGGAAAAAGAAAAGCTCGCCTGGGCACTCCTGGATGCTTCTGCGGACGAGATTGGGCTGATCAATTTAGACGGGAGCATCGTCTACATCAATGGAACCTGGCGCCGGCGGCTCGGCAGACCTGCGGAGGTATTGATCGGTACCAGTATTTGGGAAGTATATCCCCCGGGAAAAATTGATCACAGGAAGATCATTCTGAATAGGGTCGTTAGCACAGGTCTTCCGGTCCGGTTCGTTGATAAGCAGGGAGAGCAGTGGCATGAGATCCTCGTCAGCCCTGTTTACGGACGAGAAGGCAAGGTCGAGGAAATCCTTACTTGCACCCGCGATATTACCAGGCAGGTTGGCACTGAAGAGAGACTCAAGTTGATGACGCTACAGCTCCTCACGATCCAGGAAGACGAGCGCCGTCGCATCGCTCAGGATTTGCACGACGACATTGGCCAGAACATGACGGCTTTGATCTTGAGCCTGAAGGCCATTGATAGTGGGATGGCGGCCGGCCGCAAAAACGTAGGGGATCAGGTCAAGGAGACCATCCAGAATGCTGAAACGATGATGAAGCATATCCGCCAGATTTTTTATCAGCTCCGTCCGCCCCCCTTGGCCACAGTGCCACTGTCGAAAGTATTAGAGTCCTTGTGTTCTTCATTTGCGTTGTCCACCGGGCTGCGTGTGGATTTCAGCAGCCAGGAAGAACTTCCGCCGATTCCGGATGCCCAGGCAACCGCTCTTTACCGTCTCGTTCAGGAGGGATTGAATAACGCCGTCAAGCACGCCCAGGCAGCCTCCGTGTGGGTCAACCTGGACTATGCGGATGGTGAAGTCAGTCTATCCATGGAAGACGATGGTCAGGGCTTTAACCCGAGCCAGGATGCCGGACAGGGGATGGGCTTGCAAGGGCTGCGAGAACGCTTTTTGATGTTGAACGGCAGCTTTGATATTGAATCTGCACCCGACAAGGGAACCCGGCTGTATGGTTCTTTGCCGCTGACCAACCATAGCCTTGAGGTGCGATGATGATACGCATTGTGGTTGCAGAAGACCACCATCTGGTTCGGCAGGGCATCTGCAAGCTTCTGGAAGACGCTGGTGATATGCAGGTCGTCGGAGAAGCGGCGAATGGAAAGGATGCACTGATGCTCATCAAGCTCGTGCACCCAGATGTGGTCGTGTTGGATATTTCAATGCCACAGCTTAACGGCCTTGAGACTTTGGCACAGACCAGAGTCATGAAACCCAGCCCGCAGGTGGTGATGCTCTCGATGCATGCTGACATGGATATGGTGCAGCAGGCTTTGCGAGGGGGCGCGCTCGGTTACGTCCTCAAGCATTCGGTGGCCGATGAACTGCTCGCAGCCGTGCGGGCCGCCCATTGCGGCGGTGTATACTTGAGTTCGGGTGTCTCGCAGGTGCTCGCCAATAATCTTTTCGCCGAGCGCCCACAAAACTTGTTGGATCGTCTTTCGCCGCGGGAGCGAGAGGTGGTCAAGCGGATCGTCGAAGGTCATTCGACGCGAGAAATCGCAGAAAGCCTGCGCACCAGCATCAAGACGGTGGAGAAACAAAGGCGGGATGCCATGCGCAAGCTGGAAGTGGATAATCTCGCCAGCCTGGTGCGGATTAGCCTGGAACTCGGTTTGGTCGTCGGAAAGG
>Ga0315268_10003901_pt1 | contig 16317 bp, 17 predicted proteins | sample C1_top_MG_FD_204535 | JGI IMG/M metagenome (GOLD analysis project Ga0315268, IMG submission 204535) | Sediment microbial communities from Yellowstone Lake, YNP, Wyoming, USA - C1_top | ecosystem: Environmental > Aquatic > Freshwater > Lake > Sediment | place: USA: Wyoming | collected 2017-08-01
ATGCCGACAGGAGGATATCATGGCGAATAAAAGCGAAAAAAGGCCATCGCATACAGCGAATGCCCTAAATGCCGCAAACATGGCTATTACCAGTCAAATGAATTTTATGCCTGCCGTTACTGCGGCTATACTGCACCAGACACCAGAGCCAGACAGGAGTTCAACCGTCCTGCCGATAAGCTGGACCACGGCACCAAACCCGGCGGCTTGAGATATTAGCTCAATGTTCTGGAAAGCGACCCGCTGCGCGTAGAGGTCTGCCACGGCGTGCTCGTGGTCGGCCGGCACGGTAAACGCCATTTCATTGATATGCCGGGAAATCGGCATCTTGGACTTCACCACAAATAAAAAGGTATACTTGCGCATGCCCCGTTCACGTGCCTCCAGGTTGAGCACTCACGAAATATCGGAGATAACCCTCGACGGCAAAATTGTCCCCTATACTTTTAAAATAAGCCGCATGGCCAGGCACGCGCGGCTTGAAATAAGAGTTGAAACAGGCCTCACCGTCATCGTGCCCCAGAGTTATCCACGTTCGCTTGTCCCAAGAATTATCAAGGATAAAAAACACTGGGTAAGGACCAAACTAGAGCTATTTCGCCGCAGCAAGCAGGATTATTCATCGGGCGGCCACTCAACGCGCTACCTCGGCCGTGAATTGAAAGTAAAAACCAGGGTCGGCAATGAATTGGGAGACAGTGCGATTCTAACAGGAGACGAGCTTATACTCCACATGAAAACGGCTGGCGATAACCGCCAGGGCATTGAAACCTGGCTTAAGAACCAGGGGGAGATAATCATAAAAGGAATGGCGGAAAAGTACGGTTCGACAATAGGCGTAAAATACCGTTCCCTGCGCATACGATCTGCGCGGACCCGCTGGGGCAGCTGTTCACCGCGTGGCACCCTCAGCTTCAACTGGAAATTGATAATGGCCCCGCTTCCGGTGATTGAATATGTCGTTGTCCACGAGCTTTGCCACCTAAAGGAATTGAACCATTCAAAGTCATTCTGGGAACTGGTGGAAAACCACTATCCCGAATGGCGTGCCCAGCGTAAATGGCTGAGAGCTAACGAAGCCGCCATGACACTTTAGCGTGCTTTTACCGCTACATCTTCCCCTTTTATAGCTCATGCTATTCTCCGCTCGGCACTCAATCTGGCATCACATCCAGTCATTTTTAACGAAAAGGAGCCGTTCCCTTTGAGGAACGGCTCCTTTAGTATTACTTGACGAGAATTAAATCAGCCCACTGTGTTAGTTGTTGGCAGCGCCCGCAGAAATCCACTGTTGAATAAGACTTATCTGAGCTTGAGAAAGCGGTGCAGCCCCTTGTGGCATCTGGGTTCCGCCCCCACCAGCCTGAACCTGTGTTCCTCTGAGTTTGGCCAGCAGGTAGCTCTGGTCGGGTGCGCCAGCTTTCACGCGCAATTCCGTAGAGCTCTGAGTGCTGGGTACGCCCACCAGTTTGCTGTACGATACATTCGGTTCGAGCCCCAGCCCTGCTTGTCCTGCCCCCTGGTGGCAGACTACGCAATAGTTATTGAATATGGGCTGAATATCCTTGGAATAGCTTACTCCAGAGGAAGGAGTCGAAGTTGCAGGCGTGCTCGTCTTGCCGCCCGAACTGCAGGCAGGCGCGGCTAATAGCGCCAACATCGTCAGCATAGTTGCCAGCATTATCAGCAGAAACCTTGCTCCGTTCTTTTGTACGTTCATATCATGCTCCCATCTATATATCTATCTGGCATCATTATTATTATTTCACAGGTTCTTTGACGCAATTCATACCCGCCAGGTAGCCAGAGGTAAGCGCGTTTCCAATGGTGGCTCCGCCCGCAATGTAGTATGGCATAAGACAAGCAATGCAATTACCGGCGCCATATAGCCCAGGGATAGGAATATCTTTTGTATCCAGTACCTGCGCCTTCTCGTTGATTTTGGGGCCGCCGTTTGTGTCCAGAGTTCCCCCTGCCAGCAGGATGCAGTGATATGGGCCCTGTAGCTGGAAGGGATACATGGTGATATTAGGTTTGTCGTTGGCCGGCCACTGGGTTCCCTGCTGGGGGTTTGAAAACGCCGGGTACCAGTTTGTATCGTATTCATAAAAGCCACGCTTGAAATCAGTGTCCACGCCGGCATTGGCAAACTGGTTGAATTTGGTGATGGTAGCCGCCAGGTTGGCCTCGAAACTGTCTGCAATGGAGTATATGCCGAGCTTGGACCGCAGGCTTGTAATGCGCGCCCGAATATTGGTTCCCAGTTCCTGCAAAGTCTGCCCGGATATGACGAGAGACTTATCGTCATTAGGGCCTGGGTAGGGATAGTTGCCCGCCATCAGGTCAGCCGAGCGCTGGTCGTAAACCATCAACATCACCTGGTTGGGATATTCCTGTTCGACCGGGTCCCAGTAGAAGTGTATCTTGGTGCGGTCGTTATAAGTGCGCTTTTCATCGGTAACGCGCACACCGTACTTGTTTACCAGTATCATGCTGTCGCCAGGATCCTGCCAGATGTCGTTGGGAGTGCTCGGTGAGACAAGAGCTGGTTCGAGCGGTATTTGCGCGTTCCAGGCGCTGTTCATATTTGAGAGTTGCGCCCCAATCGCCTGCGCCATGTAGACGAAATCGCCTTCGTTAGTGATGACGGCACACCCCCCATAGGTAGGGCCTTTCTGGAACTGCATGACAAGCTCTGGGTTATGAGTGAAACCGCCCGTGCCGAACACAACAGCTTTCCTGGCGCGCACATTAACCGTCTTGGTAGTGGGGCTGCTCGAATCCAAGGCCTGAACGCCGATGACCTCTTTCTTGTCATTGAGATATATCTGTTGTACCCGGTGGCTCATCAGAAGATTGATGCTATGGGCTTTTATGTACGCCTGGAAAGATGCTATCAGCGCATTCCCAAAACCCCCTACTGGAAACATCAGGCGTCCGGCAGGCACTTTGTTTTCAGGGGCATGGTCTACGTAGTCGACCTGGGTCGACCCGCCTACGAAATTTATGGCGCCTATCTGCATCATGTAATCGACGGCTGCGGAAGCGTTATCATAGTAGGCTGCCAGGTTGTTGTATTCATGCGCCGGCAATCCCAGCCGCGTGTCGTTGGGATTATAAATCCAGGGATAGCTACTGCGTGCCATGTAGCGCAGGCAATCGTCTCTTGGGTCCGGCGTCCCCGCAGCCCGCAGAGCGTAGTTGTTAGGTATCCAGATGCCGCCACCGGACTTCATGGTTGTACCGCCGACGCCGGCGGATTTCTCCAGCATGATAACCGACGCTCCCTGCGCCTGGGCTACAGATGCGGCGGCTGAAGCGCCGGCTCCGCTGCCGGCAACCACCACATCGGCGGTCATGTCCCACTTAATGCTCGTTCCAGAGCTGCAACTCGCCAATGTTCCGGCCGCACCAAATGCGCCCAGAGCAATCGCGCCGGCACCGGCCGCTTTGATAAAATCCCTTCTACTTATTACGCTAGTAACATTAGTAATCTCAGCCTTCTCCATTCTAGCCTCCTTTAATAAAATAAAATTCCCAAGATTAATTACCAATTTAACGTGCATGGCATAAAGAAGTCATAAATTTTGTTTCGATAATATTAAATAAACATTACGCTTTGCAATTTTAATATATTAGCGAGAAGACATTCATCGCATCGACCATGTCCAAATGTCACGATCCTTTAATTTTAGTTTTGTTGATTTTATGGTCATTTAATCAAGAGATGCTATCCTTTACACAGAAGGTTTAACCACTTAAGGATACTCGCATGAAAATCAAGACTTTTCGCACTCGGCATTGCTAGCTGTTGTGCAGCCGTGAGTGTCGGTTAGCGACAGTGGTGGAGCGGTCAACCAGAACCATGCAGGCAAACTCACCAGAGACCCTGTTGCAGGCTCCAAAGATTACGATGTCCAGCTGAGAAGTATAGTCATGCATCCGGATTAACGAGTCAGAATGTCATCAATTGGACTCTGGCATTCGCCCAGTTTCTCGTCCCTCGCTATTATGCTCCCTGCCCGTACTGGACTTAAGATTGACAATTGCCTGCACGAGGCGTACTTTTGTAACCGTCAATGAAAAATTTCTCCGAAATGCTCGCCAGAAAACTCAATACGGCTCCCCGCCAACGCGAACCGGATGAAGATAAATATCCCTGGCTTTCCATCCTGCTGGACACATATCATATATTCGATGTCGGCCTAGCAATAGAGCGCAAGGAAGAAGAGAAAAGACGCGGGCGGATTGCGGCCTGCAGCGAGGGATGCTGTAGCTGTTGTCTGAGGCCGTCGGCACCTGTGACCGAGCTCGAGATATTGGGTATATGGTGGTTTGTGATTGACAAACTGGGTAGCGACGTCAAAACTCCGGTTCAGGAGAGACTGCTGAATCACAGGCAGAGTGCCGAATGCCCGTTCCTGTTACATTCACGCTGTTCCATCTATTCGGTGCGGCCGCTGGCCTGCCGCATCCTGCACGTCTTCGGCACTCCGTGTAAGCCAGACGAGATCCCCGTCGAGACCCGGCCCGATGACATCTGGACTCCCAGCCGGGATGTGGGACGTAATGCCGCCATGACCATGTTGACCTATTTCGGCTTGACCCGCGCTCAAGATAAGGTAAAAGCCTTCACTTAAGGGTTCATCCCTGCTAATTCACAGCCGATGTATGAGCTTCCGTGGGAAGAGCTCGCGCTCGCCAGACGTGAGAAATAAGATAATCGAAATCCGACAATAGCCGCCATTGCATGTCCGTAAATCCGGGTGTATTTTTAAACCCTGTATCTTACCATAAGTTGGTCTAATCTTAACTTATTCTCCATTGCGGAGGGGAAGAACGTCCGGAGTTTCCGAGAACAGCACGTACCTCTGGGTCTCTAAACGCCGCCTCTTTCAGATTCTCAAGCCCCGCACCGAAGACAGTGTGTCGTAGCCCTGCTCTAAAATGTCGTGCACAAGCAGCGGCATATCTGCGAAAAATATTTTGTCCCGCAGTGGCATGAAGTAGGGCATATCGTTTTCCCGTCGCAACTCGGTTTTCAGATACACTGCATGGATATAGTCTGGATGAGACCGCTTACACCAGTCCGGCGGGCTCAGGGATACTACACTGGCGCAAATGTACGGTCTGACCTCATATATGGAGCACAAGCCGTCAAACAGGAAAGGGCATGGGATATTTTGGCTTTCGTAGAAGGCCTGCTCGGCATTAAAAATTTGTCTTTCCTGAGCGCTTTCCTGCGAGAGCAGGGTCTTCCCGTGCAGGCTGTTTATGCGGTCAAAGCAGGACTCAATTCTTGCTATTCTACCTATCCAGGCATCGTAGGCACGGAGAAAGTTGCGGAGCGTCTCATTGTGGTGATACAGATAGTGGACAATACACTCGCATTCCTGTAGTGATGCCGCATCCTGTTTATGGTTACTTTCGATGTCCAGAGTGATGCTTTTCTTTACCGCCGCGTAATTCACGCAGAAGGCTTCCCGCAACTTCCCGACAGAGCCTTTGTAGGCGATGGCGCGGTTGAAGCTGAAACTGTCCGGGCTGCTTTGGGCAGCAGGCAGCCCACAGCATTTCTTGTACTTCTTGCCACTGCCGCAGGGGCAGGGTGCATTTCTTTCAGGCGCCAAACTGTCGTCCTTAGTGTCTTTAAGCGGGATTTCCCTTATAAATTCGTAGCGAGCCGAGTCGTCGATGCCAAAATTTATACATTACTCGGACCTTTCAAACGTAATAAGACAATACCATATTTCAGATTGGTATTATAGCTTGTTTATAGCTAAGCAGGAGATAACACAGGCTTTTAGCGGACAAAAGCGAACTATAAGTACACATTTAATATTGCCGGTACACTCGTGAAGTATTGCACTCTTCACCCAGTATGAAGGTAAAGATAAACGTAGAGTAACCTATTACAGGGAGTTTGTTATCAGTTAGTACTTACTTTCACCAGTTAGTCCGATGAGTAATATTTTCAATGAATAGGTCGCGCTATACTACGGTCACTACCGACAGCCAGATACTCCTGCAGTTCGTTCTGGGGCTGCCAACAAGTGTTTTCTGGGCGGTCCGCCGGGCTGAGCTGTTGGTACTACCTTCTTTCATTGAAGACTTACAGCTGCCCTCTCTCGTGGAGGCGATAGCAATCATTACAGTAGACTGGTTTGTCGCCGCGAGGCTGAAACGGAACCTCGGTGGCTTTGCCGCAGCTGGCGCAGGTGGCCGGGAACATCTGACGGCTGCCGTCGGAGTTGCTGCCGCGCTCCGCCTTCCGAGCCGAACGGCACGAAGGGCAGCGCTTGGGCTCATTGGTATAGCCCTTAGACTGGAAGAACTCCTGGTCCCGAGCGCTGAAGGTAAACGTAGCGCCGCAATCGGAGCACTGGATTAATTTGTCCTGAAATGCCATGAAACCCCCCTTTTTCTCTTGTTCTTGCTTAAAGTTTGAGTTATCCAGCATGGAAGATAAAGCACGAGCTTGTAATAACCCTAAACCTAAACTACCGATATTATACAACAGCAAAACAAGTGGGGCATAACATAATGCCTGTGTCACCCACAAAAGCCGCGGGAAAGGTGGAAATAAGCAGACAAAACAAAGCTTCTCGCGGGCTACTACTATTCGTCTCATTTTAGACTCGACATAAACGTACCAATATTTTTAATATTATTTTGTACCTGCGAATTACCAAGGTATCACTGGGACCGGGTATGAGGACACCATTAAACATTGACAACAGGAAGTAGGACTGTCGGATATACGGAGAATACGACGGGCTATTGACAGGTGATGACTAGGTTGTTAAAATAGGGCGTTTTTAAACTCTTCGAGCCAAGCTGGCCTGAAACCTGTTATGGGTATGGCCTCTTAGCCGGTGGGCTGGTAGCCCCAAGGGTGCAGATAGAAATGTCTGTGCCACCTTTTCAGGGAAGGAGAGCTTATTAGATTCTTTATTGCTTTATTGAATATTGAATGAATATTATGTTTATACCACCACCTGAAAGGGGGCATGGCACTCAGCAGATGCAAGCAATTGAACTATCCGTTTTTCGGGTAGTTTTTTGATTAAAAAAATAAGGAGGGAAAGTAGGATTCATGGAACTAAGCCGAAGGAGTTTCCTAAAGACTGCCGGAGTTGGCCTGGGCAGTCTCTTCGCGCTGGGAGCGTTGAAGACAGCGCCAGTCATGGCCCGCACCCCCAAGGCGCAGCCGCTCAAGAAGCAGTTTGGTGAAACGACCACCATCTGCCCTTTTGACGGCTCGGGCTGCGGGTTCATCGTAGCTTCTGAAAACGGTAAGGTGACCAACATCGAAGGCGACCCCGACCACCCCATCAACCGCGGCGGCGGCTGTGCCAAAGGCCAGTCTATCAGACAGCTTGCGGCTGACAACCCGCGCCGACTGCACACGCCGCTCTACCGCGCCCCCGGCGCCAGTGCGTGGGAGGAGAAGTCCTGGGACTGGACTATCAACGAAATTGCCCAGCGCATTAAATCTACCCGCGACAGCTCTTTTATTCTCAAGGACACGGCTGGCAATACGGTGAACCGTACCGAGGCCATCGCCAATATAGGCGGCGCCGGCCTGGACAACGAGGAGTGCTACCTCGTTTCCAAGATGGCGCGCGGCCTGGGGATAGTCTACCTCGAACATCAGGCCCGCCTCTGACACTCTCCCTCTGTCGCCAGTTTGGCGGAGAGTTTCGGCCGCGGGGCCATGACCAATCACTGGAACGACATCTCCAATGCAGATGTCATGCTGGCTATGGGCGGCAATCCCGCCGAGAATCACCCGGCGGCCATCGCCCACATTATGGAGGCCAAGGATAAAGGGGCCAAGCTAATCAGCGTTGACCCGCGCTTTACCCGCACATCGGCCAAGGCTGACCTGTATGCCGCCATCCGCTCGGGCACGGATATCGCCTTCCTTAACGGAATGATCAACTGGGTAATCACCGATATCGAGGCTAACCCGGGCAACTACAATATGGTATACATCAGGGAATACACCAATGCCTCTTTCCTGGTGAACCCGGACTTCAAGAGTCCCGGAGACCTGAATGGCCTTTTCTCCGGTTATAACGGAGCCATTAATGAGGCAGACAGCACCAAGCGTTCCTACAACAAAGCCACCTGGACCTTCCAGAAAGACGATAAGGGCGTCATCAAAAAAGACAAGACGCTCAAAGACCCCAACTGCGTTTTCCAGGTGATGAAGAGGAACTTCTCCCGCTACACCCCTGAGAAGGTCGAGGCTATCTGCGGTACGCCCAAGGCTCTCTTCTTAGAAATCACGCAGCTCTTCGCCTCCACCGGCAAGCCGGATAAGGCCGGCATCATCCTCTACGCCATGGGCACGACCCAGCACACCAACGGCACGCAAAACATCCGCTCGCAGGGCATCCTTCAGATGCTGCTGGGCAACATGGGGGTGGCCGGCGGCGGCATCGCGGCCATGAGAGGCGAGTCCAACGTGCAGGGCTCCACCGACTACGGCCTGCTCTTCGGCAACCTGCCGGGATATCTCACCATGGTGGCCGATACCGACTCCACCATCCAGAAGTGGGCAGACCGCACCCTGCCCAAGACGACTGAAGCGCTGAGCGCCAACTGGATGCAGAACTACCCCAAGTACCTTACCAGCCTGCTCAAGTCATGGTATGGCGACAGCGCCACCGCAGCCAATGAGTTCGGCCTGGATTACCTGCCCAAGACCCAGACCGGAAAGAACTATTCATGGATACCCCTTTTCGAGGATATGGACGCCGGCAAGATTAAGGGCATGATGGTGTGGGGCATGAACCCGGCCGTGGGCGGCCCCAATTCGGAGGTGCAGCGCCGCGCTCTGGGTAAACTGACCTGGATGGCGACCGCCGACCTCTGGATGACCGAAACGGCCGAGTTCTGGCGCCGTCCGGGCGTCAATCCAGCCGATATCCAGACCGAGGTCTTCATGCTTCCTGCCAAAGCCTCATTCGAAAAAGAAGGCAGCGTGAGCAACAGCGGACGCTGGATGCAGTGGCGCTACAAGGCCGCAGACGGCCCGGGCGAAGCCGAGGACGACCTGTGGATGGTAAACGCCGTCATGAGCAAGGTCCGCGAGCTCTACGCCAAAGATGGCGGCCCCAATGCTGACGCTATCACCAAGATGACATGGAACTACGGTGACAAGCCCAGCCCTCATCAGGTGGCCAAGGAAATCAATGGCTATTTCCTGGCCGACAAGACCATCGGCACCACCACATATAAAAAGGGCTCGCTAGTGACCAGTTTTGCCAACCTCCAGACCGATGGCACCACATCGTGCGGCTGCTGGATTTACTGCGGCAGCTACATTGACGAAGACCCGGCCAAAGGCAACCTGGCCGCCCGCCGCGACCTGACCGATGCGTCGGGTATCGGCCTCTTGCCCAAGTGGGCCTGGTCCTGGCCGGTGAACCGCCGCATCATCTACAACCGCGCCTCGGTGGACCTGGACGGCAAACCCTTCGCTCCCAAGAAAGCTGTTGTATCATGGGACGGCACCAAGTGGGTAGGCGATGTCATTGACGGCAACTATCCGCCGCTGGCGGTGGACCCGGTCGCCGGGAGACTCCCTTTCATCATGAAAGGCGACGGCGTAGGCAGCCTGTTCGGCCCCGGCCTGGTGGACGGACCCTTCCCCGAGTTTTACGAGCCATGGGAGAGCCCGGTGAACAACCAGATGGGCCAGCAGCAAAGCAACCCGTCCTTCCGCATCTGGCGGCCTAATGAGAAGGGCACCACGGATAAATATCCCATCATCGGCACTACCTACCGCGTGACCGAACACTGGCAGACCGGCGCCATGACGCGCAACCTGCCCTGGTGCGTGGAAGCCATGCCCGAACCCTTCGTCGAAATGAGCGAGGAACTGGCGGCCGAGAAAGGCATCGCCAATGGCGACAAGGTCACGGTGGAGTCCATCCGCGGCAAGGTTACCATGAAGGCGCTGGTCACCAAGCGCTTCAAGCCCTTTAACGTCGCCGGCAAGCAGGTGCACGAAGTCGGCGTCCTGTGGCACTGGGGCTACTCCAGCGATTCCAAGGGCGATAGCGCCAATTTGCTTACGCCCTACGCCGGGGATGCCAATACCATGATTCCGGAATACAAAGCCTTTCTGGTTGATGTGAAGAAGGCATAGAGGAGAGATATGGCAGGAAAAGCAATACTGTACGACCCAACCCGCTGCAGCGCCTGCCGGGGCTGTCAGGTAGCCTGCAAAGAGTGGAATGAGCACGAGGCTACACCGACGGTTTTCACCGGTAGCTACGAGAACCCGAAAAAACTATCCGGCAACACGTGGATACGCATGCGTTTCAATGAAGTAGTGCGGAACGGCAAGCTGAGCTGGCTGTTCACCCGTAATTCCTGCATGCACTGCACCAACGCCAGCTGCGCCACGGTCTGCCCTGTCGGAGCCATTTCGAAAACCGAAGAGGGCTTCGTCCATATCGATCAGGAGTGGTGCATCGGTTGCGGCACCTGCACCGAAGCCTGCCCCTTCCACATCCCGCACTTGGACCATCACGAGGGCACGGTCACCAAGTGCCAGGCCTGCACTTCCGTCGGCCTCAACCGCCTGGCGGCGGGGGCAGAACCGGCCTGCGTGAAGTCCTGTCCGCCTAATGCCTTGATATACGGTAACCGCGATGACCTGGTTGCCACCGGCCAGCAGCGCGTGGCCGCCCTCAAAGCCAGGGGCTCTACCAACGCCTATCTCTACGGCGAAAAGGAACTCGATGGCCTGCACGTCATGTACGTGCTGGATGACAATCCCTCCGTTTACGGTTTGCCCGAGAATCCGCAGGCAGCCACGACCGATATGGTGGGCAAATGGCTGGTGGGGCTTGCCACCGCCGGCGTGGTCGGCGCGTTACCTCTTCTGTGGGTAATTCAGCGGCGCGAAGAAATGTCAGGCAAAGCTAAAGCTGAAGGAGGTGCCAAATGACCCTCTCTGAAATGGCCTGGGGCGTGAGCCTCTGGTTTGATCTGTGGGCAGTAGGCATCGCCAGCGCATCTTTCCTGGCGGCCTTCCTCATCAACAAGTTAAGCGGCGGTATGCAGCGCAATCTGTTCCGCCTGGCCGTCTATACCGGCATAGTCTTCGCCCTCATCGGCGTGACCCTGCTCCTGCTGCACCTGGGGCACTGGTTCTGGTTCTGGCACATGTTCGTGACAGTTAGACCGGAGTCCGTGCTCTCGCTCGGAGGCTGGATTCTCTCCGGCTGGCTCACAGTGGCCGGAATCATGGCAGTTCTCTGGATTGCCAAATACCTCTTTAAAGGGCTCAGCGGCCTGTCGGACAAAGCCACACCCTTCCTTTCGTGGGTTGGCTTCGTCCTCTCTATACTGCTCATCACCTACGGAGGCGTTCTTATCGCCACCACCAGCCAGCCGCTCTGGGCGAGCACCCTGCTCCTCCCCTCTCTTTTCATTGGCTCGGCCATGTGCAGCGGCCTGGCATGGCTCATCCTGGTTTCTCTGATTGCCAACTGGGCTACGGGCGTCTCCTGGCTTGGCGGCATTTTGAAGCTCCTTTTCGGCTCAGCCGACTGGAAGATCGACGTGGATATCATCCACAAGATTGCCCGCGTCCTGGTAATCACACTGGCTGCTACGCTGTTCATCCTGGCGGCCTTCGTGCTCTGGCTATCTGGCTCGGCTCCCGATGCTTTTTCCGTGCTCGTTAGCGGCGAGATGGCCTTATACTTCTGGGGCGGACTGGTGGGCTTCGGTCTGGCGCTGCCCTTCCTCATGCTGCTCCTCATATGGAAGCGCGGCGTGAGCCAAACCAGCGCCAAGGCACTGGTGGCTGCGTCGTCATTCATGGCGGTGGCCGGCGGGCTTATTCTGCGTGCGGTCATACTTTTCGGCGGACAGCTCTAGAATCGAGTGTTTATTGACCAACAAAGTTAATCTCTCAAAAAGAATATTGCAGGGAATTGAAGAGTGGGCTTTACCAGCCCACTCTTCAAGGTTTTTAGATTTTTACCACGGTCTCCTGGGGATTCAGGCCGAAGCCGAGGAAAAGGCCGCCTCGCCCGAGTTCAAGCTGGACAAAGACGAAATAGCGAAGCGCCTGAACTCAGGCCGGCCTATCCTCAGCTACGAAGACCTGGACACCGACAGGGAACTGGTGAATGCCACCTTCCGGCGTGTCGCGCATCTGTTCGCCGAATATCCCGAAACACTCGGCCCCGTGCCAGAATCGTTGCTCTCTGATGGATTTGTGTTGCCATCCGATTGGATTAAAGCTTGGTTCGCAGGCGAGGAAATCCCGGCGGGGACATACGGCGACACGGTTCATCCGCTGTTGCTGACTACACTCGTCCAGCAAACATTAAGGCCGTTCCTGATCGGTTACGGGCAGGCTCTCGAAGGCAGCTTCTACAAGGATACATGGCGGCGCAGCAACTGCCCCGTGTGCGGGGCCAGGCCCGAGTTTGCCTATCTTGAAAAAGAGGTGGGGGCTCGCTGGTGCCTCTGCTCCGCCTGCGCTACCGAGTGGCTTTTCAAACGTATGCAGTGCCCCTACTGCGATAATGCGGATGGAAGCTCGCTCTCCTTTCTCACCAGCGACGAGGGACTGTACCGCCTGTATCTGTGCGAGCAGTGCAAGAGCTATCTCAAGGCGATTGACCTCAGGAAAGCCACGCAAGAGGTTGTAGTAGCGATAGAGTCGTTGACAACGGTGGCTATGGACGCCCAGGCACAGGAGAAGGGCTACCACCGGGGCGCTTGAACAGCAGGCAACCAAGCCAGTCCCACTAAAGAGTGAGACTCTCTCGTCAAGTTGCACGAATAAAAGATACGCCCCATTGAAAACAGCCTGGGAAATATGTTATAAATAAGGCGCATAAAACACTATATTAAATATCAGACAATAGAATAAACGTACTCTTCGAGTTGCCTGGCCTAAAGCCTTATGGCCAGGGGCAGGCAACCGGAGGACCGCAAGGTCCTGAGGGTGGAGGTAGAAATGCCTCCGCCTCCCGATTTGGAAAGGAGAGCATTATGGCAGAGTTGGTTTGCCGTGCACCTCCTTGAGGTGCTTTCTTTTTTAGGAAGCGCTTCAAGAAATATGAGAGAGAATAATTTTGCTTAGTAAATTAATTTTGACTGTTTTAGTAATTTTAAGTTTGTTCATGGTTTCTATGCCGGGTTGTGCGGGTTCCGAAAAAACGGCCACAACTACGAACGCTGCGACGAGTGCGGCGTTGACAATTTCCACTCAGGCAGCAACGAGCACCTCAACCAAAACCGGATCGGGTGCCGGTACAGGCACCGCCACTGCTGCCTCCAATACAGCCGCCAGCTACGGCATCAAAGTCACACAGAATGGCAAGACGCTTTTAAATTTGAGCCTGGCTGATATCGACAAGCTGACAACCGTAACCATAAGCGCCGATGGCTCAAGCTATACCGGCCCGACCATCCTTTCAATCCTGAGCAAGGCCGGCATCACTGACTTCACCAAGGTCAACATAGTGGGTTTCGCAAAGGGGCGGCTGGCGACTGCGGAATTGCCGGTCACCAAAGCCGAACTCAATGACAAATATATCGTCCGCCGGACAAACCAGAATACCTACAGTCTGGCCAGTCCCGACGTGCCGTCCAATAACTGGATTATAGATGTCAATGAACTAAGAGTGGAATGAAAAGCATCGTTTTTATAGGGCTGGATGATACCGACATACTGGGTGAACCCCCGGGCACCGGAAGGGTGGCCCGCGAGCTGGCGCAGCACCTGGAAAACCTGGGGCTGGGCAAATCGCTCGGAGTCTCCAGACACCAGCTGCTGGTTGACCCCAGAATCCCGTATACCTCTCATAACAGCTCCCTTTGCATAGCTATAGAAACCGTGGCGGATTTATCGGCATTTGCCGCGCCCTGTATGGAATATGTTGAAAAACACTCCAAACACGGCTCGGATCCAGGTCTCTGTCTTTTGGCCACGAGCGACTTGAACAGCGAATTGGTGAATTTCGGCTGGAGAGCTACCAGAGAAGTCCTGAACAAGCAAGAAGCGATAAAACTTGCCCGTAAAAACAACCTGGTCCTCAAGGAGCTGGGCGGCACGGGCGGGGGCATAATCGGCGCTCTGGCCGCCGCTGCTCTCCGGGCCGAGGGCAATCACGGCCGTTTCGTAGAGCTTAGAGGCATACGAGATATCGCAGGAGTAGTCTCCGCCGGCGAACTCAAAGCGCGTACGGCCATCATTGCAGTGCAGGATGTGAGTGGTCAATTGCTGGATGACAGTCAGAAAATCGAAAGCTATGACTGGATAAGGCCGTCCCTCCAGGATGGCAAGATAGTTTTACGAGTTCAACCGGCGGCATCGAAAGACGGTTCGCTGCTGTGGGAACCCTTAGAGAACCGAAAAGGCAAACCGAAGAAGAAACAGGAGGCATGCAAATGAATTCCAGGGTTGAGAGCGTTCATCAGGGTCTTGCGAGCGGTATTCCCGCTCTCTGGCAGAATTCCAAAGTAAGGACTCTGCTTCAAGTGCTGTTCTTACTGGGAATGGGTGCGCTGGCCACTTATGCCAAGAGCATATCTCTGCCTCTGGGAATACCCGGACACAGTGCGGTACTGTGGCTGGGGGTCCTGGTTGCGGGACGCACCCTGGTTAACAAGAACGGTGCAGCCACTCTTATGGGTGCCAGCATGGCCTTGTGGGTCATCCCGATGTCGGGATGGCGCATGCCTGATGGATTTGCCACCAACGGCATTTTTTATAATATGGGACTTTACGGATTAACCGGCCTGGCATTAGACCTTAGTGCCAGAATACCCCGGATGAATATCAGGCACTGGTTCGGCGCTCTGCTGTGCGGCATGCTGGCTCATATGGCTAAATTCGGCTTTATCATGCTGACTACCTACTTCAATCCTATCACCCGGCATTTTGTGCTTTTTGGCGTGCTCAAATCCTTCGGGCTGCATGTTTTATTCGGAGCCCTGGCGGGGCTTTTAGGGTGGGGTGCGTACAAGGTCTGGAAACTCAAACAGGACAGCGACAAAGCAAAGACGAATTGAATTAGCTGTCTGACCAGTAAGGAGGGAAACAATGCTTAGCGCACGAAATCAGTTCAAGGCCAAGGTGAAGTCGGTCAAGCTGGGCGCTGTTATGGCGGAAGTGGTAATGGCAGTGGGTGATATCGAGGTGGTTTCCGTTATTACCAGTACTTCCGCTGAAGGGATGCATCTCAAGGCAGGCGATGCGGTCAAAGCCGTGATAAAGGCCACCGAGGTGATGGTTTCCAAGGATTAGGCGTTACGTGCTATAGGTCGGGGTCAACTAAAGACTTCCTTCGAACCTTGAAACCTAAAGGGGTAATCCGCATAAAACAAGACCGGGCAGTCCTATGTAGTTACAATCATCGATATTATCTTTTTCATAGCCATCAATGCGAATCATCATTGCGATTTTACTTTTGGGTTTTCACCAGACGCAAACCAATGATGAAAAATGACGGCTCCAGCCAACCAAACCTGAGTAAACAGCAGCCAGCCAGTAAACATATAGTATATAATCATATAATCAATAATGTCGCCAAGGAGTTGATAAATGACAGTTCCTGTAGTGTCGATTGTTGGAAGATCCGAATCAGGCAAAACTACGCTTATAGAGAAGCTAATCCCAGAGTTGCAGAGACGTGGCTATCGCGTAGGCACAATCAAACACGCACAGGAAGTTGACTTTACTCCGGGCAAAGACAGCCAGCGCCATCTCAAAGCCGGAAGTGAAGTAACAGTCATTGCTACTTCAGGCCAGATAGTGGTAATAAAACCGGCCAAAGAAGCAACGATGGATGAATTGACCACTTTCTTTGAGAACGGCCTCGATATAATCCTCTGTGAGGGATTCAAGGGCAGTGATGTACCTAAATTAGAAGTACACCGCAAAGGCCACGGCACATTGCTCGAGGGACTGACAAGCCTGGTGGCGATTATAACCGATGAACCGCTCAATGCTAAAATCAGGCAATTTTCCTTTAGCGATATCGAAGCTATTGCCGACCTGCTGGAGAAAGGTTATATTCTGCCGCAGAGCAACGGGCTGGATTTGTATGTCAACGGCAAAAAGGTGCATCTTACCCTTTTCCCGCGCCAGTTCATCAATGACGTGGTATTAGCCATGACTGCATCGCTCAAGGATGTTGAACATGTCAGAACCCTTTCTCTTTATTTAAAGAAGTCAGACAAAGGCAGAAATTCGGACGAATGAAACCCTTCGGGACTCTAATCCCTTTTGAGACAGCCAGAGACATCATAAGCAAACATGTCTTGCCT
>Ga0315268_10003902_pt1 | contig 16311 bp, 13 predicted proteins | sample C1_top_MG_FD_204535 | JGI IMG/M metagenome (GOLD analysis project Ga0315268, IMG submission 204535) | Sediment microbial communities from Yellowstone Lake, YNP, Wyoming, USA - C1_top | ecosystem: Environmental > Aquatic > Freshwater > Lake > Sediment | place: USA: Wyoming | collected 2017-08-01
TTTCAGGGCAAACCCTATAAAGGCTGCAAGAACCAGAACAAGCGCTCCTCCCACAAGCCCTGATACTGAGGTGCCCGAATCGATGATACTTGCAGGTTCCGATTTTTTAATGTCGGAATTTTCAGACGCCTTGAAATTATAATCCGGCAGAAACGCCGTTTTTTCCTGTATTTTTGTTAATAGCGAATAAATATCATGCCCGGGAGTCTCAAGTTTTTCTGATCCCGTTGTATGAAAGACGGCCCACTCCAGCCCGTCCGGACGTGATGAAGCAAACCAGGAAAGAATTCCGCCTGTAATCACAGCAACTGCGAGGAGCGCAGTTAAAACATATTTCAGTGAGAAGCTGCCGGAAGGCGACGGGGATGTTGTTTTTTGAATGAGTTCCGGCCTCGATTTCCATACGAATGAGATAACTGCGGCTGTCACCATGCCTTCAACAATGCCGATAGCGAGATGGATGGGTTGCATCATTAATGTGAAAGTTCCGAAAGGCAGTTCTGAGATACCGGAAAAGAGGGTTTCGAGAACGACTCCGAAGGCGCCCATTTGAAGTCCCAGAATGGATGCTGCCATAGTGCCGAGCAGGATGCGGTTTTGGGAAGGTTTTTCGCCTGCAATTTTTTTATATATGAAAGGATAGGCAATAAAGCATGGAAAAAAACCGAGGTTAAAAATATTGCACCCCAGGGCAAGAAGGCCCCCATCCGCAAAAAAGAGGGCCTGCACTGTGAGCACGGATGCCATTGTAAGAAATGCGGCATAAGGGCCGAGCAGAACTGAAAGAATCATTGCTCCGCCCAGGTGTCCGCTTGATCCTGTTCCTGGAATAGTAAAATTAATCATCTGGGCTGCAAAGATAAAGGCTCCGGCAACGCCCATGAGAGGGATTTTAATGTCGTCGACATCATCCCTTACTTTTTTTGAGCAATAGGCGATCAATCCGGCTGAAGCCGCCCACATAGTTCCTCCCACAGCGGGAGATATCAAAGCATCGGCCATGTGCATGGTCATTCTCCTTTCAAGCAATATATATATGTATATGATGAACTACAAATAATATTTAGTTTCTATCCGGAAATGGCCCTTTTGTGCGATCTCGGCGGCAAAAGGTGTTCAATTAAAATCTCATTGTAAGGCCCGTCAGCAAAGCGGCATCGGTCTCTGAGCTGGAAAGACCCTCTTTGAAACCTAAATCCACATCTAAATCAGGGGTAATGGAATAAATCAGACCGATAAGGGCAAAGGATGGATCCGTACCGGATTCCTTATCCGGATTTCTCTCAACGCCTATATTAGCAACAACTTGCAATTTTTCGGAAATTTGATAAGTGCCGGCCAATGAAATGTGCCATATATTTTTTTCATTGCTGTCTTCATCTTCTTTAAGTTTATATTTATTATGAGTATAGCCTAAATTTATATAGAAGGTAAAAGGGTCAATCTCTTTTGTGGCTATGAAGGTGGCTCCATAGCATACTCTGCCTGTTCCCAGTCCTTTGTCTTCATTCCCTGAAGGGATTGTAAAGCCGGGTTTAAAAGCGAAACTAAAACCGTTTTGCTCAAAAAAACGCCATTTTAATTCTACTCCGATATCGGATATTCCATCTTCATCAGAAACAATAACCCCATCTTCTTTTGTCCTGTTCCATTGGTAGGGGATACCGCATACTATATCGAGTGTATCAAGAATCCCAGCTGAAAAAGCAGCGCCTGCCTCGTAGCCTTTCTCTTTAACGGTAATACCGGCAGATTTTTCTTTATCATAGGAGAATTCGCCGGTCAGCTCCAACTGAAACTTTCCTTTTCCGTTCGTACTGGTATCATCGGTAATCAGAGAGTGAGCTTCGAAGGCGGTGCCTGTCATAACAACCATTATTAAGATTACTTTTGCCAGATTGGAAATCATCACTGCACCTCATCTTATTTCTTGGGTTACAGACATAATTTCTTACCCCATAAAACAAAAAAACCACGAGAGGTAAGCATCTAAATAACACTTCACCTTCGTGGTTTGATTATATTATACTGATTGCAATTAAATTTGGCGGGCTTCTGCCCGCCTTTTGAAACAGGCTCTATCTGTTAATCAATTATCTGTCAAGAAAAAACAGGTTCATGGACTCTGGTTGTCATTATATTTAACCATGAACCAGAAACTATTTTTTGGCCTAACCCCGATAAACTGGACTTTTTTCAGTACCCCCTTGAGGGGTAGAAAAACGCAGGAAATAATCTCTTACTTACTAATAAATCTTGCGTTTTCCATCCCTGTGATCAACCAGGTAAAGCATTGTTCCCTTTTCCTGGATATCTTTAACAAGAGCCTGAAGCTTGGCTTTTTCGACCTGATAGATTCTGAAATATACATTCAATTTTCCTTCGGGGATATTTTCCGAGGAGGTTAGAATGCTTGCTGTGCGTCCGTCATATTTGCGTATCAATTCCCTGACTTCCTTTATTGCGCCCGGAATATCCTTTAACTGGACTGCAATCTGCACACCTTTCTTTCCAAGGCCGGTCAGAGATATGAGGAGCCTGAAAATATCGTTTTTTGTTATAATTCCAACGAGTTTTCCTTTTTCGTCAACAACAGGGACGCCGGAAATTCTTTTTTCAAGCAGGATCTCAGCCGTTTCTTCTACGGTGTGGTCGTCGGGAACAGTATAAAGCTTTTTTGACATTATATCCTGCACCTTTATCTTTGACAGAAGATAAAGAAGTTCATGCATGTCGAGGGTTGTCGCTTCTGAAGGAGAAGATTTTTTAAGATCTCTGTCCGTAATTACTCCTGCAAGTTTTCCTTTCTTCATTACAGGCAGGAGGTTGATCTTGTGTTCCTTCAGAAGTTTAATTGCATGCTGCATTGAATCATCGGAATCAATCGTTATCACGTTTTTGCTCATCCAGTTTTTTACCAGCATTTGTTCCTCCTTGTTGAATTTGTAGTATTCTGTAAAAATTTACAACAGAGAACACAGAGAAGCAAGGAATTGGTTTTATCTTTTTCGTCAATTATATAACTCTAGACCTTGCTGAATTTGTTAAATATTACGTTAAAATTATATTGCATAAGGAGTGTTAAAATTCAAGAAATAAAAAGAGTTGCCGGGTCAAACTGTCTTGACTTGAAAGTGAAATGACACTATGAATTACACCTGTCATTCCCGCATCTGCGGGAACGACGGTTTATGGTTCATAGTTCCTGGTTACTGGTTAAAAAAAAGGAACCAGAAACAACAAACCAGAAACCAGAAACCAATTATTTATGCAAGGACTTAACAATAAATAAATGAAACAGAAATTAGCCGATATCATACTTTTTGCTGCAAGAAAGGCTTTTGAAAAAGGGAAACTGATTTCAGGGGAGTTTCCTGCAGTTGAAATAGGAGAACCGAAAACAGCCGCACACGGTGATTTTTCAACCAACTTTGCCATGGTCATGGCTTCTGCTCAGAAAATGCCGCCAAGAAAGTTCGCAGAAATTATTACCGGAGAAATTGAGGATCAGGCCGGCCTTATTGAAAAGACCGAAATCGCAGGTCCCGGTTTTATTAATTTTTTTGTAAAACAGAACTCATGGCATCCTGTTTTGAAGCAGGTATTTGTTGATGATGAAAAATTCGGCTCCTGTAATATCGGAGATGGGAAGAAGATACAGGTTGAATTTGTAAGCGCAAATCCGACAGGCCCTCTTCATGTCGGTCACGGAAGGGGGGCTGCTGTTGGAGACAGCGTCGCAAACATTCTTGCGTACTGCGGCTATGATGTGCAGAGGGAATATTACATAAACGACTCGGGAAGACAAATAAGTACGCTGGGGCGCTCCGTGTATCTGCGCTATCTGGAACTCTTTAGAGAAAAAGTTGAATTTCCGGGAGACTGCTATCAGGGCGATTATATACGCGATATGGCTTTAAAAATAAAAGAGGATAAGGGCGGGAGTATCCTTGATGAGCCGGAAGAAAAAGCTGTAATGTTTTGCGCACGTTTTGCAGCAGCGGAAATACTCGCAGGCATAAAGGATGATCTTGAGCTTTTCGGCGTGAAATTCGACAACTGGTACAGCGAGCAGAGTCTTTTTGATTCAGGAAAAGTTGACTCGGTGATCAAGGATTTTAAAAACCGGCATATCATATATGAAAAAGACGGAGCGCACTGGTTCAGAACTTCAGAATACGGCGATGAAAAGGATCGTGTCGTTATAAGAAACAACGGTCTTACAACATACTTTGCTTCGGATATTGCATATCATGTGGATAAATTCGGCCGCGGATTTGAACGTGTTATTGATGTATGGGGAGCCGACCACCATGGTTATATCCCGAGGCTTTTCGCTTCGATTGAGGCATTTGGCCGGAGAAAGGAGCAGTTCCATGTCATCCTGATCCAGCTTGTAAACCTGTTGCGGGGTGGAGTGCCTGTCGCCATGTCCACAAGGTCGGGTGAGTTTGTGACTCTGAAGGATGTGATAAACGAGGTTGGAACTGATGCGGCAAGATTCATATTTTTGACCCGCCATTATGAAAGCCATCTTGATTTTGATCTCGAACTTGCAAAGAAACAATCTAACGACAATCCTGTTTTTTATGTTCAGTATGTGCATGCGAGAATTTCAAGCATAATCCGAAAAGGAGAAGAACAGGGGATAAAAGATATTAAATGGGAAGATAAGCATATTGTGGTTTTAAAAGAGGCGGAAGAGATCCAGATTCTTAAAACTCTGTCCGTTTATCCGGAAGCCGTGAGATCTGCCGCGGAGCTTCTTGAGCCGCACCGGATAACTTATTATCTTATGAATCTTGCTGCGAACTTTCACAGCTATTATAGTAAACACAGGGTTCTTTCAGACGACCCTGGAATAACGGAAGGAAGGCTGTGTCTTGTGCTTGGGATAAAAAAAGTAATAAGGAACGGGCTTAAGCTTCTTGGTGTAGACGCTCCGGAAAAAATGTGATTGGAAAACAGGAACAAAGCGAAAAGGCAAAAGGAGAAAAACCATTAACGACTTAAGCTCTCACGATCCACGGACCATGGATCACGAAATAGATGGAAGAAACGGCTTGATGATGGAAAACGAAATCAACCCGCCTGCCGTGAAAAAGCCTTTTATCGAGCTGACACGGAAAAAGGCCGCCGGCTGGTTTGTTATTGTCCTGTTTGTCTGTAGCTGGATGTTTGTGCTTGGAATTCTGGTCGGGAGAGGAACTGCGCCGATTCAGTTTGATGTCGATAAACTTAAAAAGGACCTTTTGAATGAATTGAAAGCCGCAGTTGAGAAAGAAAAGGAAGAAAAAAAAGCAGCGGAGGCTGCAGCTCCATCTGATCAGGCTTCTCCAGACGGAAAGCAGGCCCTGGGATTTTATGAAGATCTGAAAAGCACGAAGGAGTCGCAGGAAAATATTAACATGGGAGCAGCTTCGAAACAGGCAATTCCTCCTTTATCAGTTCCGCAAAAGGAAGTTCCTGTTAAAGAAATTCAGGTTAAAGAAATTCAGACAAAAGAGGCCAAGGTAAAAGAGCCTAAGATTGCGAAGGTAAATGAAAAAGCTGTAGTGCCTGCTGAAATAAAACCGTTAAAAACCCCTGAGCCTGTTTTGCCGGAAATTGCTGAGAAAGGCCCGGTTTATACGGTACAGATCGCATCTGTTAAAGACCAGAAAAGTGCAGATAAGCTTGTGGATGACCTTGTTAAAAAAGGATACCCGGCTTACAGATCTTCAGGAGAAGTTCCGGGAAAAGGAACCTGGCACAGGGTAAGGATAGGAGCGTTCAGAGAAAAAAGTGAGACTGAGACCGTTCTTGCAAGGCTCGGGAAGGATAAGATTAAGGGAATAATTGTAACAAAATAAGGGACAAAGGCATCCGCCAAATCCGCCACATCCGCCAAACGGTATGGCGGACGGACGTGCCGCTGGCGGACCTGCGGCAGGCACAAAGCAGGAAAAGAGCTGGCTGAAATTACTAAAAGCCTTCAGCCTATTATGCGAACCAGAAAATAGGAACCAGAGACCATAAACCAGTAATCAGAGAGCAAGTATCATGAAAATAACAAAAGATGACATTATACACGTGGCGAATCTTGCACGCCTTGAAATGGATGAAGATTCGATTCAGAAATTTGCTGTTCAGATAGATGATATATTAAGGTATGTTGAAACTTTAAATAATGTAAACACAGAATGTGTTCAGCCGACTTCTCATGCGATTTTTCTGACAAATGCTTTCAGGAATGATGAGGAAAGGCAGGATTTTGGCCGGGATGCTCTCCTTGAGAACGCTCCTGAGAAAGAGAACGGCAATTTCATGGTTCCAAAGGTTGTGGGGTAGGCAGGATGAAACTTTATGAACTTACCATATATGAAGCTCACGGACTGTTAAACCGCAAAGAGATATCTTCACAGGAGCTGACCAGAGCTGTTCTTGATCGCATAGCTGCAGTTGATGATAAGATTGGTGCATTTATTACTGTCGCAGGCGAATCGGCAATAAAGGAAGCAAAGCTTGCAGACAAGGCTATAGCTAAAGGAGATATTTCAGTTCTTACCGGAATACCCATTGCAGTAAAGGATCTTATATGCACAAAGGGAATCCGCACAACATGCGCTTCTAAAATTCTGGATAATTTTATTCCTCCATATGATGCTACGGTAATATCAAGGCTTAAAAAAGCAGGAGCGGTTATACTCGGCAAACTGAATATGGATGAGTTTGCAATGGGTTCATCAACCGAAAATTCCGGCATCAAGCTCACTCACAATCCATGGGATTTGACCAGGATTCCAGGCGGTTCGAGCGGAGGGTCGGCAGCGGCTGTTGCCGCTGACATGTGCCTTGGAGCCCTTGGCTCGGATACGGGCGGCTCTATCCGTCAGCCGGCATCCCACTGCGGAGTTGTTGGACTGAAACCGACATACGGGAGAGTTTCACGCTTCGGGCTGGTTGCCTTTGCTTCTTCGCTGGATCAGATCGGCCCTCTTGCCAAAGATGTCACAGATTGCGCTATCCTTGCCGGAGCTGTTTCAGGTTATGATCCGTCGGATTCGACCTCTGTTCCTATGGATGTTCCGGATTATTCTTCTTTTTTGACCGAAGGGATTGAAGGAGTAAAAATCGGTATTCCAAAAGAATATGACTCTGCGCAGGGCCTCGACCCTGAGGTTTCATCGGCGGTGATGAATGCGAGAAAGGTGATGGAGAAGCTTGGCGGGAAATGCGTCGAGGTTTCACTTCCAAACACCGGGTATGCGGTACCGGCATATTATGTTATTGCCCCTTCCGAAGCGAGCTCCAACCTTGCCCGTTTTGATGGTGTGAAATACGGTTTCAGGGATAAAGAGAGAAAGAATCTCATGGATATGTACAGGAGCACGAGATCGAAAGGTTTCGGGTCAGAAGTAAAGCGGCGGATAATTATCGGGACATATTGCCTTTCGGCCGGATATTATGACGCTTACTACAAAAAGGCATCCCAGGTGCGCACCCTTATAATTGAAGATTTTAAGAAGGCGTTTGAAATCTGCGACGTAATTCTTTCTCCTGTAGCCCCGACCCCGGCATTTAAAATAGGAGAGAAGGCGGACGATCCCCTTACAATGTATTTATCGGATATTTTTACGCTTTCCGCAAATCTTGCCGGAATTCCAGGAATGTCGGTTCCCTGCGGGTTCTCATCAGGCGGACTTCCTATAGGACTTCAAATGATGGGAAAGCATTTCAGCGAGGAGGTGCTCTTTAAGGCTGCTTATAATTTTGAGCAGGCTACGGATTTTCACAAAAGGAAACCGGGAATTTAAATAAGGATTCAAGGGTCAAGGAGTCCAGTGAACCCTCGAACCCTCGAATCCTTGAACCCTTTATATAAAGGAATTTAAAATATGACCATGCAGCCTAAAGGCGATAACTTGAGAAAAGCGGTAAAGTGGATTTCAGAAACTATGAAATATGAGCCCGGCAAAAGCCGCGCGAAGGTCATTCAGGAAGCATGCGAAAAATTTGACCTGACCCCCATGGATTCGGAATATCTGGCGAATTTATTAAAAGATAAATAGTTTTCATCCGGAAATGCCCCTTTTGGGCGATCTCGGCGTCAATCTGCGGAATCACTTGTGCGGCATACATTGCGTATGCCTCCGCGCAATCCCTTGATTTTCTTGAGTTTGCCCAAAATTGCCTATTTCCGAATTGAACCGAAACAGCGAGCGAATTAAAAATTGACATTATTCCCTACGGTTGAAGATTCCCCGTAGCTTGCTGCGGGGAGCTTCAAAACTCACTTGTGTCCAAAATTAGTTTCCGGATAGACGCTAAAATGAAAATTAAAATCCTCCCTGAAATTATTTCAAACAAAATTGCTGCCGGAGAGGTTGTCGAACGCCCGTTTTCCGTTGTAAAGGAGCTTGTAGAAAATGCGCTTGATGCCGGAAGCACGCAGATTCTTATCGAGATCGAAAAAGGCGGAAAATCTCTTATAAGGGTTTCGGATAATGGCGACGGAATGGGCCGGGATGACGCTTTGTTATCAATTGAGAGATATGCCACAAGCAAAATATCAAAAGACGAAGACCTTTTTTCAATAAACACATTCGGGTTCCGGGGAGAAGCCCTTCCAAGTATCGCTTCGGTTTCGCGTTTTTCTCTTGTAACAAAGGAAAAATCAGCTGAAGCAGGAATAGAAATAAAGATTGATGGGGGCAAAGTTGTGTCAGTTGCAGACAAAGGCTCACCTTCCGGCACAATGATCACCGTAAAAGACCTTTTCTTTAACACACCGGCAAGACGAAAGTTTCTGAAATCGACGGATACCGAGATGGGGCATATAGCCGACATTGTCGCAAGCATGGCGCTTGGCCATATGGGTGTTCAGTTCAGGCTTCTTCACAATGGTAAAACCGTCTATAACCTGCTTTCTGCGCCTGATTCAGCCCGGAGGGCGGAGGATGTTTTGGGAAAAGATACAAGAAGCAGCCTTTACAGGCTCGGCTTTTCATTGGGCGATATATCCGTTTCCGGCTGGATATCATCTCCGATGATAAAGCGAAGCACAGCTCGCGGAATATACACATATGTCAACGGAAGATTTGTGCGGGATAAAGTTGTTCAGCATGCTCTTTTCGAAGGTTATGCGGCACGGCTGATTAAAGGAGAGTTCCCGGTAGCGGTGATTTTCATTAAACTTCCCTATGACTCTGTAGATGTCAACGTTCACCCTGCAAAACGGGAAGTTCGCTTTTCCGACCAGAATAAAGTGCATGAAGCTGTGAAGGCGGCTGTAAAAAATGCGCTTGATCTTTTGGATCCTTATAAAAAAGCAGCAGCAGATTTTATACAAAAAGAGCGTACCGGTAAATCATTCGGTGTTTCGGAACCGCCGACTTTTTATAAATCTGGTGGTAAAATTTCTCACCCCCACCCATCCGTTCTTGTTCCTCCCTTGGCGGGAGGAGATCAAGGGGAGGGGGAAAAGCCGCCCAACATGCAGGATGACTTGTGGGAGAAGAAGCAATTCAAAGATTTAAGAATTCTGGGACAGCTTCACGGAACTTATATAATCTGTGAATCAGGCGAAGGAATTATTCTTATAGATCAGCATGCAGCGCACGAGCGCATACTTTATGAGGAACTGAAAATTCGCCGGGGTCGGACAGAAGCGCATCCGTCCCAGAAGCTCCTTATTCCGGAAGTCATTGAGTTCGGATACAGGGAGGCCGGCATCTTTGAAAAGCTGCTGCCCGATTTTTTCAAGGCGGGAATTGAGGTTGAGCCGTTTGGGGGCAAGGCCTTTGCGGTAAAATCCGTGCCTGCCTTTATGGCCGGCAAAGATATCAAATCGGCTGTTACTGAAATTGTGGAAAAAATAATTGAAACAGGTTTTGCGCCCGGCATTGAAAAGGCTTCGGATGAAGTTTTGAAACTTGTGGCGTGCCACGGGGCAATAAGAGCCAATCAACAGCTTTCAGACAAAGAGATAAGAACCCTTGTGGATCAGCTTGATGGATGTGCAATGCCGTCTCATTGTCCGCACGGCCGCCCGACTTGGATAAGTTTTACAATAAATGAGCTTGAAAAATTCTTCAAGAGGATCGGATAAAAACCGGACTTTTTACGATTTCATCAAGGTTTATAACCATGTTTGATTTTACAGTAGCTTCTGAATCGAAAAAGAGCCGGGCACGGGCCGGGATTATGCGGACATCTCATGGTGTTGTCGAGACGCCTGTGTTTATGCCGGTTGGGACGCTTGCATCCGTAAAATCGGTTTCTCCTGAAGAAATAGCAGGCGCAGGAGCGAGCATCATTCTTGGCAATACATATCATTTATATCTAAGGCCCGGCTGTGATGTTATCAGTCTTTTTTCGGGTCTCCACGGATTCATGAACTGGAACAAGCCCATTTTGACGGACAGCGGCGGATTCCAGGTGTTTTCACTTGCAAAACTGTCAAAGATAACCGACGAGGGATACACATTCCAGTCCCATATCGACGGTTCAAGCCATATCCTTACACCGGAGAAAGCTGTTGAAGTCCAGATTTCTCTGGGTTCTGATATCATGATGTGCCTTGACCAGTGCATACAGTATCCCGCTGAAAAAAAAGAAGCGGAATCCGCGCTTGAGATCACAACCGCATGGGCAAAAAGATGCAAAAAAACATGGGAGGAAAGAGGCGAAAAGGGAAATGCCCTTTTTGGGATTATCCAGGGCGGAATGTATAAGGATCTTCGGAAAAAATCTGCAACAGATCTTGTTGAAACAGGGTTTTCAGGGTATGCACTGGGTGGCTTAAGTGTAGGAGAACCGGCTGAAATCATGCTCGAAATTGCTGATTCTACGCTTCCGAATCTGCCGGATGGAAAACCAAAATATGTTATGGGGGTCGGAACACCTGAGAATCTTGTTGAGCTTGTTTCTCTTGGCGTCGATATGTTTGACTGTGTCCTTCCTACAAGAAATGCAAGAAACGGTCAGATGTTTACGGCTGATGGTACAATCAATATTTGTAATTCACAGTATAAATATGATACGGCTCCTGTTGAAAAAGAATGCCTTTGCTATACATGCCGGAATTATTCACGTGCATATTTAAGGCATCTTTTCATGGCGAAGGAACTTCTTGCCTATCGCTTGAATACAATTCATAATATTTATTATTACGCAAAACTCATGAGGGATATGAGAACGGCGATATTAAATGATGCATTTGAGGTGTTCAGGAAGGAATTTTATAGAAGAAGGCAATAGGCGTTAGGCGTGAGTACCGAACATCGAATATCGGACTTCAATGTACGATGTTCGAACCAGAAACTATAAACCAGAAACCAGAAACCAGAAATCAGGGGGCATTATGAAAGAACTGGTGGAAGAGGCGATAAAAAAAATCAGACCCATGCTTCAGAAAGATGGCGGGGATGTGGAGCTTGTAGATGTAATTGAGGGTGTAGTCAAGGTGCGCCTGAAAGGCGCATGTGCGGGATGCCCCATGTCACAGATGACATTAAAAAACGGAATTGAAAGGTTTTTAAAACAGGAGATTCCCGGGGTGAAATCGGTGGTATCGGCATAAGGAAAAGGTAAAAGGCGCAAGAAGCAAGGGGAGAGGAGTTTTTAAGCCATGTCCATAGCAAAAAATATTGAGAATATTATTTCAAAATCATCCTGGATAAGAAAGATGTTTGAGGAAGGCGCCCGCCTTAAGGCGGAGCATGGCGCAAAAAATGTCTTTGATTTCAGCCTCGGCAATCCGAACGTTCAGCCGCCTGAAAAATTCAGAAAAGTACTTGCAGATACAGTTAATTCTCTGGGATATGGAGATCATGCCTATATGCCGAATACAGGTTATCCGCATGTCCGCAAGGCTGTAGCAAGCTATCTTTCCGGAGAACAGGGGGTGCCTGTAACGGAGAACGAGATTATCATGACCTGCGGCGCAGCCGGTGCGTTAAATGTTATTCTTAAAACAATACTGGATCCCGGCGACGAGGTTATAACTCCTGCCCCCTGTTTTGTGGAATATGGTTTTTACGCCGGAAACCACGGAGGAGTTTTAAAGACCGCAGCAACAAATAAAGATTTCTCCCTTGATATGGGAGCCCTCTCTTCGGCAATAACCGGAAAGACAAAGGCGGTTTTGATTAATTCTCCAAACAATCCGACAGGTCAGATATATTCCAAAGAAAGTTTGATGGAGCTCGGGAGCCTTTTGACCGAAAAGGGGAAAAAATCCGGAAAGACAATTTATCTTTTATCGGATGAGCCTTACAGGAAAATAACCTATGACGGAGTGAAGGTGCCGGGTATTTTTACCTGTTACAATGAAACGATAATTGCTACTTCGTATTCGAAAGATATATCGATTCCGGGCGAACGAATCGGTTTCGCGGCAGTGAATCCTGCTGCAACTTATAAGAATGCACTTTTAGGCGGCATGGCACTTGCCAACAGGATTCTCGGATTTGTTAATGCGCCTGCGCTCATGCAGCGCGTTGTTGCTTCAATGCAGGGAGAAAGCGTAGATATTTCAGAATATGCGAGAAAAAGAGAGCTTTTGTGTAACGGGCTTGCAGAATGCGGTTATAAATTTGTGAAACCTCCAGGAGCATTTTATCTTTTCCCCGAAACACCTATTGAAGATGATGTCAGGTTTGTAAGAGCGTTGCAGGAAGAACTGATTCTGGTTGTTCCCGGAAGCGGATTCGTGGGGCCCGGCCATTTCAGGATGGCGTTTTGCGTTGATAATGAAACCATTGTTAATGCGATGCCGGGATTTAAAAGGGTTATGAATAAATTTGCATAGCTGAGAAAAGGTTCAAAGTGGCATAGGCATCCGCCAAATCCGCCAAACTATATGGCGGACGGACCTGCGGCAGGCACAAAGTAAAAAGGAGTTGTATATATGAAAATTCTCAAAATAGATCATCTGGGCATTGCGGTTAACAGCATCGAGGCAGGGAAGGGATTCTGGACGGATGTTTTAGGGCTTAAATTTGAAGGTTCTGAAACGGTTGCGGAGCAAAAGGTAACCACCGCTTTTTTCCCGGTAGGAGAGAGCGAAGTCGAACTTCTGGAATCCACGGCTCCTGACGGGCCTGTTGCGAAATACATAGAAAAAAGGGGAGAAGGGATTCAGCATATAGCTTTCCGTGTGGAAAACATCGAAAAGGCGCTTGCTGAGCTGAAAGAAAAGGGCATCAGGCTTATAGATGAGAAGCCGAGGACCGGAGCCGGCGGCGCGAAGATCGCCTTTCTTCACCCCAAATCGACAAACGGGATTCTTGTCGAGCTGTGTGAAAGGTAAAAAAGCAGTTTCTGGTTAATAGTTTCTGGTTCCCGGTTAAAAAACAATAAACAGGAGCTGTTGCAAGATTGAAGCTCCTCGCAGCAAGCTACGGGGTTAGCGCTGTTTCGGTTCAAATGTTCAAAAAGAGAACTATCTGACCAACCAGAAACCAGAGACAAGAAACTAAAAAACAAAGGTTTTAAAGGAGCGAAGAGATGTCTGATATAAAAAAATGGGCTGAATTTGGTGCGAAAGAGATCAAAAAACCTGTTGAATCCCTTAACTGGAAGACTCCTGAAGGGATACTTGTAAAACCTCTTTATACCGCCGAGGACCTTGAAGGGCTGGAGTTTGTGAATTCTCTCCCGGGATTTTATCCTTATGTGAGAGGGGTAAAGGCGACAATGTACTCCGGAAGACCCTGGACGGTGAGGCAGTATGCAGGCTTTTCAACCGCTAAGGACTCAAACGCATTTTACCGGAGAAATCTTGCCGGCGGGCAAAAAGGACTTTCCGTTGCCTTCGATCTTGCCACCCACAGAGGCTATGATTCGGACCATCCGAGAGTTGTAGGCGATATTGGTAAGGCAGGTGTTGCCGTTGATTCGGTTGAGGACATGAAGATCCTTTTTGACCAGATCCCTCTTGATGAGATGTCCGTCTCGATGACAATGAACGGCGCTGTTCTTCCCATACTTGCCGGTTATATAGTGGCAGCCGAGGAGCAGGGGGTTACTCAGGATAAATTAAACGGGACGATCCAGAACGATATACTGAAAGAATATCTTACAAGAAACACCTATATCTACCCTCCCGAACCGTCCATGAGGATAGTGTCCGATATAATCGCATATTGTTCAAAGCAGATGCCGAAATACAATACAGTGAGCATAAGCGGTTATCACATGATGGAAGCTGGAGCCAATTCCGTTCTGCAGACCGCCTTTACTCTGGCAGATGGTCTTGAATATGTTAAAGCTGCGCTTGCGGCCGGTCTTGATATAGATGATTTTGCTCCGCGCCTTTCCTTTTTCTTCGGAATAGGAATGAATTTTTTCATGGAGATTGCAATGCTGAGAGCTGCCCGTTTCCTGTGGGCTGACATGATACGCGGGTTTAATCCCAAAAAGTCCCAGTCCCTGATGCTGAGGACCCATTGTCAGACATCCGGCTGGAGTCTTACCCAGCAGGATCCGTACAACAACATAATCCGCACAACTCTTGAATGCCTCTCCGCGGTGCTGGGAGGAACCCAGTCATTACATACCAATTCATTTGATGAGGCGGTTGGTCTTCCAACCGATTTTTCTGCACGGATTGCGAGAAATACCCAGATAGTCGTTCAGGAGGAATCTCAGATATGTCATGTCGTAGATCCTCTCGGCGGCTCCTATTACGTTGAAGCGCTTACCGATGCTATTATCCGCGAGTCAAAAAAAATAATAAAAGAGGTTGAGGATCTTGGCGGAATGACCAAAGCCATACAGACCGGAATGCCCAAGATGAGGATAGAAGAATCGGCCGCAAGGAAACAGGCGCGGATAGACCAGGGTAAAGACGTGATTGTAGGGGTCAACAAGTATCTCATAAAGGAGGAATCTCCGATCGATGTGCTTGAGGTTTCAGGCAGTGTGCGGGATGAGCAGATCGCGAGATTAAAGGAGATAAAGACAAAAAGAGATCCTGTCGCGGTTCAAAAGGCGCTTGAAGCAATAACAAACTGTGCTTCATCCGGCGGCAACCTGCTTGAGGCGACTATTCCTGCTGTTCGCGCGCGCGCGACCGTCGGGGAGATTACAGATGCCATGGAAAAGGTATTCGGACGATATGTTGCAACAACCCAGTGCATATCCGGGGTTTTTGCCGCGGAATACGGGGACAGCCAGATAATTGCATCCATAAGAAAGAGAACGGACGAGTTTCTTGAAAAAGAAGGAAGAAGGCCGAGAATTTTAGTTACAAAGATGGGGCAGGATGGCCATGATCGGGGCTTCAAGGTTGTTGCTACCGCATTTGCAGATCTTGGGTTTGATGTCGACATAAGTCCCATGTTTCAGACTCCGCTTGAAGCAGCACGCATGGCTGCAGAAAATGACGTTCATATCGTGGGTGTTTCGAGCCTTGCGGCCGGGCATAAGGTTCTTGTTCCACAGCTGATTGAAGCGCTGAAGGCTGAAGGAGGAAGCGATATTTTTGTAGTGGTGGGAGGGATAATACCTCCGGCAGACTACGAATTCCTTTACGGAAAAGGAGTTGTGGGAATATTTGGTCCCGGTACGGTAATTACCGATTCCGCTAACAAGGTTTTGAACGCTCTGTTTGAAAGCAGAAAAACGTGAATGGTGAATAGTGAACAGTGAATAGTGAAACAATACAGGAAAGAGCAGACTGAAGTCCGAAGGCTGAAGTTACTAAAAGCCTTCAGTCTAAAAACCTTCAGCCTATTGCGCAAACCAGAAACCAGTAACCGAAATTACTATGCCTGAAAAAGATATTCCAGAAGATGCCCAATATTATATAAAGGGAGTCCTTGAGAAAAACAGGCGGATACTGGCAAAAACCATAACGCTTATAGAAAGCTCGCATCCGGCGCACCAGGAACTTGCAAGGGTTATTCTCGACCGGCTTCTTCCGCATACAGGGAAAGCCGTTCGCGTGGGAGTTACCGGAGTTCCGGGAGTGGGAAAAAGCACATTCATCGAGAGTCTCGGAATGATGCTTGTGAAAAAAGGGTATCGTCTCGCGGTTCTTGCCGTTGATCCCAGCAGCAGGAGAAGCGGGGGAAGCGTAATGGCGGACAAGATGCGCATGGAAAAACTTGCCGTGGAAGAAAACGCATTTATCAGACCTTCTCCTTCAGGCGCCACTCTTGGAGGCGTTGCAAGAAAAACAAGGGAAGCAATGCTCGTTTGCGAAGCCGCAGGTTTTGATGTTATAATAGTCGAAACCGTCGGCGTCGGACAGTCTGAAACGGAAGTCTCTTCCATGGTTGATTTTTTTCTTGTGCTCATGCTGGCAGGCGCGGGAGACGGAAT
>Ga0315268_10003904_pt1 | contig 16308 bp, 20 predicted proteins | sample C1_top_MG_FD_204535 | JGI IMG/M metagenome (GOLD analysis project Ga0315268, IMG submission 204535) | Sediment microbial communities from Yellowstone Lake, YNP, Wyoming, USA - C1_top | ecosystem: Environmental > Aquatic > Freshwater > Lake > Sediment | place: USA: Wyoming | collected 2017-08-01
AACACCAGGCTTTATATTACTTGTGCTCGCCTGAGGGATGCTTCAAAGAACTCCTGTTGGAGAGGGTGAATAAGAATAAAATGACACACGCACATGAGAGAAGGAGAAAGCTCGTCTTCAAAGAGAATCGGTCTGAAGTATAACCCAGCGCAGGCTCAAAGAAGAGCTGCACTGCGGCAAGGAGCGCCGTCTGGAATGAGGTGACCGTCCCCCTCTTCTCCGTGGGTATGCGCCTGTTGAGGTAATCATTGAGGAGAGGCTGGGAGAATCCTGACGCCACATTCAAGGCGATGAATGCGGGGATGACAAGTCTGCCCACGGACAAAAAGAGAAAACATAAAAGGAAGCTTGCAGGAATGATGAGCACGATTTTTCTTTCTCCAATCTTTCTCTCTACAACATGGGCGAGAGGGGCAGACAGGGCGATGGCGAGATTGAAAAAAAAGTACATGATTCCTATGAAGACAAGGCTCTTGCCGACTCGTATGAGGTATGGTTGTGCGAAGAGGAGTGCCATGTAGGTGAACAGTGACACACACATGCCCAAGACGACAAGCATCATGAGGGGAGGGACGGAGCGCGTGAAGTTTACGCTTTCCTTCAAATGACTCATATATGATTCTTTTGTGGGAAAGGAGAGGGGCTCCGTAAATGATAATGTGATTAGAAACGAGATGAGGCACAACCCCGCGGCTACAAGAATGGGGAGCTTCAGTGAAATCCCTGCCATGAATCCTCCCAGAAGCGAAGATATAGCCATGGAGACATTGGCAAAGAATAAGGATTGTCCATTAATCTTCTTGAACTCCTCCTCTCTCCCCATCATCTTGAGCGTGTCGAAGAGGAAGGCAGTTCCCGACACACCCGAAAGCGTTAACCCACACGCCCAGACAAAAAAGGAGCACATGACCGAGGCAACCCCATCGCTCTCCGCAAAAAGAAAAAGGGCAAGTGCGGTGAGAAGCGATCCCGAAGATAACGCCTTCTTTCTCCCTATCTTGTCTGAAAGGATGCCTGTGGGGACGCCGATGGCAAAGATAGTAATAAAATAGAATGTGTCGAGAAGCGTTATCTGGGTCAGGGAAAATCCCTTTTCAAGCAAGAAAAGCACCCATACAGGCAGCCACAGATACATGCTATATATGAAAGAGAAAATATAATACTTTCTTATGTTTCCCGCAATCATGGTGCCTCCAGACAGTAACCTTTATATTATTTTTGTATTACTCTTATCGTGAAATACCTCGGCGCTGCTGGTGTGCTCATTCTTGTGCTTCTCGCAGCCTCACAGGCAGGAAAGCCGGCCTACGATATCATTGTGGTGAGGGCGGACATACCCATAGATTACCTCATATCCCAGTCCTTCTCGCATAAGGAGGGAATCCCCATACTCATCTCAGACCCCAATACGCTCACCGAGGATGCACGAAAATCACTCCAGGGGTTGATAAGAGTAGGGGGGAGGAAGGTGCTTATAATAGGGGGAAAACCCCAGGCAATCACCGTGGAGGTGGAAAAGGAGATATTCGACATGGGGTTCGAGGTATATCGTATCGGTGACTGGGACAGGATAGGCACCGCGGCACGCGTCGCCTCCGATCTGTGGGGCACCTCAGAGTATGGCGTATTGATGAATGGGAACAGTTATGATTCTGGTCTCGTTGCCTCCCGGCTCTCACTCGAATTCGAATGCCCCATCCTTCTCACGGACGGAAAGACGATGACAGATGCGACACATGAGGCAATCACAAAACTCGGAATGAAATACATGTACGTCGTGCCCGCGGATATTTCAGAAGAGGTACTCTCACAGCTTGCAGAAATGGGCATTACCACGATACTTGTCCGAGAGAATCTTGGCTCCTTTGTGAGGGAAACAAGCCTCGAAGAAAGATTCCTCAATCCCTACTCTATTTTTCTAGGGATTATTGTGGGATGTGCAGCGGCTTATCTTTATGTCAAAATTGCACGCCGAGAGAAACATGAGGTGCCTTTCTTTGTCCTCACAGAGGATGAGCGCAAGGTGGTGGAAGCCATTGGGGAGACTGGCATAAAGCAGGAAGACATACCGCACCTCACAAACTTCTCCCGTCCCAAGGTGACCAAAATTGTCGCAGACCTTGAATCCAAAAAAATCATAATGAGGGAAAAGGAAGGAAAGACATATAACCTGCGCATGGCAAAGACCATTGTTGAAGAGTGATAGAAGACGACCACGGCGAATCGAATCTCCAAAAGACTCCAGACTGCGTCATTTACTCTCATCATTCCTGTCGTTTTGAGTGTAATGTCATATTTGGCAATTGGAAAAATATCAATGCCCTTGCCATCGTTACGGAAGAAGGAATTGCAGTGGCTGAGGAAACTTATATGCGTTACTCCCCTGGTGGCGTGGGATTTTTTTCATCACTGTATTATTGGAATTTTTTGATAAATGGAACGGCGGTATTTCTGCTTTCTGTTAGATTTTCCGTCTTAAGCATGATCACCGTATAATTCAGCAGGAGAAGTCTTTGGAAAGAATCAAAGGCACTCCCAAAACCTTAATGTGCAAAAACGGGTGATGCCTCACTCTGCACGAAAAGCACTGAAAAAAAATGCTGGCTCCTAAGATAGCTTCGATTAGATGGTATAATCTTATAATCTGAAGTCATCCTACCTCTTCATCTCCTCAAGCTTTTCTCTCAGGCGGGAGCTTCTCTCGGTGATACCGTACTTTCCCTCTATCTCCTCAATCTGACGGGTGAGCTGCTCTACCCTCTGCTCCCGCGTCACGTGCCTCACTTCCCTCTTTTTCTGCTTCGAGACGAGTGCAACGATGACGACAAAAAGAACAATGATGACGACTCCAAATCCACCTAAAGCCCAGTACATCCAGCCCGTCTTTTCCTGCTGTTGTCCATTTCCTCCGCCATATTTGAAGGTTATCGTCTGGCGGGCATTCTCGATTGAGACGGTGAGTGAATACACAGACTTCGTGTCAGACTTTGGGAGTACGAGGCTGTCCTTGAACTCACCTGCTGAGTTTGTTGTCTTTGTGGAGACATACTTCACCTCATCTGTGGAATCCCGTATCTCCAACGATACGAATTTGTCCTGGAAGGGATTTCCGCCCTCACTGACCTTTCCCGCTATCTCTATGATTTCACCGTTCGCATAATCGCTTTTATTGGTACTAACCTCTATCTGTGGCTGGGCGAGGGCGGAGAGAATAAGGAGGAAAAGAAATGTAGTCCACACCCCCTTCACACCAACGCCTCCACATCGAATGTCCCGTCGGTGCTGTCATAGGCGATGCCTCCCGCAGACGCCCAATCGCTCCACACCATGGCTTGGCACGAGTAGGAACCTGCGTTGGCATCGCTGGGGAGCGTGAATCCCAAAGAAATTTCCTGGATTTCCCCCGGGGCAAGCGTCACCTTCACAAACCCCGTGAACACGGAGATGAGCTTGGGGTCTTTGACCTGGTTCAAGACGAGGACTGTCGCAGCTTTTGAAGATTCATTTTTTATGACGATGTAAAAACTCGCCATCTGTCCGCGCGTGAAGACTGAGAGGGGACGTCCCGAGGCGTCTGTGACTTTGTATTCCATTATCTTTATCAAAACCTTGGAAGGCGGTGTCAGCGCACAGGTGACAGAGAAATGAGTCTCGGTGGTTGCACCCTGCGCAGAAACCGTTGCGACCAGTGTTCCCTCTCTGGATATGGCAAAAGAGGAGTTCCCTTTTCCCTCATTGTCCGTCTTCACCGTATCCGTGTAGACCACCTCGTCTCCGAGTTTCACCATGAGGGCAATTGACGCATCAGGAGAACCTTTCACCGTGAGTGTAATCGTATCGTCACAGTTGTATGTCTCCTTATCGGAGGTAATGGTCAGGAGAGGAGGTAGGCTCAGTTCCACGTCGATGGTCAAGGATTTGTTCACGGTGAGTGTAGCGACGTAAGGCGCATACTGCTCTTTCTCCACCTTGAGGGTGTATGAACCTGCGGCTATGTTCTGAAACACCGCCTGTCCTGCGACATCCGTCTTGACGGAGAAAAAGTAGGGAAGCTGTCCATCGGGTATGAGACTCACGGTCGCATCGGCAACTGCGGCACCTTGAGTTTTCACATTGACGGTGATGGAGGAGGATTGAATTCCCAAAAGAAAGGCAAGGGAAGACCAGTCACTCTCGCAGTTGGATGAGACTGACTTCACCCTGAATGTGTATGAGCCTTGCGGCAGGTCTGACTCCGTGGTATAGGTAGTCGCTGCAATCCCCGTTTTTTCCGCCAGGATGTCGTTGCCGGAGAGAATCTGTATGGTATAAGATTCAGCACCAGAAACGGTGCTCCACTCAAAGGAGGGACGCGAGGTGGGGAATACGTAGTTGGCGGCAGGCGATGTTATTGAAGGAGAGGGAATGGTGCAGAGGGGGGAAAGTGTCACATCATCCCAATACTGCTCTGTGGATCTGCCTGAGAACGTTCCCAACTGGATCTCTGAAAAGCTCCGGAAATAGGGATTGTTGACAGTCTGCACCGTACCGTCTATGCTGTATTTTGTGCCCTCGTTCGAAACGGAGAAACTGAACGAATGCCATCCCACTGAGTAGGAGACTGAGCCTGGATATTCAGTCCCAATGAATTTGTAGACATAATTGGGGGACTTCGAGTCTGCGGCATCCATTCGTCCCATGCTCGTGTCATTTCCCGCTGCGTCTTTAAGCACGACGAGTGCGGCATTTGGGTTCCCCGTATCATAGAACCACACCGAGGCGACTCCGATAACGGGTGCACCGAAGGTGTGTCTCACATATTTTTGCGCGGCTTCTCCTGTGCCTCCTACCTGTGATGTTTTTATCATCAATGAATGTGAACCTGTTTTGAGATAGAAATTGCTTATCTCAACATTTCCCGTCTGGCTCCCCATGACATCCCATTTGGACAGGTCTGTCTCGAAATCCTCTGTGAATATCACCTGTGCCATAATCGAGGAAATGAAGATACCTAACATGAGGGGGGTTATTTTTTTCATCTCATACCGCCTTTCTTTGTCACCAGAAGCCCCATGAGGATTGTGGCGAATATGGTCATCAATCCCACAAAGCCATCTAGCAACAGATCTTTCTCCCTCTTTCCCCTCCCCACTTTTATACTTTTTGCTTTTCTCATTGAACCACCTGACTTAACAAAAAAAGCCCATATTTAACCGATTTTGTAATCACTCACTCAGTTAACCCATTAACTGACCAGTTAATTTTAAATAGAGGCTATTTTTATTACTATTATGATAGATGGTAGGAGGCTCAAGGAGATTTCTGAGTACTTCAAGATTCTTGGCAGTCATACACGGCTCGGCATAATTGAACTCATAGGGAAAGGCGTCCATCATAGCCACATCGCAGAGGAATTGAATGTTTCCCTGCCTGCCATTTTCAAGCATCTCGAACTGCTCAAGTCAAAAGGCATAGTGAAAAAGGAAATCTCCGGAGACGGGACGGTCTATGTCCTCACCGAGAGAGGTAAAGCCCTCCTCTTCCAGATAAAGAAGTTTCAGGATATAGTATGGGATGAGAAGAGGGAGGAATATGAGAAGCTGCTCGATGAGATTGAAGGTGAGATGCAGAGGCTTTAGGATCACCCTTCCATTCATTTTTTAACTGCACAAATAGACAAAGTCCAAAAACTCCCTCATAATACTGAGACTTCAAAGTCACGCTTCATTTATGTCAACAACCTCACCTTTCAGATCATATACACGCAACGAAATAGGCGATAGATTGTTAGAGGCACTACTCGGTTGGCATACCCTCATCCATAGCATACTTCGCATGATAAGAGATTTGCAAAAAGGCAAACCTTTAAAAGACAAGCCCTTTTTTGGCTTCCATGCAGTGCATTTCATGTCATAGAGAAATCCAACCCAGCGATAAGGTAGTGAAGTTCCCCTGTCCCCGGTGCGGCAACATCATCATCCGATGTGAGAAGTGCAAGCAGCTTGTGAATTCATACAAATGTACATGTGGATTCGAGGGACCCTGAATGTACAACGTCGTCGCCACGATACGTGTGCTTCCCGAATCACCCGAGGTTGACAGGGAGGCTCTGAAGAGGGAAATCGAAAAGACAATCCCTGCAACCATGGCTCTCCACAAGATTGAAGAGGAACCAATCGCCTTCGGCCTTGTGGCATTAAATCTCATCATCCTCACCACGGACAAGGATGGTGGAGACACGACTCCCCTTGAAGACGCCCTCCGCGCCCTGCCTCGCGTCTCGGGTGTGGAAGTCACAGACATGCGCAGGACGGTGGGTTAGGGCTTCTCTCCCTTAATGAACGTGAGTCCACTAATCGTTTGAGTCTGAATGCTGGCTATCCCAATTTCATCGAGGAGCGCCTTGATGTATTCTTCACTAAGCACGTGCTCATGGCGCGGGAAGGTGAAGCCGAACATCTCGTTTATGGAAGAGAACTGCGGCATGTAGCTTATGTCCAGTATTATTATTCTCCCTCCGCTCCTCAGGCAGGACACCATTCTCTCTATGTCCTCTTTCGGAGAGAAGGAGTGGTGGAAGAAATCGCAGAATGCGACATGGGCGGGAGGGGGCGAATCCCTGCCCAGGAGAAGCGGTGTGATGCTGGGCATACCCTTCTTCCTGGAGTATTTCTCGACATGGCTCTTCTCCTCTGCCGTGTTCACGAAGAGGTATCCGTATCCATTCTTTGGCGTGAGTTCCAGTATCGGCAATTCTCCGAAGGCTTCCCCGAAATCGATGACTGTCCCCCCTTCATGCACGCCGATGTTTGAGAGTATCACATCCTTCAATCCTCCCACGTTATTCCAGAAAATCCGCGAGAACATCTTCGTGAGGAAGAGAAAAATGTTGTCCATGGCGTCCCTGCCTCTCTGCGTAATCGAGTAGATGCAGCGGTCGGGTGTCGCCACAGACTCCTCGTACCTGCTCTTCAGGTATCCCTTCTTTTCAAGTCCCCTCAGCGTGGGATAGAGCGAGCCGCTTGAAAGTTACGTCCTTCCGCTCATGTGAAGCTCTTCTAAGAGCTCATACCCGTAGAAATCCCTCGTCCGAAGGAAGAAGAGTATCTGCATCTGGAAGAACCCTATCTCCAAATCCCTCTTCCGGGATATATGTCTTATATACGACATAATACTGAAATTCTACAATCAACCTTTATAAGTGTTCGCTCACAGTGACACTCGGTGATACAATGCGAAAATATATGATTATGATTACCGCACTCATACTCCTTGTCCCTCTGGTGGGAGCGGGAGATCCGTTCAAAGTAGTGACAGACGTTCCCCAGTTTGTGAAGCCGGGGGACACATTCACAGTCTCCATCACCGTCCAGAACAAGACAGGTTCAGATCAGAGAGAAGTCGAGGTATCACTCCTCGCCTCTTCCCCACTCGATGTGGTGGGCGACGATGTCTTTATCCTGGGTACCTTTGACGAATTCATTGACATGCGCAAGGCGGTATTCAAGCTGCACGTCCGCGAGAATGCCTCCTATGGATATTATGACATCCCCTACACCATTAAAAACCAGAATGTGGAATACAGGGATACGCTGAGAGTCCATGTCCTGGGGACGACCCTCGTCAATATACCGAGCATCTCCGTTGATAAGGAAAAAGTCTTCCCCGGAGACACATTCCTCCTCGGGGTCTCTGTGGAAAATATGGGGGAAAACAGGCTCAAATGGATAAAGGTCTCCCTCAACTGCAACCCCCCTTCCCTCCAGAATCCACCTCTCGTTCCCCTCACGACCACGGAAACCGTCTTCCTCAATATGAACCGTGGCGCAAGAGAGGAAACTTCATTTACCCTTTCAGTGGGCAAGGATACTCTGCCCGGAAGCTATCCCCTTCTCTTGGTCATGAGCTATGAAGATGAGGCTGAACTGGAGGGGAGGTATGAGGTCCCCTATGGCATTGAGGTTCTGGGAAAAGCCAATATCGTCTTCTCCTCCATAGAACCCGACCCCACAGAGCCTGCCGAGAACGACACAATCGTCTTGAATGTTTCCCTGAAAAATGTGGGCGATATAGAGGCAAAGTCGGTGAAGGGCACAGCAGTCTCTAAGGGTGGAAAATATACAGCGTTTCTTCCTGACATTGCAAAGGACGAGAGCGGCTCTCTAGCATTCACAATAGGCACACTGGCCACAGGAGAATACGACTTCACGATTTCCATACAGTGGGTGGACGAGTATGGGCAGAGCGGAGAAATCGATGAGAACTATGTCCTTACGGTGAAGGGAGAGGAGAAGAGCTACACATCCCTCATCATAGGCGGAGTCCTTTTTCTCGTGGTGGCCGTGGCATACTTCCTAAAAAAAAGATCGAAATAGGTATGACGCTTCGCAACCTATTTCGTAGAAAGACCCGAAGCATACTCACTATCGTCGGAATCGCGGTGGGCATCGGTCTCGTCATGACCCTCCTCATGGTCTCGGCTGGGATCAACTATACTTACAGGGGCATGTTCGAGAAAGGCGGGTCCGACATCACAGTCTATCAGAAAAACACATCCGACCTCATGCTCTCACAGATTGATGAGGATGACATAGAGACGATTAGGAAGACAGAGGGAGTCCAGAAAGTTTCCTCCGTGGCGCTGGCTTTAGAGAAGGTGGGAGACGTACCCTATTTCTTTATTCTAGGAATGTATCCTTCCGAGTTTGAAATCAATCAGTTCAAGATTGTCGCGGGTAGGGGGCTTGCGAGCAATGATTCAAAAAAAATAATCCTGGGCAAGAGCGCCTCGGAGGACATGAAGCTAGGATTGGGGAAAAAATTGAAGGTGCTGAAGGCAGAGTATGAGATAATCGGCATATACGAATCTGGTTCACCATACTACGACTCTGGCGGTGTCATGCATATTCGGGATTTGCAGAGGGCGCTCGGAACGGAAGGCAAGGCGAGCTGGGTTACCGTCAAATCCGGAGATGCGGAGGCGGTCCAGAAGAAGATAAACAGGCGTCTTCCGTCTCTCCAAGCCGTGAAGTCTTCAGAGATTGTGGAAACCCAGCAGGATGCCCAGATGCTAGATGCCATTGCAGGATTCATCTCCCTTGTCGCCCTCGTAGTGGGGGGGATTGCCGTCATGAACACAATGGTCATGTCCGTCATAGAGAGAACTCGAGAGATAGGGGTACTCCGCGCACTCGGCTGGGGCAAGGGACGCGTGGTGTCCATGATAATGAAGGAGTCTTTGCTCATTTCTCTCATAGGAGCCTTCTTTGGCTCTATGCTCGGCTACGGCACCGTGAGATTCGTGCAGACAGTCACGCCCTTCCCCATCGTCTTTCCCTTTTCCATTTCTTTTTTCCTGTATGCAGTCGGTATTGCCGTGGCCCTCGGTGTGGCGGGCGGCATCTATCCAGCCTACCGCGCCTCACAACTTTCACCCATCGAGGCACTGAGGTATGAGTGATGCACCATGAATGATAATCAAATATATATCGTCCAAAGTCCCATCGAAGGTGATTCCATGCAAAGAAATATGATTGTCGAGACGAGGAATCTCAAAAAGATATACAGGATTGACGGTATCGAAATTAAAGCCTTGAATGGCGTTGACCTCCATGTGCACAAGGGCGAATTCGTCTCCATCATGGGACCTTCGGGTTCGGGAAAATCAACTCTTCTTCACCTCTTGGGGGGACTCGACAAACCCACGGAGGGTGATGTCTTTGTAGACGGAGAGGATATATTCCATGCGGGGATGAACCTTGACGACTTCAGGAACAGAAAGGTGGGGTTCATATTCCAGCTTCACAACCTCATACCCACGCTCACGGCTCTAGAGAATGTGGAGATTCCAGCCTTCAGGACGCCCAAGGATAAGAAAGACAGGAAAGCATCGGAGACGCTCGCACTAGTGGGCTTGGGTGATAGGGTACATCACAAACCTACCCAGCTTTCGGGTGGGCAGAGGCAGAGGGTGGCTATCGCGCGGGCACTCATGAATGACCCTCCCCTCATCCTTGCCGACGAACCGACTGGTGAGTTGGATTCCAAGTCTGGTGCGGAAATCATGGAACTCCTCATTTCCCTCAACAAGAATCTCGGGAAGACCATTGTGATGGTCACCCACAATCCAGAGAATGCCCGCAAGACCAACAGAATAATATATTTGAGGGATGGGCTGTTCGAGAGGGACGAGACTTTGAAAAAGGGATGATATTGAGAGGTGGAAAAATGAGCATAGAAGAGAAAAAAATGAACAATCTCGTCATAAAAAGCATCGTTAAAGTTTTCATCGCCGTTGCAGTATTTGCCGTAGTCTTCTTCGTTTGTGCAGGGAGGCTCGACTGGATGGCAGGATGGATTTATGTCGGCATGATTACGGTCAGCACAGTCATCACAATCCCTCTCATGGACAGGGATTTGATTGTCGAGCGTACCGCCATTAAAGGGAATTATAAAAAATGGGATGTTGTGCTTTCATTCCTCATGGGCCGCATTCTCCCCCTTGGCACACTAATCGTATGCGGATTGGATGCAAGGTTCGGTTGGTCTCACGTTTTGCCTGTCTTTCAGATGGCTGCCTTCATTCTCATAGTCATCGGACTAATTTTGAGCGATTGGGCAATGATTGAAAACAGGTTCTTCTCCCCCGTCGTCCGCATACAGCATGAAAGGGGGCATACCGTTGTCACCACGGGACCTTACAGATACATGCGTCATCCGGGCTATGCGGGAGGTTTAGTTGTCAATCTGCTCACTCCATTGATGCTCGGCTCCTGGTGGGGACTCCTCCCTGCACTATTTACTGTTGTCATTACAGTTATCCGCACAGCCTTGGAGGACAGGACATTGCACGAGGAACTTTCCGGCTACAAAGAATATGCACAGAAAGTTCGCTGGCGCCTTCTCCCGAAAATATGGTGAGAAAGATAGATAAGAAGGTGGGATTACCTTCTTATGAGTTCGTAGACCTTCCTCCTGTCTTTCCCCGGCATGCACGCCCTGCAGGTGCCCATGGAAATCCTGAAACAGGAGGGACAAACCTGCTTGCCACACAAGATGCACACCCTCTCGTTGCCTGACCATCTTCCACACACAGAGCACACGAAAGGAGATTCCTGCATGGATTTTTTTATGACGGGGATATATAAATGTTTGGTTGTCGACGATATGCTTTTAACGAAGTTATCTCATCCCCCACATGCACTTCTTCCTCACGCTCACCACGGAGTGCAACCTGCGCTGTAAATATTGCTTCGGCGAATGTGTGGAAGACTTTGAATCTGACATTGGATTCGACATTGACAGTTTCCTCCCGCCCAGAATAACATACAGTATTCAAGACCTTAAAACCTTCCTTGAGAAAGACCCCTCCCCCACACTCATCTTCTATGGGGGAGAGCCGCTGCTCGAGGTGGAAAAGATGAAGGAAATTATGCACGCCATAGACGCAACCTACATGCTCCAGACCAACGGTCTGCTCCTGGATACGATTGAACCCGAGTACATCAACAGATTCAGAAGCATCATCGTATCCATAGACGGGGACGAGGAGACCACCGACCACTTCAGGGGCAGGGGAACATACCAGTCGGTCTTGAGAAATATCCGTCATGTAAGGAAGAATGGATATGGTGGGGAAATCGTCGCGCGGATGACTGTCATGGAACCCGTGGATATCTGTGAGCAGGTGAGGCATCTTTTGGGATGCGGATTTGAGGGCGTGCACTGGCAGCTCAATGCATTGTTCTGGAATGATTTCAAGAATCGTCCATTCAGGGAATGGGTGAAGACAATATACAATCCCGGCATACGAAGGCTTGTCACCTTCTGGCTTCAGGAAATGCAGAAAGGTCGGGTGCACAGAATGTATCCTTTCTCCGCCATAATGAAAGACCTTCTCTTGAGTGAAACCTCATTGCTCAGGTGCGGGGCAGGGCATTCGGAATACCACATCCAGACCGATGGCGTCATTTCGCCCTGCCCAGTCATGCAGGGCATGAGGGATTTCTATGCTGGTTCGATTTTTGATTCCCATCCCCTGCAGCTTAAGAAATATTATGTTCAATCCCCATGCCCGGAATGCAGTATATATGGGCTGTGCGGGGGAAGGTGCCTCTACGCCAATATAACCAAGAGGTGGGGGGAGGAAGGGTTTCGGCTTGTGTGCAAGACTATTGAGACCCTCATCGACTCACTCAGTGTACACCTTCCCGAAATAAGAACTCTCATTGAAAACGGCACGATACGATATACTGATTTCGAATACACCCATCTCAATAGCTGTGAAATCATACCCTAGATATATTTGAAGAAAGAATTCCTGTGCCCCTGTTTGAAATCGTAATACCACCTGCACGGGAAGTAGAGGATGACAAGACCACAAAGCCATACGAGGTAGGTCGTCAACAAGGAGAATCCTGCATAGGTCCCCGTGAGAGATGGAATGAGGGAGTAGAGGAAAAGATGGATGATGTAGAAGAAGAATGGCACCCTTCCGTATGTCTGGAATATTCGGAGGGAAATTCCTTTTTCATCGAGGAATTGGAATATGCCTAAGAGGAGGAGGATAACCCCAAGCGTGAGAGAGAGAAATCCTATGGAGGGGGGATATTTTGAGAATCTTGCATCCATAACATATTCATGCAAAGAGAAAAGAATGAGAAGGCAGAGTCCCGCGCCAAATGAATATTTCTTCGAGTCCCCCATCCTTCCAGATTTTCTGAGCCCACAAAGCAACCTCCCATATAGAAGACCAAAAATGACCACAGAAATCCATGGAATAATTGGATAGATTCCCGTCGTGATGGTGTGTGTCCCGAATTCAATCGGAAGGTACACAATGGGAGCAACACCAAGGAGGAGATTGGACTGCGTCTCATAGGTCCACAATGCGAGGGATGGAAAGAGTACCCAGTATCCCACAAGAACGAGCATGGAGAAGGCAAGCAGGGGAAGGGTGGGTATCCTGCGCAGAAAGGACAGGATGATGAAGAGGAACCCGAAAAGAGAAATGATGCCAAAGCTTATGACGAGGAATGATTCCTCACCTGGAGGCGGGTAAAGGAACAAATTATATCCCCAGATGAGCTGGATGAGGGTGACTTCGAGAAACACAAAGAATATTCCTCTCCTCAAAAGATATCCTGAAAATTTTTTTCTCCCCATATCATCGGTGTCCCTGCGCGCAGATGAAAACGCAATCATCATGCCTGCCAGAAATATGAACCCAGGGGCGCAAATGTGTGTCACGAACCTGGTCATATGCTGGGCAAGGGACACGATTACGGGATAATTGAACACGAGGACACCCTCCCTGAAGACAGGAAGTCCCTCCCATGCCACCCTCCCCCTGTTCCAGAAGACTGAAGTGTGGTCGAGCGCCATGAGCACCAGTATCAATCCCCGCACTGAGTCTATGAATCCATTCCGCTCATGCTGCATAGTCACATCTAACACGCAGGTGATGATATTTTTAAATGTTGCGTCTCACAATCGATATTCTTTTATCTTGGGGTGATGACGTCCTAATGTGAAATCTACAATCGTGTTTACGGGTCAGATGAGAAATAAATTGGATTCGACTCTCGCTGGCAAGATTGAAGCGATGATTCAGAAATCGCTCCAGCATTTTCCCGAGCTTGCAGGCAATGAGCTGAAGGTGGGTCTCACCAGGTCTTATCTCGGCACCGCCACGCGCGGTGACAACAAGATAAACCTCAACCCGCGCAATCTCTCCTACAACACCATAGGACACGAACTCATGCACCTCGTTCAGGGGATAGGAGACATACCGCAGGGCGAAAAGTCGTGTGACGTCTTCACCATAGCTCATGCCTCTCTTTTCTTGGACAGACCTCCCACCTACATCAAGGTGCCAAGGAGAATAAAGGACAACTGGGAAAGATACGGAGAGGATGTGCGCAGATTGTGCATCCAGAGTCTAGAGCTGAGAAAAGAGAGGAAGAAGTACATGGTGTGGCTGGAGAGGGAGATAAAAAAATTAAAATAGGAATGCTATATAACAATAATCTCCTTCTGCGGATGTGAGAGGAGCTCTGCCCTTTCTTTTCTCACAATTATGTCATCCTCGAGCCCAAGATTGATTTTTTCCGAGGTGTTGGTGGGTTCTATGGTGAATACATTTCCCTCCCTCATGGGAATGACCCCGCACTCTATGTCATAATTTCTCAAAATCTCTGCAACCTGCAATAATTTTTCTTTATGTGAGGAGCTCAATGATATAGATATGAAGATATCGTCACATTAATACAAATCATCACCCTTAAAGCTGATACGAAAAATTAAGTAACTCCCCCAACATAGCGGGGTGTGGATTTGAACCACAGACCTGCGGGTTATGAGCCCGCCGGGCACTCCTAGCTGCCCTACCCCGCTGCATGCGTGACTTTTCCTTTTTCCTTTTAAATGTTTGTATGGACCCGAGGGGATTCGAACCCCCGATCTACAGCTTTCTCCGAAATTTCTCAGGAGAGGAATTGCATCGAGAACCCTTCCCTTCCTAATCTCTAAATCTCTTTTCTCTGGAGAGGTTCCTTAGAAGGCTGCCGCCATATCCACTTGGCTACGGGTCCAAGGATTGTTTCAAATAGGCTCGATTACATCATGAAGCAACCCGTTATGCTCTTCATGAAAATCTATTTAAGGCTTGTGGTCTTGCACCCCCATAATGCGGATGCAGGATTCCTGAACGCCTCCTGCAAAGATTTATAAAATCAATATCGTAAATGCATGCAAGGTGTCACTCATGCAGATCGCCTTGGTATACTGTGGTAAGGGGAGAACCTGGACGGAAAAGGAACTCTCCTATTTTGATATCTTTGATTCCCTGCTCATGCTCGACATTCCAGAAAGAATGGACGACGGCTGGGAATCAAACGTCTTCGCAACCCTGGACAAGCTGGAGAAGGGAATGAAAAGCAAGAAAAGGGTCTTCGTCTCGCTTCCCTATTCGCGCCTTCCCTCACCCGCCAATGACGACCAGACTATAAAACCCTTCAGACAAATCTTCCCCGCCGTCCTCGACAGATTCGAAGAGATGAAAAGATTCATAGAGAAGGCGAGGACTGACTTCTCTTTGAAGAAGTACAAGAGCCTCGACCTCTTTGGGATTTACTGGAATAACGAAACGTACTGGTATGATGACGACCACTTCGAGCTTCTCCTTATGGGCCTTCTCTCACTCTATCTTAAAGACAAGGCGCTGAAATTCTTATGGGTTCCGGCTTCCTCCCGCGTGGGGGTGGACAAGAGGAACAGGGAGATGGCGGTCACAATAAAGAACCTGGGCATATTCGATTATGTGGTGCTGCAGCCCAACTACTATCAGGAACGGTATGAGAGGAACATTGATGATTTGAAAGGCGTCAATGAGTTATGCAAGAAAGAGGGACTTGGTATCCAAATCGAATTCGGCAAGGAGATATTCAGGGAGGAGGGGCACCAGAAGCGAGCCCTCGATTACTTCACTGTGGTGGATAACGACCTTTTGGCATACTACATGGATGACAAGGCGTTTGTGATGGGCGCCAACTTTAATCATCCCGTCTATCAGAAGGTGAAAGAGAAGATTGAGAAATCGAGACGAGAGTGAGGTGCACACTCAGATAAATTTCTTGTCGCGCAGGAATGTGACGAAGCAGTGCCGCGAGCAAAAGTAGAGGCGTGAGAGGTGTTTTTCATCTTTCCATCCCTCAAGCACGAGTCTCCCCTTCCCCTTTATGTCGAATTGCTTTCCACAGTGCTCGCACACCTTCTTCTTTTTTTCCATAGGCACCCTCTGTCCTTGCTCTTATAAAATTACCCTCCGAAGAGAGTGCGCGTAAGCTCCAGTATGAATAACCTTCCGTTCTCGAGGAGGTCTTCCCCCATGCGGGTAATCTTGTAGTATTTTCGGGAGGGGCGCCCCTGCTCCGATTCGACCCACTCAGTGGTCACATACCCATCGGCTTCGAGCCTGTAGAGAACCACATAGCTTGTGACCGTGGATGCCTCCCACCCGAACCTGTCCATGATTTGCTTTTTTATCTCATAGGCGTACATGGGTCTCTCGGTAAGAAGTCTCAGAATATACAACCACATCACTTCAGCCGTCATCTTCTTCTTCAATCGTTCCAGTGGCATCCCACACGTCAACGCAAAGACGTATAAAAAGGTTTGGGTTTTACGCTGAACCAAACCTTTAAATACTCATTTATAAGCCTTCTGTCTCATGAATATTCTCGATTGGATTGTAGAGCAGGATTACAGGAAGCTCTTTATCATTCCCATGGTTCTTCTCGCTTCATTAGGCATCTTTCTCGCATTCAATGG
>Ga0315268_10003905_pt1 | contig 16304 bp, 15 predicted proteins | sample C1_top_MG_FD_204535 | JGI IMG/M metagenome (GOLD analysis project Ga0315268, IMG submission 204535) | Sediment microbial communities from Yellowstone Lake, YNP, Wyoming, USA - C1_top | ecosystem: Environmental > Aquatic > Freshwater > Lake > Sediment | place: USA: Wyoming | collected 2017-08-01
CGGCCCAATCGTCGATGAGAAAGCGTTGATTAAGGCTCTCAGCGACAAGCGAATCGCCGGAGCCGCCCTCGACGTCTTCGAGAAAGAACCACCCGACCCAAAGAACCCCCTGCTAAACTTGCAGAGTGTCATCCTGAGCCCCCACGTTGCTGGCGTTGCTCAGGACGCTTCAAGGAGAATGAGCGTTTGGGTTGCTGAGGACGTGGTTAGGGTGCTAAACGGTGAACCTCCAAAGTACCCAGTCAATCCCCACGTTCTCCGACCTCAGAGCATCTGAAAGAGAGAATTCGCTCGATGCCACGTTCGTGAAGGACTCTACGGCGCCGGCGAATAACCAACGACAGCTGGTACCGCGGGGCATGCTAGTCTATTTTGAGCGGCCTTATGGCCTCTGGCGGCAAGTAGAGATAGACATCTCTCCTTTCAATTGAAGTCGACAAAGTGCAGAACTTATGGGTAGTCACTGTTAGCTGGCAATTGCCAACTTTCACATTATGGTCTGTCACCGAACCCCTGTAGTCTCGAGAGACGACCTCACCTCTAACCACGTTCTCTGGGAAATCGGGTTTACTCTCGTACATTCCGATCTCGTTGTATCTTACTATGATCTGGTGTGGCCCCTTTACCACATTGTCGCATCTTCCTCTGCAGACCAGATCTACACCCATTTCAGGAGCCTCGATGTTGACGACTCCCTTCTTTTCGTCGACATCTTTGACGTTTATCTTCAGTATGTTGGCTCTCCCGATGAATTCGGCTGCGAAGGTTGAGTCGGGTTCCTCGTACAGGCTCCTGGGACTTGATTCTTGTACTATCCTTCCGTCGTTCATCAGTATGATACGATCGGACATCACGAAGGCTTCTTCCTGATCGTGCGTCACGTACACTCCCGTTATTCCTATCCGTTTCAGGAGGACATGCAGCTCTCCCCTCATCCTGTCGCGCACTTTTTGGTCGAGGTTACTCAACGGCTCGTCTAGGAGGAGAACTTTGGGTTCATATGCCAAGTTCCTCGCAAGAGCCACTCGCTGCTGCTGTCCGCCGCTGAGCTGTGAAGGATACCTGTCTTCGAGGCCGGTTAGGCCAACGGTCTCCAAGGCTGCTTTGACCCTCTTGTCTACTTCCTGCTTGGGGAACTTCCTGACTTGCAAGCCATACGCTACGTTCGCCCGAACTCGCATGTGTGGCCAAAGCGCATAACTCTGAAACACAAGCCCGAGAAGACGCTGTTCCGGTGAGACAAAGACGTTCTTGCTGGGGGAGGTAATGACGTTGCCGTCGAGGAGAATCTCCCCGTCATCTATGTCTTCCAGACCCGCAATCGCCCTCAAGACCGTGGTCTTGCCGCAGCCGCTTGGGCCCAGCAACGACAATATCTCACGTTCTTCCACGGTCAATGAGACATCGTTCACGGCCACGACGTTGCCGTACTTCTTAGTCATGTGTTTGACTTCTATCTTTTTCATAGTGATACAATACTCCTTCTTACCATGATTCTCCTTTCAGCCTTTCTATGGTTTCTTTCCAGTGCCACTTGGCCCGCGCCGGATGTAGGCCTGAATCGCCAGGGCTATCATTATGAATATGCTGAGAAAGACGGAGGCCGCGGCTACAGTGTTCAAAGCGAACGCATGCTGAGACTGAAGGTTCAGTAGAAGGGTTGTTACTACGATGGATTGCGCAGTGACCAACAGAACCACAGCGCCCAGTTCCCTTAGCGAATTTATGAACGCGTAGAGGAAGCTGTTGAGTAATCCCCGTCTCATAAGAGGCAACACGATTTTGTAGAAGGTTCTTCCCCAAGGCGCTCCAGATACCCTTGAAGATTCCTCCAATTCATCTGCTATCTGGATCAGGCTTGCCGAGACCATCCTGGTGCAGTAGGGGAGATAAAGGAAGACTAGAGCTACCACGAGCGGCCATATTGTTCCGTACATCATCGATACGCCTGGAAGCAGCAGGAACGTCCAGAACAGCGCCAGCGCATAGACGATTCCAGGGAAAGCCAAGGGTATACTGCTGATGAACTCTACAAAACGTGCACCTCTGACCTTGCTCTTTAACGCGGCATACGACAAGACAGATGCTATGCCGGTACCTATTGCGCCAGCCGCCAGCCCGAGTGCCAGGCTGTTCCGTAGCGCCAAAAAGAACGACGGCAAGCTCAATGCCGCGACATAGTTGCCCAAAGTGAAGGAGAACTGCACATGACCTCCAACGGCTGAGAGGAAAGATGTAAGAGACATCATGACAAGAGTCCCGTATGGGAGAAGAAAGGCGAAGAATAGTATCATGAAGCAGAGCGCCAAAGCGACGTACTTCCATCTGCGCAGGCCGTGAACGGATTCTCTAGCGGCTTTTCCTGTGACAACGACGAACTTGAAGGTCTTCCGCGTGACGTAGATGTACAGGCTAACCGTGCAGACCGCCAACACTAGGTAGATGATGCTTATGATCGAAGCGACACCGTACTGTGCGGGCTGGATCTCATAAATCGCAAAGTACACCTCAGTTGCCAGGGTGTCGATTCCCGCAGGGTTTCCCAGCATGAAAGGATAATCAAAGTTACCCAACCCAATTATCAACAAGAGCAGAAACGCGGATAGTATAGCGGGTATGAGAACCGGGATTGTGATCCTCCGAAGCGTCTTCAGAATTCCGTTTCCTGCAACCCTTGAAGCTTCTTCTAGAGCCGGGTTCAGAGCCTTGACCGCAGGCTCTATTGTGAGATATGCGAGCGGCAGCCCACCTGTCCCGATGGCAAATATCATGCCTGGCATGCTGTAGATGTTGAGGATTGACTTCACTCCGAAAACTTGCTCGAGCAGTAGGTTGGCAAGACCGTTGTGAGGACTGAAGAGAAAGATCCAAGCAAAAGCCTTCACAAGGAACGGCATTGTAAGCGGAAGAATGGGTAGAAGTTCCAGCAGGCGCTTTCCTGGCACGTCCGTCCTCACGATGATCCAAGCGTACGTGGTCGCAAGACAGACCGCAAGCGTGGCACCTCCCGCTGCAAACACGAGCGTGTTGATGAGAAGGTAACCGGTCTTCGGAGATGTCATCACGTCAACAAAGGTGTCTAGAGTTAGGGTAGCCCCCCCGATTTGGAAGAACATGCTCCCGTATACGAGATAGAATATCGGAACTAGGAAGATTACCAAAAAAAGAAGAGAAAAAAGTAAGGGGAGTTTCGAGCCTCTCAAGCGTTAGCGTCTACCCGAATATGCTTTGGTATGTGCTCGCCCAGGTCGCAGGATTGGCGTAGTAGTCAGGGTTGTTTGATGCAACTCCTGCCAGTGATATTCCAGGAGGCAGTACGCCTGCCAAGATGGTTCCAGCTGCTATTGCTGGGTGCATGGGCACTCTGCCAGTGTTCGCGATTGAGTACTGTCCAGCGCCTGAAGCGAACCATTCGATGAAGAGCGCTGCGAAGCTCGGATGTGGAGCGCCTGTGCAGAGGGATGTGACTATTGGCAGCGTCGTAGCGGGCTGGAGCCATGCTATTTCGACGCTTATGGGTGGCGTAAGCTTCTTGCCAGCCAAGTAGTCATTTATGAGGCCAGTGGCCAAGTAGACTTCTCCTTGTGCGACCTTTGTGAACGAGTCCCCGGCACTTTGAGTTAACACTGGATTGTTGGCTGCGATCCCCTGCATTAGGGTCTTCCACTTCGCCTCACCCAGTATCGGGTACAGGTGAGCAAAGACCGAACCGGCGACGTTGAGCGTCTTAGGGTCGTCAAGGGCTATCTTGCCCTTCCAGTACGAGTCTGTAAGGTCATCCCAAGTCTTGGGCACCTTGGATGGATCGACAAGCTTGGTGTTGTATGCCACTACTATTGGTAGACCGTAGCCTACGGTCCACAGGCCGTTGGGATCGTAGGTTCCTTCTGGGTAGGACATCAGGCTGACCATTGGGCTCGTGTACTTCGCGGCAGCCCCTCCTTGCAGTGCTGAAGTCAAGCTCCCTAAGGTATCGATCAAGAGGTCGGCTTGGACCTTCCCAGCCTTGTATTCTGACAGGCCTCTAGTCGATATTTCACTTGGAGACAGGCCCACGTAGTTGATTTTTCCTTTGGCCCATGGGTACTGCTTCTCGAAGGCCGGTATTATGACTCCAGTGAAGTCCGTCGTGTCTATGACGCCATAGATCGTCAATGAACCTTCGTTGAAGGCCTTTTCTTCCGCAGACGTTGGCGTGTACGTCACTGGGGGTGCTGTTGGTCGCATGAATCCGTAAGCAGCGACTGCGGCAAGGACGATTACCAGGATCAGTAGTGCTCCGGTCATGCTACTTATTCCACGTTTCATATCAACCACATTTCATGGCGATGTGCGAAATGTACCGGTTCTCACAGTTTATATGACTTTGCCAAACACGAACGCAATCGGGAGACGACAAAACTCAACAGACCAGAGAAGAGACGAACATAGGACCAACAGGGCACGCGCAGCGATCTCAATGTTCATGAGGCGTGAGTCTCGAGAGACTGACCGAGATGCAGGTAATCGAACCTAATTGAAGAAATGATATTCGACGAAAACAGATGGGAATTTCCTCTTCTCGTTTCCAGAGACGCGTCTCACTCTATCCTGAGATGAGCCAGCTATATACTACCTTGGGGGGTATTGCTGCGCTCGTTCCAGAGCAGCTGCAGACACAATGCTACCGATACTGCTGGCGTTTACATCCGCACTGTGCTATGGGTTCAGCAAGGTTCTGATAAGGAAAGCACCGAATGTCGACCCGTTTGTTAGCGTCATCTACACACTTGCAGTTGCGCCTCCGATTCTGTTGGCCTTCGCGGTAGTCAGAGGCGATGCGTTCGCCTCATACCATGTTGACTTCTGGACGATGGCGAATCTCGCTGTGGCAGGTGTGATTTGGCTGGCTTTGGGTCGAGTCTTCGCCTACGCGAGTATCAACATTATCGGAGCTGCAAGGGCAAGCCAGTTGACTAGCACTCAGGTCATATTCGCAGCTGTGCTGAGCGTTGTGTTTCTGCAAGAGAGCATGACGCTTGCACTGGCTGCAGGAACATTGGCGATCTTCGCAGGCGAGCTCTTGATATCACTCAGCAGTCCAAGTGGCAACAAGTCGATGCCAGCCGACAGATTCCGAAAAGGGGTGTTGATTGGTCTAGTCGGCGGTTTCCTCTGGGGTTCGGCTCAGTTGTTCGCCAAAGAAGGCGCACGTGGACTTGGGTCATCGATAATGAGCAGCCTCATCACATACGTGTTCGCAGTCATTGCCCAAGTCGTGCTTGTCATCTGTTGCCGGAGGCGAGAATTCAGGCTTCCGCGAGCAGATGTGAAGTTCTTGATCGCTTCAGGATTGGCATCTACAGTCGCTGTGGTCACCCAGTACACTGCACTGATGTTCGCGCCAGTCGTATCTGTGAGCCCCATCGTGAATACGAGTCCGCTGATCACACTGATGGCGTCGTACTATTTCATTCCGGATGTTGAACTGCTCAACAAGAAAGTCCTGTTTGGAGCACTTGGAGTCGTTTTCGGGGCTGCTCTTGTAGCAGCGTTCTGACAGACTGCGCCGAGATTCGAACCTCCGGCAGCCGGGATTTCCGCAGCGATAATCGAAACAAACACCCACATAACTCTTATCTGGGCAGACATCCGGTTCCTCGCACCGAAGACGATGGATCTATGCCGACAGTAGTTATTGCGGGTGGAGGATGGGCGGGGTGCGGAGCGGCGCTGTCCGCGACCAGAGCTGGTGCTGACGTTGTGCTGCTGGAGAGAACTGACATGCTCCTCGGTACGGGTTTGGTCGGCGGGATATTTCGAAACAACGGGCGTTTCACGGCTACTGAAGAAGCCATAGCGATGGGAGGCGGCGAGCTCTTCAAGACGATGGACGAGATGGCCAGGCACAGGAACATCAAGTTTCCGGGACACGATCACGCGAGCCTGTATGACGTTCTCAACATTGAGCCGGTGATCAGGAAACTTCTCGAAGAATTAAGAGTCAAGGTCCTACTTCAGGCACGAGCCGCCGACATAAAGACGCACGGAAAGAGGATCTTGTCAGTAATCACTGATGACAAGACAGAGATTAGCGGCGACAGTTTCGTTGACTGTACTGGAACAGCGGCAGTTCCAGCGAACTGCATAAGGTATGGTTACGGTTGTGCCATGTGTATCCTTCGATGCCACACGTTCAGGCAGAGGATCAGCCTAGTCGAGAAGGCGGGCATAAAGGAGTGGACTGGAAAGAAAGCGGATGGGACTTTCGGAGCGATAAGTGGCGCATGCAAACTTGTGAAGAGCACCCTCTCATCAGACATCCAAGAGAGACTGAATCACGAAGGCGTTGCCGTGGTTCCTTTGCCAGATGAGCTCGTGAAACGTGACAAACTGAAGATGAAAGCATGCGTGCAATATGCTCTGGAAGAGTTTGCTGCAAACGTGGTACTGCTCGACACCGGTCCAGCAAAATTGATGACACCATTCTTGCCGCTGGAGGATCTTAGGAAAGTACCGGGATTTGAGCATGCCAGATACGAAGACCCGTTATCGGGTGGCATTGGGAACTCGATCAGATTCATGGCCATGGCACCGAAGGATGACAAACTGAGAGTTCAAGGAGTTGACAATCTCTATTGCGCCGGAGAGAAAGCCGGACCACATGTCGGCCACACAGAGGCCGCCGTGACCGGTATGCTGGCAGGTCATAATGCCGTACGAGGAGCGCTGAAAATGGAACACCGAGAAATCCCAACAAGAACGGCCATAGGCGATTTCATATCTTTCGTGAACACGCAGACCCAGTCAGAGACTGGCCAGAAACAACGTTACACTTTCTCCGGCGGAGTGTATTTCGAAAGGATGAAGAAACTTGGGCTGTACTCAACGAATGTCCCGGAGATAAGAGAACGGGTCAAGAGCGCAGGTGTGGCTGGCATTTTCTCCGAGAAACTGGCCTAGATCCATCAGATCTGCGAATACTGAAGACGTCACCTATTGGGAGAAGCGCTCTTCCCACATTCGATCCACGAGTTCTTGAATATGACAGATCTCAGCATCTGTCAGGTGTCTGAACCTTCTCTGAGATGCCAGATACTCTTTCACCGGCTTCCTTTGACTCATTTTGAGAGTGAGATTCAGCTTTCCATTCTCGATCTCGTAAAGAGCCCATGAGCCAGTCTGAACGGCGAGTCTTGCCATCTCAACGGTTTTGCTCTCCGGGAAGCCCCATCCGGTAGGGCATGGAGCATGAATGTGGATGTATCTTGGGCCTCGAATGTCCGCTGCCTTCTTCACTTTCTTGATGAGGTCAGCAGGATACGCGATGGATGCGGTGGCAACATATGGCACACCATGGGCCGCCATTATCGCTGGCATGTCTTTCCTCAATTTCGATGGAATGTGCTGTTCTCCCCTCTTCTTTGTTCCCACTGGGGAAGTTGTGGTTGCCGCGTAGAGCATGGTGGTGCCGCTCCGCTGGTTCCCGGTGTTCATGTACGCCTCGTTGTCATAGCAGATGTAGATGAAATCGTGTCCGCGTTCAGCGGCACCTGAGAGGGTCTGAAGTCCGATGTCGGCGGTGCCGCCGTCTCCCGCGATGGCTACGAGGTTGATCCCCTCTCGTTTGCCCAAAGCCTTCAGGCCAGCGTCCATACCTGATACGACTGCGCCGCTTGTTTCGAAGGCTGTGTGTAGCGACGGGACGGTCAGCGGATATTCTCCGCGTGGGAAAACCCCGCCTCCCATTATGGAGACTTCCATGCAGCTCGTTGCGACGTGCACTATCACATTTCTTCCGAGCGCATTCAACGCATATTTCAGCGCCAGGATTGCACCGCAGCCCGGGCAGGCTCGGTGACCAGCAACCAGAACTGTATCTTGCTTGATTGATGCCATGAGCTAACCTCCAACCAGGCTCTTGTTCAAACCGAGCCATTCAATGTCGGCTTCGGCTTCTCCTGCTTCGGCAGCTTTCATTCCCTTTTCGAAGACCTGTTCAATGTTCTTCTGCGTGATGTCCCTGCCTCCCATACCCGCGATGAAATTGAGCAAAACCGGTTTCTGTCCGCCATTTGACGTGCAGGTGGCAATGTCAGAGTGAACCGGGGCACCGATACCGTACGAAACGGCTCTACTCACAGTTGCGAGAGCTTTTGCCTTTGATGCGATCTTTAGCACATCTTCCTTCGGAAAGGGTCTGTAGCATCGAAGCTTGAGGACGCCGACGGGCCATCCTTTCTCTTTCCTCAGCTTGTCAGCAACCTCTTTGGCGGTGCCGACCATGGTGCCCATTCCGGCCAGGATGACGTCTGCATCTTCGCACCTGTAAGCTTCTACCAGCCCGTATAGTCTTCCGAAAGTCCCTTCGAATTCCTGACCGGCCTTTCTGATGATTTCCTTGGCATTCTCTTGAGCTTCGTACTTCTTGTAGTCAAACTCCATTGTGAAAGCAGGTGGGCATCCTCCGCCGGCAGCCAACGGTTTCTGCACGTCCATAAGTGCGTGATAATCGGCGTCTGGCTTGTAGGGCGGCAAGAATGTTCGAATGGCTTCCGAGTCAGGGACGTCGACGGGTTCTGACGTGTGTGAGAGTATGAACCCGTCCAAGCACACCATGATGGGCAATAGCACACCCTTATCCTCTGCTATTCTGAAAGCTTGGATGACCGTGTCCAACGCTTCTTGGCAACTCTCCACGTAGATTTGTATCCAGCCGGAGTCCCTCTCACCCATCGCGTCACTGTGATCACACCACATTCCCAACGGTTGCGACAACTGGCGGTTCGTTACCGCCATCACTATGGGGAGCCTCAAGCCGGCTGCAACGTAGTTCAACTCATGCATTAACGCAAGTCCCTGTGAGCATGTTGCGGTGAATACTCTTGCACCCACGGATGAGGCGCCGATGCATGCGCTCATTGCGCCGAATTCGCTTTCAGCTTGGACAAACTCCGCGGCTAACTCACCGTTTGCAATGAATTCTGACAGGTACTCGACGATCGATGTTTGTGGCGTGATTGGGTATGCGCTAACCACATTGACGCCCGAAAGCCTGGCGGCTTCAGCTATCGCTCTGCTTCCAGACATCAGCTTTCGGATAGGCAAGCCTCTTCCACCTCCGCGACCATCTTGATAGCTTTGGCCGGGCATTCGTTTGCGCATATGCCGCAACCTTTGCAATATTCAAGCTTCACCTCGAAAACGCCGTCCTGCGTTTTGTGGATCGCATCGTCCGGGCAGTAGATCTCACAGAGTCCGCACTTCGTACACTTCCCCGTATCGATAACCGGCGTGGTGGTCCTCCACTCACCACACTTGAAGGCGAGAGAGCCCGCAGGATTACGGATCACAGGAGTGATCGGGAAATTCTCCTTTGTCCAGTATGGTTTCGACATTTCAACCTCTCCTAAGTTCTCACTGAGTTGTACGCCTCTTGCATGGCCTGAACGTTTCTTTCCGCGACGGCTTCTGAGAAACGACTCTTGACTGCTTCAAACAGAGACCGGAGCTGCACTTCCTTGGTCGCTGCCGAGAAAGCGCCCAAGATGACGGTGTTTGGTATCGCACTTCCGATATGTCTGGTGGCGATAGAGGAGGCGTCGATAGAGTATATCCTCCCTCGAGCGGCTATTCCTGAGTCCTTGATCTTTTGTGGCGACAATGGACTGTTCACTACCAACGCCCCGTCATGGGTCAGACCGCTCGTAATGTCTTGAGACTTGCTAAGACTAGCGTCAAGAACAATAACGTAGTCAGGCTCGTAGATTTGAGATCTAACTCTAATGGGCTTGGCGTCAATTCTGGTGAACGCCATCAAAGGCGCGCCTCTCCTTTCAGCGCCAAAGGTCGGAAACGACTGCGAATAGTTGCCGTCTCTCATGGCCGCGTCAGCAAGAAGCTCTGAAGCTACAACGGCCCCTTGTCCGCCCCGTCCATGAAATCTGATCTCCTTCATCCACACATCCCAGATTGATATCGTGCCACGATTCGCGTTCCAAAGCAACTGCAATTCGACGTAGGTGACGAGATCAAGAGAAGATCCGTTTCGGTCACCCTTTGAGGCGACTCACCGCCACGCCGATGTTTCTCAACCCTTCGTCTATGTTGTCTATAGACGTCGCGTAGGATATCCTTAGGTACCCTTCGCCACCTTGACCGAAAGCTGCGCCTGCAGTTGTGACGACTTTCGCATCATTGAGCAGACATTCAGCGAGCTCCGCTGAAGGCTTCCCTAGTCTCTTCACGTCCACGAAAGCATAGAAAGCTCCTCTGGGTTTGACCACTGAGAAGCCTTTCACCTTGTTCAATCCATCAACAATCACGTTTCTTCTTCTTTCGAACTCTCTCACCATCTCGGTTACAGGTTCTTGTGGTCCTCTTAGTGCTGCCACAGCTCCTATTTGTGCGAATGAAGTCGCCGAGGCAAGAGCACTTTGCTGCATCTTCACGGCCTCAGATATGATCGCTTTCGAGCCAACAAGATACCCGATCCGCCATCCGGTCATAGCATAAGCCTTCGAAAAACCGTTGACAGTCAAGACACGATCCGGATCGCTAGAGATAGCAACGATACTGCAGTGTTCTTCGCCATCGTAGATTATCTTTTCATATATCTCGTCTGAAAGGATCAGGAAATCATTCTTGGCGGCTAGTCCGTCGAGGGCCTTCAAGTCACTCCTGGTCACGATTGATCCGGTTGGATTGCATGGCGAGTTCACCACGAGCATCTTAGTTTTCGAGGTTAACCTCTTTTCCACTTCTTTCGGATCCAGACTAAAACCGCTTTCACCCTTCAGCGGCACAGAGACCGGGATTCCTCCTGCCATCTGAATGCAATTCCTGTATGTGTAGTAGCCTGGCTCAGGCACGAGCACCTCTTCCCCCGGTTCGACTGTACACATGATCGCGAGGTAGGCGGCCTCTTGGGATCCGACAGTTACGCAGATCTGGGTGGCTGGATCTGCCTCAATCTTGTTGTCCTTCTTGAGTTTCTCCGCTATGGCCTCTCTGAGTTCCAGGAGCCCAGCGTTTGGTGTGTAGTGAGTATAGCCCTGGTCAAGAGCTCGCTTGGCAGCCTCCTTGATGTGATGTGGTGTTTCAAAGTCGGGCTCGCCGAGTTCGAAGTGGATCAGTTTCTCTCCCTTGCGTTCCAACGCCTTTGCCTTTTCGAACATTTCCCTTCCCAAGAAGGGCTTGACACGGATCACTCGATCAGCTACTGCATTCTTCATTTGTATCCCTACGACAGAGCCTGACTCGTCTGTGCGAGGAACGATCTTAAGTGTTGCCTGAGTCCATTTTGCTGTCTGAGATTGCCGGTTACCTTGTGAGATGCGTCTGGATTCCCAGGCGAATCAGGCTTTCTGGGGATGAGCCAGTTCTCTGTTCACAAGAAATGTCGGTACTTCTCCTCTGACGATCCTTACCGCTTCCTCAGCGACTGCCAGCTGAAGTCTTTTCATGGATTCATCGGAAAACCCCGCCACATGCGAGGAAACGATAGCGTTTTCGAACATCAGCAACGGGTTCTTTGGGTCGGGTGGTTCTTTCTCGAAGACGTCGAGGGCGGCTCCGGCGATTCGCTTGTCGCTGAGAGCCTTAATCAACGCTTTCTCATCGACGATTGGGCCGCGGGCTACGTTGATCAGGTACGAGGTCGGCTTCAATAGGCTGAGGGCTTTCTCATCGATCAGGCCACGTGTCTCATCAGTTAACGCACAGCAGATCACAATAAAATCCGATCGACTCAACAGCGGCTCCAAGGGAAGCAACTCAACGCCAAGCTCACCCGCCTTCTCCTTCGCCACGTAAGGATCGAAAACCAGAACAGCCATACCCAAACCTCTTGCCAGCGCACCCAAGTGTGTTCCAACGCGTCCGAAACCGACCATCCCCAGTTTCTTTCCGTAGAGCTCGTTTCCGAGCATCTCCCATCGCAACCACTTCCCAGTTCTCACGGCCTTGTCTAGTTGAGGAATTCTCCTAGCGATCCCTATCATCATGCCAAGAGCGAATTCTGCGACAGATATCGAATTCACGCCGGGCGTGTTCGCCACGTAGACCCCATTCTCGGTTGCTGCCGCAACATCGATGTGATCGTAGCCCACGCCATAGGCGATCACTCCCCTCAATTTCTCGGATGCAAGAATGGCTTCCCGAGTGATCCGGCGCACGCCAGAAACGACTACTTCCGCGTCTTTCATGTCTCGGATCAACTCAGCCTCCTTGTCTCCTTGTGCCCAGACAACTTCTCCAGCACTATGTAGCAGCTTCATTGATTCGTCAGACATGGGTCTGCGATCTGCAAACAGTATCTTCGGCGTTGTCTCATTCCTCTGGAACAACATCAGCGCTTGTATTTCTATTAGTCTTTCGAGCCGTGTCGCGCCTAGACTCTGCCCGCGACACAACTGAAGCGGCTGAAGGCTTCGTACAGATCCTTAGCTTCAGGCCTTTCCGCTGGATCGAAGAGCCTACGCAATAGCAAAATACGACCTATGAGTCAGCTGTTCGACACCAATAATCGGATGGAGGAACGTGATTGGATTTTCGTTTGACGCCTCAACAGGAGCTTTTCAAGAAGACCGTACGTGGCTTCTGCGATGAGAAACTGTTTCCAAGAGCTCGCGAGATCGATGAGAAGGAAGCTGGGATTCCTGAGGAGATCATCAAGGAGATGGTTGAACTCGGAATCTTCGGTGTCACGATCCCTGAAGAATACGGGGGGTCCGCCAGCCCAGGTGAGGAGATGGTTTACGCGACGCTTGCCGTCCACGAGATCGCTCGCGGGGAGCTGTCCATGTCGCTCCCTGTGTATACGTTGTTGAATCTTGGCTGGAGCTACTTGGTTGTGCGGCACGGCTCGGAGGAACTCAAGAAGGAGGTTCTCCCAAATGTCGCTTCGGGCAAATGGTTCCTTGGAATCTGCACCACGGAGCCAGGCGGGGGATCTGACCTTGCGAACATCAAGACTACCGCGAAGAAAGTGGGCAACGAATATGTGATCAACGGTGAGAAGACCTACATCAGCGGGGTCGTTGAGGCAACTAAGAGGGGCGGCGGACACCTGACCCTGTTCCGCACCGCTCCGGAGCTTGGCAACAAGGGCATGACCTTTGCCTATGTCCCAGCGAGGCTCCCCGGCGTATCCTACACGACGTTCCGGGATATGGGTCGCATGGGCTTGTCCACCGGCGGCTTCTCATACAAGGACGTGAAGATACCTGCGAAATACGTGCTCGGTCAGGAGAACAGAGGATTCTACGTCAATATGGAGGGTTTCAACGTCGCACGCACACTCGTCGCGACCGCGTGCTTGGGCGGAGCTGAGAAATGTCTCGAACTCGGCGCCGACTACGTGAAACGTCGAGTACTCTTCGGTAGACCCCTCGCAAACTTCGAAGGCATCTCATTCGAGATCGCTGAAGACTTCGCCGAACTCGAAATGGTCAAGAACTTGCTCATCAAGGGAGCATGGATGATCGACCAGCACTACAAGGACGGAAGCTTCAGCACCAAAGAGATCAACCAAACGATCTCGATCTGCAAACTTAGAGCGCCGCTACTGGGCGTTGAGATAGTGAAACACTCGATGATGTACCACGGCGGGCTCGGCTACAGCAAGGAAAGCCCGCTGGAGATGTGTATGCGAGGTCTCATGTCCTACGTCGTCGGAGCAGAGGGCGGAGCCAATATCATGAAGATCATTATCGCCCGAGAACTGATGGGAGATATAGCGGTCCCCTACCGCGGATCGAATTCCAGATCGGCATCAGACTGAGCTCACTTGAGACTATAGAAGATAGTTTGGAACCTCGCCTCGAATCCGGAGATCAAACGTGGAACGCGTCGACGCAGCCATCATAGGCGCTGGCCTCGCGGGCCTATCGTGCGCATACACGCTTGCGAAATCAGGCATGGATGTGCTGGTGGTCGAGCGAGGCGACTATCCCGGAAGCAAGAACGTCACCGGCGGTCGGCTCTACATGAACCCTGTGAGACAGTATCTGCCGGACATCTGGGATGAGGCACCTTTCGAACGACACATCACGAAAGAAATCTTAACAATGCTGTCAGACGATTCATCTATCACGCTGACACTGCGCTCAGACGGGTACAACAAACAGCCCTACCATAGCTACACGCTCATTCGACCTACCTTCGACAGATGGTTGGCAGACAAAGCATCAGCCACAGGCGCAGCAATAGTATCGAAATACAAGGTCGAGCAGTTGCTGCGCGAAAACGGCAGGATCGCGGGAATTAGGGCTGAGGGCGAGGACATCGGTGCAAACGTGGTCGTTGCTGCAGATGGTGCAATGTCATTCGTCGCCGAGGAAGCGGGCCTGCGCCCCAGACACGAGCCACACCACTTTGCGGTTGGCGTGAAGGAAACTGTAGAACTGCCAAGGAAAACGATCGAAGACAGGTTCAATCTTCACGGGGATGAGGGCGCCGCTCAGCTATACTTTGGGAGCGTGACCAAGGGCCTGACTGGAGGAGGATTCCTCTACACGAACCGAGAAAGCATCTCCCTTGGAGTCGTGGTTGGAATAGGTTCGCTGATGGACGACGCACGACATCTTGAGACATACGAACTGATGGAGGAGTTCAAACAACGCTCAGAGATTTCCACCCTTGTCCAAGATGGAGAGACCGTTGAGTACTCCGCTCACACTATTCCCGAAGGCGGAATCAAGTCGCTGTCTAGGCTGTATGGTGATGGAATCTTGGTTGTTGGAGACGCGGCGGGTTTCGCACTGAATATGGGAATCATAGTGAGAGGCATGGATCTCGCGATTGCTTCCGGAGTGATGGCGGGAGAGGCCATAAAGGCCGCAAAAGGACAAGGAGACTATTCTGCTAGGACATTGGCGTCATATGAGACCATGCTCAACCGTTCCTTCGTGATGAAAGACCTTCGTACTTTCAGAGATGTCTGGAAGGTGCTCAACAATCCGAGACTATTCAAGAAGTATCCTGGTGCGATCAGCGCGCTTCTGACAGAGTTAATGTTCATTGACTCGGACCCGAAAGCGAAACTCTCGTCGACTGCGCTGAAACACATCAGAAAGCAGTTCCTCAACCTGTCGACCTTGAAGGACGCAGCTAGCCTACTAAGGGTGTGAGGGATGAATACTTGAAGGTCGAAGAGAAACTCGGAAAGAACGTGTTTAAGGTCGACAAGGAGGGCCACATAAAGATCAACCACGAAATCTGCCGAACGAAATGTGAACCGAAATACTGCATATTCGTTTGCCCAGCGAAAGTGTATTCACTCGATCAAAGCGGCGATGTACAGGCAAACCCTGACGGGTGCTTGGAGTGCGGCACCTGTGTTCTTGCGTGTCTCGAAACAGCACTCGCATGGCACTATCCGAAAGCAGGTTTCGGGGTTCAGTACAGATTCAGCTGAGACGGAAAGAGTCATCTAATCGAAACAGCATTGCCACTGCCTACTAACCAGAATCGTGCGAGATGGCAACAATTGCACGTCATAGCGTGTATGAAGCAGGTCGTTGACCTTCAACAGATCCGAATCAAGCGCGACACGCGCGAACCGGTGCTCGAAGGTCTGCCCGTTCTTTTCGGTGACATGGACAAGAACGCCCTCGAAGAGGCTGTGAGGATCAAGGAGAAGCACGGAGCAAAGGTCACGGTCCTGTCGGCAGGATCGGGAAAACTCAAAGATACGATCCTTGAAGCGCTTGCAATGGGTGCTGATGAAGCGTGTATAGTCGTTGACCCTGCGTGCGAAGGCTCAGACACAGCATTATCAGCATTGACGCTCGCTAGAGCGATTGAGAAGATCGGTCCATATGATCTCATATTGGTCGGAGAAGGCTCAGCCGACAACTACTCCGGCCAGATCGGTTCGCGGATTGCTGAGATACTCAATGTCCCTCAAGTCACCTACGTGAGAGAGTTGTCGATTGAGGGCAACACTGTTACAGCGATTCGAGACATAGAGGCCGCCCTTGAGGTCGTGAAGGTCAACATCCCCCTGGTCGCTTCGGTCACAAGCGAGATCAACAAACCAAGAAGAGCACCTTTGGCACAAATTCTCAGGGCCTCTCGGAAGCCGATGAAATCATTAACTCTGCAGGACCTTGAAATCGACACGGCGAGAGCTGGTTCAGCAACGTCTGCAATTCAAGTTGTCAGCAACTTGGCACCTCAGCAAGAACGAAAGGGTATCATTCTGGAAGGGGATCCTGATGAATCGGTTGGAAAGCTCGTTGATGCTCTACGGAAGGAGGGGGCTTTGCCTTGACACCCGGGATCATAGTATGTTCCGAGACAGATGAGGGAGCCTTCGGACT
>Ga0315268_10003906_pt1 | contig 16303 bp, 13 predicted proteins | sample C1_top_MG_FD_204535 | JGI IMG/M metagenome (GOLD analysis project Ga0315268, IMG submission 204535) | Sediment microbial communities from Yellowstone Lake, YNP, Wyoming, USA - C1_top | ecosystem: Environmental > Aquatic > Freshwater > Lake > Sediment | place: USA: Wyoming | collected 2017-08-01
CGTAAATGGTTCTGGTTGTTCCCGGCTCATTTTGCCCCTGTTTGCTCCGCTTGAGATAGCCAATGTAACCATTAATCAGTTGAGTCAACTTCTCTCCGTCTTCTTCCAAAGAGTCAAAGAGGTCTTCATGGATATATTTCAACTCATGGCAGATAACAAGATGGCTGAGCGTCTCCTCGAGCGAACCGCGGGCAGTGTAACAAAAACGAATATTCTCCTGATAATAAAATCGTCCATGACCTTCGGCAATATTGGCGGGGATGCTGGTCGAAGAACGTCGCAATTGCTGATTGAGATTCCACTTTTCTTCCAAAGGGAGTAAAGGCAGGACTTCACGATAAATCCGCAGGGCAAAGTTCTTTGCCTTCTTCCATGCCTCAAGTGTTTCCAGACTTTTAATACTCACACCGCACTCTCCTGATCACCGAACACGATTCCCCATTCACGAATCCCGATTCTCGCTTTCACCAATCATTATTTGATTCATATCCCAACTTTACCAACAAATCCCCCGCCACATCCTTGAAAATCCTCTTATGTTCGGCGTTGAAATATTTTTTCCACTCGCCCGTTTTCCCGGAACGGAAGGTCGGGGACCTGGTCGGATTGATGGATGCCTCCAGGGCTTCAAGGATCCGCTCACGAGGGACGGGAAGCGCAGAAGCCCCGACACGGGAAAGCAAATGGTCCAGGATCCGGTTCAGGGTCAGTATACGGTCGTTGATCAGATCCTCGAAATGGATCTGCATGACGTTGGGACAGTCGAGCCAGCCATTGTAGGCATTGAAGCGGGTCGCAATATCGAAGAATTCCACGTCTGAATCCGGTCTTCCCAAAATACTGGCTTTGAGGCGCGCATCGAAATCCGGCAGGGACGAAAAATAGCTGTGCTGGACGTGGTTCGGCTCCATGTCGGTAACATAGAAGACGTGCGAAACAACGATATCGCGCGGATCGCGGTGGATAAAGTAGGGCACAAAGGCGGGCGTGGCAACGAGCTCGACGGCTTCAGGCAGGGAAAAAAGGTGTGCCGAGGCCGTATCGAGCGGGCGCAGGGAGTGAAGCCAGGCGAGGGTTTCTTCAACATCACGCCTGCGCCCGGACTCGCCATCGTAGTTGGCAAAGAAGGAGGCCACACGACGCGAGAACGGCGCGACGTTTGAAAAGCCGAGCAAAATCTGATCGAGCAAATGTGTGCCGCTTTTGGGAAAGGAAATGCCAAGCAGGATCGGCCACCCGTTTTCAGGTGTGGGCCGGGAAGCAAAACGGAGGCGTTGGACAAGTTTTTCGGTCTGGTAAAGGCCGCGGCGGAGGGATGATTTCAAAGTCATGAGAGTATTTAACCACAGAATCGCAAAGCCCGTTAATATGAGATACTTCCGGCCCGGATCAGTGTTATTCCTTTCGGCGAAGGCCTCAAATGAAAATAACGATCTTTAATACCCCTGTTCTCAGCACGCTGCTTCATTTTCTTGCAAAAACCGGTTTGCACTTGACGGGCTGGAAGGTCGAGGGAGGCTTCCCCAACCTGCCCAAATTCGTCGTGATCGGCGCACCTCACACGTCCAACTGGGATTTCGTAATGTTCCTGGCTGTGATCTTTAACCTCAGGGCGAATGTACGCTTCATGGGCAAGGCCGAATTATTCCGCAGCCTGTTTGGATGGTTCTTCTATTGGTGCGGCGGCGTACCGGTGGACCGCTCCAAACCTCAGGGATTGGTGGAGCAAATGGTGCAGGCTTGCAAGGATGCGGACCACTTTATTTTGACCATCGCCCCCGAGGGCACGCGCACCAGGGTCCATGAGTGGAAACGCGGTTTTTATCACATCGCCAAAAATGCCGGGGTCCCGGTGGTGCTGGCGATCGTCGATGGCGCCAGAAAAGTGGTCGGCGTTGGACAAATATTTAACCCAACAGATGATATCGAAGCCGATATGAAGACCATCCAGGGGTTTTTCGCGGGAATGGTGGGGGTCAATCCGATGCGAACGGGCGGGCTGTAGCGGGGCAGCAGCACATATTTGGATCGACCCCGCTCTTCTCAGGATGCCTACTCCCTCAATAAAAAATTTCCGCCAGCCAGCACTCCATCCAGGATCACCTTCATCGCTTCGGACCTCATCAATCCGTCCAACTCAAACGACTTCAACCTCGTCTGAGTGGTGCGGACGGACGGCTCAAGAAAATCCCCGAACGGCAGCGAGGTTCGGAACAATTGATAATACAAAAATCTGCGCGCATTACGTTTGAACTCCGGTGGGACTTCGATGGTTTCAGCCGCCAAAAATTCATTGAACATGCCTGCCTGTCCATCCACCGTCTGCGGGAAGAACACGGTCGGATATTGCGTAAAGCGCGCCCTGCCGGCGCACAACACAGGTTTGCCCATCAGCGAAGCTTCCAGTCCGATGGTCGAGTTATAGACCATCACGAACTTGGAGCGCTGGATCAACTCATACGAACTCAACGCCTCCCTCGGCGCAACGAACACAACATTTTCGAGTTTGTCCACGCCCTTCTCTTCGACCCAGCCCTGCACGGTCTGGCGGCTTTCCTTGCGTGTGCGCGTCTCATCCGGATGGGCGCGGATCACGAATAACGTTTCGGGGTGCGCCCGGATGCCCTCCAGCACAAAATCAAGCCAGGCGAACATGTCGCTGTAAACCGTGTTGGCATGCGGCTGGCTGGTATCGAAGATGACATTGGTAAAGACTGGCACGATCTGCTTGAAGCGCGCCGCCTTGGCAAGGAACGATCCATCGAGCCCTTTCATATCCGCCCAAAATTTGATGCCCGCCATCGTGAAGTCGCCCTGGAAACGCTTTGCAAGATACGTGTCCAATTTTGCGTTTTGTTCGGGGTCCAACTCGAACGATCCGGGGATGTCGATCGGGTAGGCGGTCGCTTCGCCCTCGGTGAAGAACGCGCTGGCGGGCTGCAGCCCCACCTCGTGCGTGATCACCCCCAGTCCGCGTTTCTGCGCCACCCAGCGCGCCGTCGCTTCGGGGAAGAACTGCCCATTGAACACGACCACCGCCCGGGGCCGGGTCTGATCGAGAAGACTTGAGAATTTCCGGGCCACATTCCACGCCGACGAAATATATTCCCCAAGAAGATAACGCGTTTCCTGATCATCACTCAAATGATGGACTCTCAGGATCCATCTCAGCCCGGGCAGGCACAACTCCCCTAGGGGGATCCCCTCCCAATTAAAGCGCATCATCTCCGGCACCGACAAGCCCGCCAGGGCCCGTTGAAGTTTTTCATCACGCTGAAAGGTGAACCATTGAACACCGCTTTGGAGTGCAGAGGCCGGCGCGGCCTTTAGGAAATGTTCCTGACTATCCGGCAGCAAACTGCCGGACTCCAAAGACCGCAGAGTCGGCAACCCCGTATAAAGGGTCCTTGATTGATATACACAGGACTTGCACGGCGGCCCTTTATAAATATTCGCTCGGTTGGTCCCCAGTACGCAGTGGCTCATGCCGGAATTGCAGGCGAAATAGATCACCGGGATCCCCCGCAGACGGAAGCCCCAGGATGCCAGCAGGTGAAATCCGCTGTTCCACGACAGGTCGTCGATGCCTGTGGAGGCCTTGAAAAAGACCACAGGCGCGCCCTTTGCTTCGGGTTCGCGCCTCGTCACCTGCCGGGCCGTGGCCGCGATCTTCAGGTTATTGAGCCTGCGGACGAGTCCGCGCAGGATGCGTTGTTTGAAAAATTCATTTATCACAATATTCTTATGCCCTTTACTGCCTGGTTTGCAGGTTCCCGTCAAATTGGATATCCACGTATTATAATTAATAAACGTATTTTCCCAAGCCATGCAAACAAAGATATCCAGCTACATTCTGCCGCGACTTCAGGACATACTCTTTTTTTGTGTCTTTTATCTTGTCGTTGCCCTGGGACAGCACATGCTGAACGCCGATGGCGATCTGTCCAGGCACCTTTTGGCGGGCAGGGTCATATTGCAGGACAGGGCCATTCCTGCGTCGGAACCATTCATCTATCCGTATGCCGGCAGGACCTACGTCTCCCATGAATGGCTTTCGGACGTCATCTTTTATTCAGTCGACCATGCCTTCGGCCTGGCAGGCATCGTTTTGCTTTCAGCCATCCTGCTGGCGGCCGCCTCCACCCTTTTATATTCATCGCTTTCCACTCAAACCAATTATCGCATCCCGGCCCTGGCCCTGGTAACCTGGGGCGTCCTGGCGACGATACCGAACTGGATTACCCGCCCTTTTCTTTTCAGCATTTTTTTCCTCGTGATCTGGTTGATCGAGGTCGACCGTTTGGCCCGGGATGAGGCAGTTCCGATCTGGCATTTCCCTGTCTTGATGATGATCTGGAGCAACCTGCACGGCGAGTTCATCGCCGGCATCCTGGTCTTGATCGCCTATGCCGCAGGCTGGTTATGGGATTATCTATTTAATCGCGCTTCCGTAAAGATGGGGACCGGCAAAAAGCTTTGGCTTACCTTGCTCCTCTCCGGCCTGGCAACTCTCCTCAATCCGGGTGGGATCCAATCCTGGATGACCATGTTTGGCTTTTTGAACAATCACTACCTGACCTCCCTGATCGTCGACGCCCAGGCGCCGGATTTTCAGCAGCCCACGTTTTGGCTGCTGCTTGGACTGTTGATATTTTCGATTTTCATACTCTCCATTAAAAAAGAGAGGCTGCCGACCGGACAAGCCTTCCTGCTGGCTGGCTTCAGCGCCATGAGTCTGCTGGCGGCCCGCAACATCCACCTTTACACCGTTGTGGCACCGTTCGTGCTGACCAAAACATTGGCATCCGGCACGGAAATAAAATTCCTGAGCGGCGTCGAAAACACCTTGAGAATTATTGAAGGCAAAGCGAAGGGTGTTTTCTGGCCCCTGGTGACGGTGGCTGTCTTCTGCTTTATTATCCTGGGCATCGGAAGCGCTCAAAATTATCAGTTCGACCGCAGATCCTTTCCCGTGGGTGCGGTTGAATGGCTAAAAACCAACCCGCAAACAGGGAATATGTTCAACGACATCAACTGGGGCGGCTACATTGCCCTGCAGTTATGGCCTCAGCAACCGACGTTTATCGACAGTATTGCGGATTTTTCAGGCGATGTCACCAGGGAATATTTGCGGGTCATGTCGCTTTCAGACGGCTGGCAGGCTGTATTTTCAAAGTACGATATTGCCTGGGTCATTGTCCGCCCAAATTCCAGACTGGCGCAGACCTTAAAGGATGATCTTCATTGGAAAGTCGTGTACGAAGACGATACTGCGATCATCCTAAAACGCTGACCATTTCCAAAGGGCCCCAAAAAAACACCGCAGGGAACATATTGTTCCCTGCGGTGAAAAATTAATCGTCCGAAACCACGCGGCGCAGCTTCTTCATCGAGGACTTCTCAGACTCATACACCTTCTTGACCCCGTCTCCGATCGAAGCCTCACTGACCCGGATGTACTTCACCAGCCGTTCGAAGCCGCCGGGTTCAACCGAGGCGGCCTGGTCGCTGCCCCACATGGCGCGGTCCAGCGTCAGGTGGCGTTCGACCGCGCAGGCACCCAGCGCAACCGCAATGGCCGAGGGCACAAGGCCCACCTCATGCCCGGAATAGCCAATTGGGTTTTTTGGGAATTCCCTGCGCAGGGTTTCGATCATTTTCAGGTTCAACTCTTCCGGTTCGCATGGATATGTGCTGGTGCAGTGCATGATCAACAGGTTATCCGTGCCGATCACCTTCGCAGCCTTGTGGATCTGCTCCATGGTCGACATGCCCGTCGAGATGATCATCGGCCTGCCCGTTTTGCGGACGTACTTGAGCAGGGCGTGATCCGTCAATGAAGCCGATGGGACCTTATAGGCGGGCGTCTCGAACTTTTCCATAAAATCCACCGAGGGCTCATCCCATACCGATACCATCCAGGCGATGTCCTTCTCCCGGCAGTGACGGTCGATCTCGCGGTACTGTTCTTCGCTGAACTCGACCTTATAGCGGTAATCGAGATATGTGATGTAACCCCAGGGCGTCTCTCGCATCTGCTTCTGCTGTTCAGGCGGCGTGCAGACCTCGGGTGTGCGCTTCTGGAATTTCACCGCATCCGCACCGGCATGCACCGCCGCGTCGATCATCTGCTTTGCGACCTCCAGGTCGCCGTTGTGATTAATCCCAATTTCGGCAATGACGTAGGCGGGCTGCCCATCACCGACCATCCGATTTCCAAATTTTATTTCGCGTGCCATCTTAACTCCTTATCAGGATCTGATTTTATTTAGAATAAGGTCACACAACTCACGCACCGCACCATATCCTCCGGGTTTGCTGAGGACATGATCAGCAGCTCGTGCCACTTCCGGATATGCATCGGCCACGGCCACGGCCCAGCCTGCGATCTCGAAGCAGGGCAGGTCGTTGAAATCGTTGCCGACAAAAACCACGTGCGAGGCGTCCACCTTCTTTTCGATCAACAACTGCCTGAGCGCCTCGCCTTTTTTCAAAATGCCGACACCGTGCACCGCCTCGACGCCCATCTTTTCGGCACGCGCCCTGACGACGGAATTGACCTCGGACGACAGGATCATCACCTCGACGCCGCGCTGACGCAATTCCGCCACCCGCATCGAATCGGACCGCGAAGCGGCCACCATTTCGCGCCCGTTTTCATCCGTCCAGACTCGGTTGTCGGTGATGACACCGTCGAAATCGCAGACGATCAATTCGATCTTCTCGGGCATCGGACGGCGCGCCCTGCCCGGACTGACCATCTCCAGCCCGCCATGCACCAGCGCCTCGTACCTGGCCCAATCGGAAAGTGTATCGATATCCACCGTGTAGCGCGCATCGATCACCAGCGGATAAATGACGTCACCCGTCAGTGAATGTTTATCATGGATCACCGAGGTCCGAATGACGTCGATATGCCCGGTCTGCCAGTAGACCGGCGGCAGGATTTGGCGCGGTGCATTGTACGGCTCTGCGATCCCATCCACGGTTAACAACGGTTTCATCGGCCGGTCGGCACTGTCGAAGCGCCACATCTTATGCGGGTTTTGCCCCGCCGGCACCACGCCGCGCACGCAATCGGCATCCGGGTGATCGAGCAGGATCTTCACCGCAGCATCGACCAGTCCGTGCGGACGGACCGGTGAAGTCGGGCGCAGCTGGATCACTACATCGGGCTTGTAGCCTTCGTTTTCGACCAGCCATCCCAGCGCGTGTTCAAAAAGAGGCAGGTCAGTGGAATTATCCTGTGCAAACTGCGCCGGCCGCAGGAACGGGGTTTCCGCTCCCCACTGGCGCGCCACCGCCGCGATCTCATCGTCGTCCGTGCTTACGATGACGCGTGTCACACGCGATTGTCTGGCCGCTGCAATGCTCCAGGCGATCAGCGGATAGCCTGCAAAGCTGCGAATATTCTTGCGCGGGATGCCTTTCGAGCCTCCGCGCGCGGGGATGATTGCTAAAATTTCAGGTTTCATTCAATCCTCGTAGGGGCACAGCTCGCGAAGCACGCAAAGCGCACGCTGTGCCCCTACTAATATTTACCAGGCCGTCCAGCCGCCATCCACGACCACGTTGTTGCCGGTCATATACGATGACGCATCCGAGGCCAGGAACAACAGGGCGCCATTCATTTCATCCTTCTTCGCCATGCGTCCCAGGATGGTCCTGGCGGAATAATTGCGGACAAAATAATCTTCATGGTTGTTGAACACGCCGCCCGGTGTCAAGGCATTCACGCGGATCTCGCTTTCGGCGTAATACGCCGCCAGGTATTTGGTAAAGCCCATCACACCCGCCTTGGTCACGGTGTAATAGACCGGCTTGAAGGCCACACGCCTGCCATCCTTGATGTAAATGCGCTGGTCAGGGCCGTTAAGTCCATACGTGGAGCAGATGTTGATGATGCTTCCCTTTTTTCCGTGGGCGATCATCGGCCTGACGCATGCCTGCGTTACCAGGAACATGCCGGTCAGGTTTACGTTCAGGGCGGCGTTCCACTGCTCGAGTGGATAATCTTCGAACGCCCCCGGTGCAATGCCTTTGGCCGCCGCGTCAGGGTCGAACTTCGGATCGAGCGCCGCGGAATTTACCAGAACGTCGAGCCGCCCAAAATCCGAAAGGACCGAGGCGACCATTGCCTGCACCGAATCCGGTTTGGTGATATCCGTCTGGACCGCTTCGGCGCGGTAGCCGTCCTTCACCAGGGCATCCGCAACTTTTTTGGCGGCATCCCCGTTAAGATCGACCACCGCCACACAAGCGCCGGCTTCGGCCAGCGTTCTGCAAAATTCAGTACCGAGCAGGCCCACGCCTCCGGTCACCACCGCCACGCGGTCTTTTAGATCGAACTTGTCCTGGATCTTCATATGGCTCCTTGCAGAAAATAGTCACACTACGGTGCAGCTGTATAAACTTCGCCGCTGCCGGATTTCTGCGCCAAATACAACCCGGCGCTCATGATCGCAGTGTCGGTGGGGGATACATCGCCGCCGCTGAACAATGCCAGCACGGCCCGGCCCGCTTTGATCTCGGCTTGCATCTGCGCCACACCACGATCGAATCCGGGGCGCACTTCGGCGGTTACCGGGTCATATCGATCCGGCAGCACGTAAGCGCCGCGTCCCGTATATAGATATACTGCGCCCGACTGGTTGGTATAGATCATGGTCCCTGCAGGCAGGCCGCGTAAAAACGACATCGTAGATGAGCGATACCACAGGAATGAGGCAAAACCCGTCCCGCCTTTTTCGAGCTGCTGCACGGTCAAAGTTTGGGAGTAGATCGAAACCGCCATTATAAGGACCGTAACTACAATAACGACTTCACGGCGTTTGCCCCACAACCAAACACCCAACGCCACCAGTAAAACCAGAAATGAAACTTCCAGCGGGGCGAGAATTCTCGGCTGGAATTTTGTGGATGCATCAAAGAATAACATGGTGGCCACAATGGATGAAAAATAGCCGGCCATGTACAACCCGTTCGTGAACGAAACCACCTCTGTGGCCCCGGAGGTGTGCGGCCCACGGAAACTTTTCCAGCCTTTTGACACGACCCAGACCAGGACCGAACCGAGGATCAATACAATGACGATCTGAAAAAATCCGGTCTTCAAAAGTCCCTGCCGCAGGGTCTCGAACGGGACGAAAAAGTTCGAGACCGTTGACAGGCCGGTCTTTATATTATCGCCGGTAATGGGATGCCAAAGCAGGTCCCGATTGGTGGCGGTCCCTCCGACAATTTCATTCCGTACAGCCCAGATCAACGCCCACGGCAGAAAACCGGCAATAAAGATCCCGGCGCGGATGAAACGGCTGCGCCACGAATCTTGTAAAACAAAAAGCGCAGCAATAAAGGTGGGAACCAGGGCCAGGCCTGCGTAGCGGGTGAGATAGGCCGCTCCGGTAAAGAAGGCTGCCAACACCAGCCACAACCAATGCTGGTGACGCTCAAAATACAAGTCGAACATCCAGAAGGCAAGCAGGCTCAAAAATATAAAGAGCGGCTCGCTCATGGCAACTGCATGGACCCCCAATAGCTGCGAATTCGTAACGAACAATGCAGCCAGGATCAACCCCGCCGGCAGGGACCTGGTCATGCGCCAGCCGAGGATGCCAAGCAAACCCGTGTTCAGGCCAAATAATAGAGCATTGAGAAAGCGTGAACCGCGCAGCGGGTCAAGGCCAAACAATCCGATAAACGCCAGTACAGAGGGGAAACCCGGCGGAAAATGGGTCACCGGTCCGTTGCTTGCCAGCCATGCTTCGCGATAGCCGTGTCCGGCCAGCATGCTGCGCGCGCCCGCGATATATCCGATTGAATCGTCCGAGAGGCCCAGACCCTCGGGTGTGGATCTAAGGATGAGAAAAACGCCCAAAACAGATAACAGGGCAAGGGTCAGGAATGAAGCAATGCGGAGAATGGTTGTGCGGCTCATATTTTTATGTGGGGATACAGTCAGACTGTATCCCCACACTGCATGATGCTATTGCTGCGGGAGAACAAAACCCTGCGTTTCGAGATAGGTCATGATCCGGCGGGCATTCTCTTCGGGTGTAACACCTGAACCCTGCAGGGTGATCTCGGGGTCGATGGGCGGCTCGTACGGATCATCCACACCGGTGAAGCCCATCGGCTTGCCATCGATCACCGCCTGACGCGCCTTGGCATACAGACCCTTGACATCGCGCTGTTCACAGATCTCAACGGGGGTATCGATATACACTTCGACAAAGTTTTCACCCACCATCTTGCGGGCCTCCTGGCGCGTGGCTCGATAGGGGCTGATCGCCGCACAGATGACCACACCGCCCGCATGAACGATCTCACCCGCCACGAAACCAATACGCATGATGTTTGTATCGCGGTCCTCCTTGCTGAAGCCCAGGCCTTTCGAAAGATGCGTACGGACCACATCGCCATCCAGGATGGCGATCTCACGCCCGCGTTCCAGAAGGAGTGCAGTCAATACTTCGGTGGTGGCAGTCTTGCCCGATCCACTCAAGCCGGTGAACCAAATGCAGACACCCTGCGTATGGCGCGGCGGGTACATTTGACGCAGGATCTCGGCGGTTTCAGGACGTGTGAACCACGGAGGCAGCAGTTTGCCTTTCGCAAGATAATCATCGCGCACCTGGGTGCCGGAAATGTTCAATACCTTCGCACCGGCGGGAATATCCTTGTTCTCAACATAGCGGTCTTCATCGGGAAGGTAGACCAACTCCTCAAAGGGAATGGCTTTGACGCCCAACTCATGCTCGTACTTGTGCATGTTATCCTGCGCGTCATACGGGCCGTAGAAGGGCTTGCCGCTCGAATCTTTTCCCGGCCCGGCGTGGTCGCGGCCGACGATCAAATGGTTCACACCATGGTTGCGGCGGATGATGGCGTGCAGGAGCACTTCCTTCGGTCCGGCCATGCGCATGGCCAGTGGAAGAAGGGATAGGACAGTCCTGTTCTTGTCGTAATACTTTTCAACCAGCGCCTTATAGATACGGACACGTGTAAAGTGATCCACATCGCCCGGTTTGGTCATGCCGACCACAGGGTGGATGAGCAGGCTTCCACCCACCGCTTCGGCGGCGCGTTTGGTCAGCTCTTCGTGGATGCGATGCAGAGGGTTGCGGGTCTGGAACGCCACCACGTTATCGTTGCCCATCTTCTCGAGCAATTCACGGACTTCAGCGGGTGTCCGGCGCAGATCCTTGAAATCATGATACTTGGGCAGGTTAATGACCTTCAACGGGCCGGATATACAGACCTTCCCCCAGCGGGCCATCTCGGAAACCATCGGATGCTTGGAATCGGTCGAACCATATGCCAGGCTGGCCTCGGTTTCAGCGTCCCAATGGAAAACTTCGTCGAGGGTCATGACCGCGATCACATCATTATTCGAGTTGCGCAGGACGATGTCTTCGCCAACGGTCGGCAGGTCCTTCGGATCCGCTGTCAGCGTGATGGGCAGCGGGAAAAGCGTCCCGTCGCTGAGGCGCATCTCGTGCAGCACCCGCTCATAATCCGCTTTGCCCATGAAACGGTCCAGCGGGGAAAATCCGCCGGTGGCGATCAACTCGAGGTCGCACAAATTGCGCATCGTGATCTTAAGCGAAGGAAGTTTGGGGGCACGCGCAAGTTGTTCATCGCGCGCTGCGCCGGTCAGCACCAGGTTAACCAGTTTTCTGCCGCCGTAGGGGGAGATCAATTTAGCTTTCGACATTTCTACTCCATGAATTTAGAATTGCGGATGATTGCTCAAATGCAAGCCACAATTATAGCGCAATTTTTTCAAAATTCAATGACTGAATTTTAGAACTTCAAAACCGCTTCCCCTCTCACAACCGGTTCACCCCGGAAAAATGAGCCTGCCGGATGAACTGGATTCTTTGGCTGCCAGGGCAAGACGCAGTGCCTTGATTCCATCCTCCAGACTGCAAACCGGTTCGGACCTGCCGCCAACGACCTCAATAAAATCACGCATTTGCGCCATGAAAAGCTGGTTCCGTTCGAAGCCATCCGGCAGTTTGTATTGTTCGACAATGGCTGACGGAGGGTTATCGCTCGATGTTCCAAACCCGGCCGGCATTTTGAAGAATTGCAGGATGCCGTCCGCATTATCCCAACGAAGCGTGCCACTGGTGCCGACGATCTCCAGGCGGTGGACCGGCGGTCTTTGAACATAATTCAAATGCACGCCCCCGACCGCTCCATTGGAAAATTTCAACCCGATCTCGGCCACATCTTCAACGTTGATTTCCAAAGGGGAAATGTGGCCATTAAAGGACCAAACGCATTCAACGTTTCCCAACAGGAATCGCAAATAATCCAGCGGATGGGTCAGCGTGACAATGACGCCGCCGCCCAGTTCCGGGCGGGCGGCATAGCTCTGACGATAATCCTCCCATGGATGCCAGTTGGGCAAATACTCGCCCCAGTGTGCGTGGACCGTCAGGATCTTTCCAGCCGCACCCTGTTCAATTAATTCACGGGCCTTGTTCAGGGTCGGATGGTAGCGGAACTGAAACCCAACCAGGATCCTGCTGCCGCTCTCTTCCGCAGCCTTTTGCAGAGCGTCGAGCCCGTCCAGGGAATTTGAAACAGGTTTTTCCAGCAAAATGTGACATCCGGCTTGTGCAGCCGGAATGGCAACATCCAGGTGCAGGGCAGTTGGGTTGGCAACAATGACCGCCTCGGGTTTATGCTTCTTCAGGGCCTGCAGCAGATCGGTCTCGACGGGATAGCCTGCCAATTCGTCATCGGGCAGGGTGGCTCGATGGCTTCGCAGAAGGATAATATCCTTTTCCCCCAGAGCGATCAGGTTGCGAAAGTGTCGGCGTCCGATGGAGCCGAGTCCTGCAATGAGAGTCTTCATATTACCAGTTCAAATCCTTCTCATATCCCCACTTGACCAGCATTCCACCCGCGGCTTCCTTGAACAAAAGCTTATCCTTTTCCGTAAAAAGCTTCTGCCAATTTCCAGCCTGCCCTTTGGGCAGGAACGATGCTATTCCTTCGTTGCGCCTGGACTGCCACTCTTCATCGGGGTTGGAGGCCATCTCGGCCTTAATTTCCTTTTCGAGCGATTTGCCGATCTTTTTCGCGCCGAGGAACTTCCAAAGTCTGCTCATTTCCTTAAAAGGCGCCGCCAGCAGATCCTCATATCGCAAACCAAAATAATTCCTTCCATAGAGCCGCCGGCCTTCATCCTCGGTCTCCGTCAAATTCATAACCCAGCCCATTGCCACGCGTCGGATGAAGGCGCCTGTAAAAATGGAACGTGTACCATTTGTGAACGGAGCAGGGTCCCTGCGCAGGTCCTCGATGATGCGTTTATCCTCCGCGCCCAAATATTTGGACTCTTCCACAAAATTGCGGAAGCGCTCCGAGATCAGCACGTCGCGTCCGTCACGCACAATGTACACCAGTTTTGCGTCCGGGTACACCGCCTGCATATCGCGCACAGCCTGCCCATGGATGGTGGAAGAGGGACTCTTGTCCCCGACGATCCATTTGCCCTCACGGGCAGCGTCGCGTTCCAGGATGATGTCGGCGGCAGCGCGCAGTACAAGCGGCGAAAGGTCGCGTCCATGATTCCAGCGATTCGACTTGCGCGTCAGCCACTCCTCCACTTCTGGGGTGTTCACAAGCGACTTTAGCAAAGGCTGGCGTGTGAAAAAGTGCGCCTGATAACTGCAGTGCACTTCAGGGTGCAGGCGGGCTAGGCGCATGAGCAGGGTTGTCCCCGAACGGGCGTGACCGAAGATGAAGAACTTCTCGCGCGGGAAGAACTGCCTGACCTCCGCCACCTCCTCGCGGGTAATTGCAGGGATGGGTTGGCGCTTATTCTTTTTGGGATCGCCCTTGAGCAGGATGCGTGCGGCGGATCTGAAGCGGGAAGGCATTTTTATAATTACTCCAACTTATCTTTTCCAATTCAACATGATCAATCCGGCCAGGCAGACAAAGATCCCAACGATATTCACCCACGAGATCTTATCCTTAAAAAGGAATATCGCCACCGGGAGCAGGATCAGCGATGCCACCACATTGACCAGCACCGCAGCGATCCCCAGATTCCAGCCTGAACGATAAACAAGCAGGAAACCAAACTCGATGCCGACGATGGCAATGGCCAGCAGGAAGCTGGCCCAGTTGAGCTGCTTCAACTCGGATGCGATCCCGTTTTGCGCCGGAAAAAAGAACGCCACCAAAACAGTGATGCCCAGCGCTACGGCATATGTCACGATCAGTGAAATGGCGAAGTTAATATTGGACGGCACACTCTTGGCGCTAAAGTGATAGAGTGCGCTGGAACAGATGGCTAGGCTGATGGAAAAATAGAAGAGGAACATGGACCTCGATCCGGCCACAAAGCTGATCCTTTCAATGCAGGGCTGATAAAACCGGGTTGGGTTATTCCCCAACCCGGGTCCCGGTTTAATGAAGCGCTATTACTTCAGTTCCGATCCAGACCGGCGGCGTCTTGCTCGCGTCATTCAGGCATATGAGCTCGGTCGTGCGGGCCGTGGATGGGTTTTTTCCATCGACCCATCCGTAACCCCAATAGCACCCAGCCAGCACCGTGGCCTCAATTTGTTGAAATGTGCCCAGTGTATAACTATAAGTCACACATTCCGATTGGTCATTGGGCTGGTTCATGCCAAAGGAAAGGTTAACATTTCCACCCGATTTATTCACAAACAGCACTTTAACCAATGTCCCTTTTGGCTTCACCGGGGGCACCTGGTTGCATGGATCGACCGAACTTGTGGGCGGCACGGAGGTCGCCACGACCGCCGGCAGGGTCGGGAAAGGGGTATAGGTTGGCATGGGGGTTGGTGAGGGCGGTACAGGCGTAATTGTAGCTGTAGGCAGGGCAGCCTGGGTCATGGTCATTGCGACCCAGGCCTGGGTCATGGCAGCATTGCGAATATCATCCACGCTCAAGGTGGGTGTGGGTGCGGGCCCGCAGGCAGTAAGAGTCAGGATGACGAGTATGGAAATTATTATCGATACTTTTCTTTTCATTTTTTCTCCGTGACCCCATTTTTACCATGAAAAGGGCGGTCGCGTCACCTGCACAGCCTTGAAACCCGCCGTCCTTCTCAACCACTATTTTCCCAAAACGTGAAGTATGAACTCAGCCGTCCGCCTGCCGGACGATCCATCCGTGAATGTGATCTCATCCTCGACAAACCGCCTGCGTTCGGCGGAATCAAGAGACCTGTTTTTCAAATAAGCATTCAAAGTATCCCGCAGCTCGGATTCGTTTTCGGCAACCCGTCCCGCCTTCGCCTGGCGGAAGCGTTTATGTGTGGGCCAATCACCGATCTCCTTCAGGGACAGGGAGAATTTTCCCTTTTTGTTCCAGCCTCCCGAGGTATCGATCACCGCCGCCACCATCGGCGTATCATGGACGGCAGTCTCCACCAGCATGGTGGAATAGACCGTCACCAACACGTCGGAATAGGCCATCATCGAGGATTTTTCGTCCATGTCTTCACCGCCGTAGTAGCCCAATGACCCGCCAAATGACACGGGCTGAACGACATGCACATATGGATATTTCTTCTCAAGGTCGAATACGCGCTGACGTTCCTCGGCGAAGATCCTCGGCTTGTCCTGGAAGTGGCTGGGGTGCAGACGAATCAATAATTGCGAAGGCTCCGCCAGAGAATCGGATGAAACCAATTTTGCCAGCGTCTCGATGTTCGGGTAGTTCGGCGCAAAATGAACGAAGCTGCTGGCATATGAGATCAACTTGCGGTTGGGATCGAGCCCGTGCAGTTTAAAATACTCATCGCGCGGCATGAGCCACGCCTTGCGAAAATATCCGTCATAGGAAGGGATGCCGCCCACATGCACATGCCCGGGATCCCAGTCTGAACCTTTGACGAGTTCCTCTTTTTGCAGCTCTGACCAGCACGTTGCCCACTGCACGTCTGCGCCTGAGACGTTGTAACTGGAGGAATTATCCCAGCCTACAATAACGGTCATGTTTGGGATCCCCCGCCGGCTGGCTTCACGCAGGAGGTAACGGTCCATCCTCCAACCCGGAGTCGAAGCGATGACCATGTCGGGTTGGTATTTGTCAAAAAGATCGGTATACAGTCCCGGGTCGGGCGTGAAGCGCTTCTGGATCCGCACCAAAAGTTTGCGGGCGAAGGAGAAATTCCTCAAGAGCAGGATCGCCAATGTGGAAGGCAGCCACACACCCAAACGAAATTTCCAGCCATTCTCCCCCCAAACCTCCCAAATATGGCTGTCCATGGCTTCGGTGTTAATACGGCGTGAACCCCCTACACGG
>Ga0315268_10003907_pt1 | contig 16301 bp, 10 predicted proteins | sample C1_top_MG_FD_204535 | JGI IMG/M metagenome (GOLD analysis project Ga0315268, IMG submission 204535) | Sediment microbial communities from Yellowstone Lake, YNP, Wyoming, USA - C1_top | ecosystem: Environmental > Aquatic > Freshwater > Lake > Sediment | place: USA: Wyoming | collected 2017-08-01
TGATCTGCACTATAACCACCCGCATTCCTGCGAGCTGGCCGCTGGAATCATCGACCAAATCAACGCAATAAAAGAGATGGACGCGCTGCGGGTGGTGGGCGATACGGCGACTTCGGCGGGCGATGAGCTGGAGCGGTGCCTGGCCAGATTCAGTTTTCAGGGCCCCAGACTGTTCGTGGCGGGCAACCACGAGCTGTGGACGAGGGAAGACGACAGCTACCGGTTGTTCAAGGAAGACCTCCCGCGGCGGGTGCGGGCGGCTGGCTGGCAATGGCTGCAGGAGGAGCCCTTCGTTTGCGGGCGCGTGGCCATCGTGGGGACGATCGGGTGGTACGACCTGTCCTTCATGGATGAGGCGCTGGGGATTCCACGGAGATTTTACGAGAGAAAGATCTCTCCGGCTCTGGCCAGACTTTGCCCGGACGATGCGGACTTGCTCGCGGACGCTGACGACGTAGCGCCGCACGTCCGAGAGCTGCTGGCGCGATGGAACGATGGGCGGTTTGTGAAGCTGCACCGTTCTGACGAGCGGTTTCTGGGCGAGCTGCTGGCGCAACTCGAGTCGCAGCTTCTGCAGGTGCGCGACGTGGCGCAGGTCGTGGTGGCGAGCCATCACGTGCCGTTTTCCGAGCTGCTGCCGGAGGAGAGCGGCCATCATTGGCGGTTTGCGCGGGCGTTTTTGGGCAGCTCGCGGCTGGGCGACCTGCTGGGCGCGCATCCGAATGTGCGGCGGGTGGTCTGCGGGCATTCGCATTTCCCGGCCGAGGCGCAGGTGGGGCGGATCCGCGCGACGAACATCGGCGCCGGCTACCGGGAGAAGCGGTATGTCACCGTGGACCTTCCGGAATGAGGGGCATTATCTGGCGGCCACCGCGGACGGGGTCGGCGGCGAATCATCGATGGGCATTCGCCGCGTCCAGGTTTCCTGAAGAGCAACCATGCGGTTGATCGTTCTGATAACCGCGTCACGGTCGCGCGGATCGGTGACGAGGCTGGAGTTCGTGTCGAAATGCGGATGGTCGGACGCGTATACGGCATCGCTGACGTGGTTCCACATGGCGTAGCGGCCGCTGGCGCAGAACCCGTCGGCGCCGAGGTAGTGATTGGCCCAGAAGAACGTGGTGCGGGAAGAGAGGCGATGATCCCCAATGGGCGAGCCCTGTTCCCAGTCGCGGCCCCAGGCGACGCCGAGCAGGTCCAGGATCGTCGGCGACAGGCCGATGTGCGAGGTGATCCAGGGAATATCGCGCCGGGATGAGAGCGCGGAGGGCGCGAAGACGAGCAGCGGGACGTGGAACGAATACTCGTTGATCACGCCGCCGGAAAAATCGGGATCTTCGAGTCGAGTGCGGATGCCGTGGTCGCCGGTGACCACGATGATGGTCTTGTCGAGGCGTCCGGTGGCCTGGAGCTGGTCAACGAGTTCGCCGAGCCACGCATCCTGAAGCGCGATCAGGGCCCGCCCGCGGGCAACAACGGTGGTTGCCTTGCCGCCGGTGATGTCGGGCCAAGGAGCCGGCCGATCTGGGGCAGGCAGATCGCGGCGAATCGCTGGTGGTTTTGCTGCCATTTAGCCATGTCGTGCCTGAGAGCGTCGAGCGCGCTGCGATCGCGCTGGACTTGTGCGGCGGCCGGCGTGCTCGAAGCGCTGCTTTTCGCGGCTGCTGTGGAAGGGGGACACCAACGTCGCTGGATTCCTAGCATGGCATAGGTGGAATCATCGTTCTCGCGGGTGCAGGCATCGGAAGCGTACAGAGCGGTGACGTATCCGACGTGCCGGAGGGAGCGCATCAGGCCCGGAAAGCGCGCACCAGAGGTCCTGACAGGGTGAGAGCTGGCCAGGCTCATGGGATACCAGGAACTGAGGATGGAGAAGACGGCGCGGCTGGTGCAGGGATAGACGCTATGGTGCATGTCGCCGACCAAGGAGCGATTTCGCAGGCGGAGCAGCGTGGTGCAGTCGGAGGGGTCGCCGTCGGCGGGAAGGCATCGGGCCGGCGCGGTTTCGAGCACAAACAGGAGCACGTCGCAATCGCGAGCCCCGGCCCAATAGGCGGGGCGGGCCGACGGTTGGGGCGCGCCGGTGATCTGGCGATGGCGGTCGCGCAACTGGGCGGGCGAGAGGCGATCAAACTCGCTGGTGTCGATGCGTTCGCTGCCGAAGAGATTTCCGGCCAGCGCCCAGGCGATGCCGTCGTGATACCGCGTGCTCCGCATAACGGGCAGCCACGCCAAGGCGGTGATCAGAACGGCGCACGCGAGGGGCGCAAGCATCGCCAGACATGAAGAGCGCCGCCACGGCCGCGCCGGGCGGGTGGGAGTTCTTCCGTCGGGCGTGCGCGCGTCGCGGCGCCGAGCCCACCAGGCGATTGCGACCACGATGGGCACGGCGAAGGCGATCTTGGCCAGCTTGCCGGCGTTGAGATAGCGCCCGGCGGCGTCCGCATCGTTTTCCCGGAACGAGAGCTTTTCGAGGAACGTGAACGAGCTGAGGCGGTGAGGGTCGCCGACTGCGTCGATCCTGCCGAGACTCCGCGCGACAATGTTGTAGCCGCTCTGGTACATGATCACGTGCTTGAGGTAAAGCAGCATGAGGGCCGGACAAAGGGCGATGGCGGCACAGGCAACGAGCCGATTCAGTTGCCGGCCATTCGCCGCACGGGCGGGCGCCTGCGAAATATTCTGTGTTTGACGGAACATGCGAAGACCCCTGGTTGTGAAGACGGAGTGAAGGGTACGTCAAGGCGATGTTCTTACCGCCCGTGCGTTCGCAGCGACAACGAGGAAATGGGCGAAAATGAATGGGGGGGGCGGCGATATCACCTGCCGTCGCCGGCACGGCGATCGGACTGATCCAGAACGAGGGACAGTTTTTGAAGGTAGCAGAGGTCGGCATGGCAGAACGGCAGGTCGACCTGCCGGGCAAGCACGTCCTTAGACGCCTGCCGCAACCAGCAGAGCGACTCGAAAGCGCCCAGCGCAAGATCCGGCGCGTCGACGAAGTTCTCTCCGAAATGAACCTGCCGCTCCTCGCCCTGGAGCGGCCAGGTGCGGTAGAGAATTGAAAATGCTTCCCAAATCCGGCCGGCCGCTTCGGGCTCGGCAGCGCGCACGAGCGAGGCGACCTCCGGAGTGAGATCCTGGAACAGCGCCAGCTTATGCCGATGAGGCGCGACGCGGAAGGACAGCCCCTCGCCGCTGCCGATGAATTTATCGAGCTCGGAGCTGCCGCTGAACGAGCCAAGCGGCTGGCGCGCGGCGGCGCGCCACCAGGCGAGCAGGGCATCGCGCGTCTCGTCGGCCTTGGAGCGGGCCTGGCGGGCCTGGTCGGCGTCGCCGGCCGCATCGGACAGGTCCGCAAATGCGATCAGAGATGACAAGTAGCGGTTGGCGTAGAGATCGCCCCTGGCCGCATCGAGCTTCCAGCCGGTTTTGATGAAGTCGGCAAAAGACGCCCTGATGGCCGGAAAAGCCCGGAGAATGCGCTGTTTTTCGTCGCAGCGTTTTGCATACAGCCATGCCGCGTAGACGCCGCCGAAGGGATGGGGACGCGGGTCGCTGCCCAGTCGCACTCGAAACTGCTCAGGAACCCCAAACCATTCGCGTGGCGCGCCGGCGTTCAGCGGGAGGTTGCCCTGCGACGTGAAAGGGGGGCGCGACTCCCATTCTTCGGCCAGCAACGTCTTCACGCGTGTCTTCAGCTCGGGAGGGAGGTTCGGATAGGCCCAGGCGAGGCTCTCGAACAGACTGCGGTTCTCGTCAAAGAGAAAGACCCGGCCGGAAAGACCGGGATCGGTGAAGAGCGGGGCCCATTTTTTCGAGAGCACCTGGGCGACGGCATCGGCAAGCTGCTGCGAGATTTCGGAGGCGTTGGGAGCGGGAAGACCATCGGCTCGAACGGTGGGGACATTGGCACCATCGACGGCCGTTTCACCGGCGCCTCTTCCCGCCTGCCCCGCCGCGATGCACAGCAGTCGGCTGCCGGTCTGCCAGTAGATGCGATTCTCGGCGATGGCCACGCCGCCGCGACCGGGGCCGTGCCACTCATTTCGCGCCCAGGGAGGATTCTTGAAACCGCCGTAGGTGTCGCGATTCCCGCAGATCGGAAGGAGGTTGTTCGAAGACAGGCCCAAGCCGCTGAGGGTGCCCTGGTGAACGATGAGCACGGTGTCGCCGGCCACGACGAAATTCTGTGATTCATCGGCCGTGCCCCAGAAGCAGTTCCAGGGAGGCTGGCGGCCCTGACGATGGAACAGGGGCTCAATGTGGTTTTTGGGCAGATCGAGCAATTGGAGGGCGACCATCGGCGCTACGCCGTGGTTCCAGTTGCCGTAGGCGCTGCGGTTGAAGATCAAAAGGCGGCCGTCGCGTGTGCGCGCGGGCATCGCGCCCACGCCCTGGCAGCCGGCGACCCAGAGGACGGGCGCGGTCTGCGTCTGCTCGCCCGAGTCGGCGTCGAGGATGAAAAACGTGCCTGCATCGGGATTGGTGCGGAGGTAGTCGACGACGGCGCGCTGCTCCTTGGCCCAGAGATCAGCATTGCCGTGGGCGGCGTCGCTCTTGAGCCAATCGTCGAGCCTTTTCCAGTGGCTGTCGTCGGCGCCGGCGTTGCGCGCCAGAAGCGAGCGATCGCGGGCGATGCGCTGGCCCATGTTGAGCAGCGGGTTGGTGCGGACGATGACAAACGCCCGATTGTCGGAGCGAACGATCAGCGGATAGTAATCGCGTGCGGTCTGGCCGGAGAGCGGCTGGGATGTCCAGAGGGGTTTGCCATCGGCGGTGGCGAAAGAGTGAACGCGCAGGTCCTCGGAGGTCACGAATACGCGCGTGCCGTCGATGGCCGCCGTTTGGCGAACCGGCGCGGCCAGGGGCCGGCGCCAGAGCTGTTTGCCTGAGGAGGCGTCGATCGCCAAGAGCTCGCCGCCGCGCGACCCGATGAATACGCGATCCTTATCGACGACAGGCGACGCGGAGAAGCCGCCGGCGAGGGGGCCGACTCGCCAGAGCAGCTTGCCGCTGTTGCTGGCGAGGGCGTAGACGCAGCCGTCGGCGCAGGCCGCGTAAATGCGGCCGTCGGCGAAGGCGGGCGAATGGAGAAAAGGCCCGTTGGCGGCGAAGCGCCAGATCGGCTGGCCCGTGATCGCGTGCAGGGCATATAGACTGCCGCTGTGGGTCGCGATGAAGATTTTTCCGTCCGCCACGATGGGCTCGACCGCGCTGCCGAGGCGCTCGCCGGTGAAATGGCGCTCCCAGGCAAGATGAAACGGCGGCTTCAACTCGGCTTGTGTGAAGCCATCGTGCGAAGCGTTGCCGTGCAACATAGGCCAGTCGGCTCGCGCCTGAGAGATGAACAGTACAGCGACGATGCAGATCGCGCACACGCGCCGGGCGGTCCTGGATTGAGGCCTCATGCTTGGCCCTTTCGAGACTCAGTTCCCACTGTGTCTACCGTCGCACTGCTGATCGGTTGTTTATGCGGCGGGCGGCGGTTAGAGTCGAGCGATTGCCGGAAATCGACAGTTAAAGACGGAGGATTTATGAAGTTGGCGGCACTGATCGCGGGCGCGTCGATGCTGGTGTTCCTGCTCAATTCGTCTGCGCAGGGTGACGAGTTGGCCGAGGGGCAGAAGGTGAAGGTGCAGAGCGTCGTCCCGGTGCAGGCGCGGGCGTTTGCGCTTCAGGATGTGCGGCTGCTCGAGGGGCCCTTCAAGCACGCGATGGAGCTTGATCAGAAGTATCTGCTGTCGCTTGATCCGGACCGGCTGCTGCACAATTTCCGCATCAACGCGGGGCTGCCATCTTCGGCGCAGCCACTGGGCGGGTGGGAAGAGCCCAAGTGCGAGCTGCGCGGGCATTTTGTCGGCCACTATCTTTCGGCCTGCGCGCTGATGTACGCGAGCACGGGCGATGAGCGACTGAAGACCAAGGGGCAGGCGGTGGTGAAGGGATTGGCCGAGTGCCAGGCGAAGATCGGCAGCGGGTATCTGAGCGCATATCCGGAGAGCTTCTTTGACCGCGTCGAGAAACAGCAGCGGGTCTGGGCCCCCTACTACACGCTGCACAAGATCTACGCGGGGCTGATGGACATGTACGTCTACTGCGACGACCGGCAGGCGCTGGACGTGTGCAGGAAGTTCGCCGACTGGGTGATAGCGCGCAACGGGAAGCTGACCGATGAGCAGATGCAGCGCATGCTCGGCAACGAGCACGGGGGCATGAACGAGACGCTGGCGAATCTGTACGGGCTGACCGGCGAAGAGAAGTACCTGAAGATCGCGCAGCGATTCAACCACATGGCGGTGATCGGCCCGGCGTCGCAGCGGCAGGACCGGCTGACGGGGCTGCACGCGAATACGCAGATTCCCAAGTTTGTAGGGACGGCCCGCGAATATGAGCTGACGGGGCAGGATTGGCTGAAGACGGCATCGATCTTCTTCTGGGACACCGTGGTGAAGGAGCGGTCGTATGTGATCGGCGGGCACAGTGACGGCGAGGGCTTTTCGCCGAAGGAAAGGCTCTCGCAGGCGCTGGGGCCGAATACGACCGAGACCTGCAACACGTACAACGTGCTGAAGCTGACGCGGCACCTGTTCTGCTGGGACCCGCAGGCCGACTACGCCGACTATTACGAGCGGGCGCTGTACAACCACATCCTCTGTTCGCAGAACCCCGAGACGGGGATGATGTGCTACTACGTGCCGCTGCGGTCGGGGTCGCGCAAGAACTACAACGACCCGACCAATTCCTTCTGGTGCTGCACGGGCACGGGCGTGGAGAACCATGCGAAATACGGGGACAGCATCTACTTCCACGACGGCACGAAGACGCTGTGGGTGAACCTGTTCATCGCATCGGAGCTGAACTGGAAGGCGGCCGGATTGAAGCTCACCCAGCAGACGGCATTTCCGGACCAGCCCAGCTCGAAGGTGAGCCTTGAATGCGAGAAGCCGATCGAGCTGACCGTGAACATCCGCCATCCTTACTGGGCGACGGCGGGCTTTGAGATCAGCGTCAACGGCGAGAAGCAGAGCATTTCAAGCAAGCCGGGCGCCTATGCGGCCATCAAGCGAACCTGGAAGAGCGGCGATATTGTTGAAATCGCGATGCCGTTTTCGCTGCGGACCGAAGGCTTCAAGGACAATCCCGCGCGGTTCGCGTTCATGAACGGGCCGATCGTGCTGTGTGCGCAGGTTGAAATGCGCAAGCCGTTCCCGGCGGTGGTCTGCGAGAAGGAGAAGCTGCTGGCGAGCCTCAAGCCGGTCGAAGGCAAGCCCAACACGTTCACCGGGCCGGGCGATGTGTTCCGCACTCCGGGTGAAACCGGCGGCGGGGTGGTGCTCGAGCCGTTCTACAAGATGCATGGCAACCGGAATTACATGGTGTATTTCGATTCGTTCACGCCGCAGCAGTGGCAGACAAAGGAGGAGGCGTACGAGGCCGAGTTGATGCGGCAAAAGCAGCTTGAAGCACGGACGGTGGATTACGTGAGCCCCGGCCAGGAGCAGAACGAACGCGACCACCGCATGCGCGGGCAGCGCACGGCCAGCGGGGAGTTCGGCGGGCGAAACTGGCGGCACGCGACCGACGGCGGTTGGTTCTCGTGGGACCTGAAGGTGCTGCCCGAGGGGGCGCAGGAACTGTGGGTGATGTACTGGGGCGGCGACGGCGGCAACCGCGTGTTCGATATCTTGATCGACGGCGTGAAGCTGGCCACCCAGCGGCTGCAGAACAACAAGCCCGACCAGTTCTACGACGAGGTCTATGCGATTCCGGTGGACATGATCAAGGGCAAGCAGAAGGTGACGGTGAGGTTCCAGGCGCAGAACAGCGCCTGGGCGGGCGGGGTGTTCGGGGTGCGTGTGATGAAGAAGGAGTGAGAAGGTGAAATCGCGAATTCTGCGGACGGCGGCCGGCGTTTGCGCGCTGTTGACGGCGATTGTGTGCGCGGCGCGGGCCGCGGATGTCCCGGAGAATCAACAGCCGTCGACGCGCCCGACGGTGAAGACGATCGATCCGCCGGAGCGAGGGTTCTACTCGAAGCTGCTGGATTACGACGGCATTCCGATCAAGGCGCACAAGGTGGTTTCGGATGAGGCGATGTTCGAGGCGCAAAACCGCCTTTCCATGATGCTCGACAAGCTGCCGACGGTGCGGGCGAAGCTCCGTGCCGCCGGGGCCGAGCTTCACATCATCGGCAAGGACCAGGTGACAAGCGACCTGCCGGAGAACCAGCACCTGAAGGGCAAGCCCTACGATGGAAATCTAACCGTTGATCAGCGCACGCGCGGCTTGGGGGGGCTGTTGACCTCGTGCGGCGAGGAGAATCTGCTGCGCCTGGAGAAAGACCGCTATCGCGGGCGGGACATCTGCGTTCATGAGTTTTCCCACTGCATCTATGGCCACGGGCTGCCGCGCACAATTCGCCAGAAGGTGCGCGAGCAGCGCGAGCGATCGATGGCCAAGGGGCTGTGGGTGGGGTCGTATGCGGCGAGCAATGACCATGAGTTTTTCGCCGAGCTGGCCATGTGGTATTTCGGAACGCACGGCGACATGCGCATGCAGGGCAAGAAGCCGGCCGACGGGCGCGAGGGATTGAAGGCATATGACACCGAGGCGTTCGCGCTGATGGACGACATCTACAACGGACGGATTGCCGTGCCGGAAATGAACCACCAGGGAAGCCGATGAGATTGCAGCACCTCCTGTCGGCCGCGCTGCTTCAATCCGCCGTGATTCTGAGCTGCGCCAGGATTGCGAGCGGCGCTTCGGCGCCAATCGGGGTCGATCCGCGCAATTTCGAGAACGGGCTGCCGCTGCCGAAGGAAGGCTATTGCGATCAGCCCCGCGTTGTCGTGACCAGCGATGGCACGTGGGTGGCGGTGCTGACCACGGCGCCGGGTCGCGAAGGCGCTGAGGGTCAGCACGTCGTTGCCACATCGAGCAACGATCAGGGCAGGACAGGGTCGGCTCCCGTGAACATCGACCCGGCCGAAAAGCACAGGAAATCGTCGTATGCGCTGGCGCTGATCAGGCCGGATGATCGCATCTTCGGACGATGGGTCACGCCGCGTGTCCCTACAGCCGCGATGGCGGCCATACCTGGGAAAGACCGGACGCCCTGCGCTACGCTCCCGGCGGACGGGTGGTCAAGCAGCCGCGGGCGTGCGCGAAAATATGGAGGACGCGGGCGGGGCGATACCTGCTGTGATATCACAACAACAGCACGAGGTCCTACAACTCCGGGCGGGATGCGGGCAACCGCAATATCGCCTGGCTGAGCGGCGGGACGCTGCGCAACGGCCGACTGCACTGGTCGGAGCCGGAGATCGTGGCATACGTCGATGGGCACACTGGGAATGCGACCGGGGACTGCTCAGGGCCGGCGTTGATCACCACATTGCGGCGATCATGGATGGCGGGCCCAGAGCCATTCTCTTCGTCATCGATGGCGTTTTGTGCAATGGCGGCAGCCAGCGCCCCTTTGGCTACGGGCGATTCGATGCCAACATGAAGGACATCAGCGGCGCGCGAACGCTGCGCATCGCGCCGCAGCTTCGCGGCGAGTTGAAGCTGCTGCGGATTTACGGCCGGGCGATGCGAGTCAACGAAGCGGTTGGCAATCGCAATGCCAGCCTCGCGAATGGGGCCAGGGCGCGCCAATAGGAGTGCGATCCGCGTTATGGCGGTGGTTGGGCGGGCGCTGCGACGATGTGCACCTGCGTGCAGAGGTAGAGCCTGCGGCCGTCGATGTCGTAGGTCGCTTCGGCAAACATCGCCGATCGGCCGCGCTGCGGGGCTTTCAGCTCGCGGACATACCGGCCATCAATCGCCTCGAGCGGCTCGCAGCGCCAGCGCGCCTTGCGGAAGTCCTTCGTGGGCGAATCCGCCAGCCAGACCACGACGCCGGCGGGTTTCAGATCGGACTTGGCGGCCAGTTGAGCGGCGCCCGGGCGCTGCTGCATCTCCCAGGTGAATTTCGGAAGCCGGAGCTTGCCGGCGGCGCTGGCCGACAGCGCTGCGATGTCGCTGAGAATGCGCTGCATGTCGCCCAGGCCATGCCCGGCGTTGGGGATGTAGAGGATGTACTTTTCGCCGACCAGCGAGTCGTAATAGAGATTGAGCGAGTCGAGGGTCCAGTAGGGGTCGTTGGTGCCCAGCAGGATGAGCTTGGGCATCTTCAGACGCTGGCGATAGGACCAGGGGTCGACGATCGACAGCAGCCTGCGGCCGGCTTCGGTATCCATGCGATCCTGGATCTTCAGGCGGGTGTAGTCGGCGATCTGCTCGCTGTAGGCGCCATAGGTGGCGAGCTGATGCTTCATCTGGGCAGACATGTTCAGCACATCGATCACCATGGGGGCGATGGCGACGACGCGGTTGTCGGCCGCGCCGGCGAGCCATGTGGTCCAGCCGCGTTTGGATGCGCCGGTGACGACGAACTTCTGTATTTCGAGTTGCCACTCTTTGGCGGCGAATTCCTGAACGGCATCCATGGCGCGGACGGCGGCCTTGGTCATGGGCAGGAGCAGCGGCCAGTCATCCTCGCCGCCGTTGAGGTACTGATCGAAGGTGTGGGCGATGAGGCGGTCTTCGGTCAGGCCGTCATACAGCGGCTGAAACGGAACCTGCTCGAGGACCGCCACGGGCATTTGCACGGCGGTCGCGGCCGCCATGGCGGTGCGCAGCGTGCCGGAGGTGGGCGAAAGCGGTCTGGTTTCCATGCCGTCGCGCCATGAGCCGCCGGAGATCAACAGCAGCGCCTGCGTGGCTTTCCGGGTGTTGGGCGGTCGCAGGATCATCAGGCGATGCTTCCAGGCGATCTGCCGCCAGGTTTGCGAGACGAGGCGCAGCTCGGCGTAGGGCATGGGGCCGTCGTCGCGGCCGGCGATGCGCGACCACTTGTAGCTTGCATCCTTGGCGGCGATGTAGCTGTCCAGGTCGGCTCGGGCAGCGGCGCAGAAAATGGCCAGCAATGCTGCAGTTCGGAAGAATGACCGCATTTTCTCTCTCCTTCTATTCTGCACTGCGTCCGGCCGGCGCTGCGCCGGCGGGTCGGGTCTGAGGACGAGTACGGCCTTCCGCGGCCGCCACATCGCCGGGCTCGAGGAAGCGGCCCTGGTCATTTGTATTGGCTATCCAGCGGTCGAGGACGGTGCGAAGGCGACCCAGCGCTTCGCGATGCTCGGCGGCGGTTGAATCGGCGAGGTTGCGGATTTCGTGGGGATCGGTTGTGAGGTCGTAAAGCTCCTCGGCGGGCATTCGCGGGGCACAGAGGGCATCCTGGACGGCGTTGAGCTTGCCCTGAACGTGCAGCTCTTTCAGCAGGTTCCAGGCGGGGTAGGATCGCTCTTTATATTTGTTGGGAGAAAGCAGAGGCGTGTCGGGGAGGTAGTTGCGGATGTAGCGATAGCGCGAATCGCGCACAGTGCGGAGGCGCATGACCGTTTCATCGCATCGATCGCGCGCCCCGAATACGTGCTGGCGAGGTTCATCCGTGGCGTTGCCTGCGAATACTCTGCCCTGCATCTTTGGCGGCCGCTTCGTGCCGGCCATGGCCAAGGTCGTGGCAGCAAGATCAATCGCCTCGACGAACCGATCGTCGACCGTGCCGCTCTTGAAACCATCGGGTGCCGGGAAGTGCTTGGGCCAGCGGATGATCAGGGGCACATGCAGGCCTTCCTCGTAGCAGAACTGCTTGCCGCGCACGTGGGACTGGCCGTTGTCGCCGAAGAAGAGGATGATGGAATCGTCGGCGAGGCCGTCGGCTTCGAGTTGTCTGAGCAGCAGGCCGATTTTTCGGTCGAGTCCGGCGGCGGAATCGAGGTACTGGGCCCAGTCGTTTCGGACGAGCGGGTGATCGGGGTAGTATGGGGGGATTTCGACCTTGGCCGGATCGGCCCTGCGCGGGGCGTTGTACTTGCGGTGGGTTTCCTGGAAGTTCACCTGCGCATAGAACGGCTGATGGGGTTTGAGGTCGTTCCAGGCCGCCGAGTCGAAGGGTCTGCCCTTGTAGGTGAAGTTCCAGTCGGTTTTGCCGGTGCCGCGGAAACCGCAGGTTCCGGGAAGCTGAGTGATGTTGGCCGTGAGATAGCCGGCTTCGCGCAGCAGGTCGGGCAGGATGCGCACGCCCGAGGGGAGAGTGAACCCATCATCGCGATGAGAGCGGTGATTGTGCGCGCCGATCGTGGTGGCGTACATGCCGGTCATGAAGGCGCTTCGGCTGGGCGAGCAGACGGGGGCGGTGGTGTAGCAGCGGGTGAAGCGCACGCCCTGGGCGGCCAGCGCGTCGAGGTTGGGAGTGGAGGCCTGCGGTGTGAGCGAGCAGCTCATCGCCTCGGGGCCCATGTCCTCGGAGATGAGCCAGAGGATATTGGGGCGGGAGCGCGGCTGGGCGGCGGATGTGAATCGAACCAGCGATGTCGCCGTGGCGGCGGCACAGAAAGCTCCGGCGGATTGCAGGCACGCGCGCCGGGTGGGTTTTGTGGCTTTGCCTTGTGAAGACATGGCCGGTGCACGTTACTCGATCTGCCGCCCCCCTGCCAGCAGCGCATCGCGAAGGCGGCTTGCTTTTATGCGCGCGGGCGTCGACATTACGCCCACGCACGTGCAAATGGAGGAGACATGCGTGTGAGCGGCACGCCCGCGGCAACGGCCGGGGCTGCGCTGATTCGCGAGCGGCCGGGCGCGTTCAAGCTGGGGCAACGCGAGCATGATGCGATCTTCGGCGAAGCGGATTGGCAAGAGTTCCGGCGGAAGATTGATGATGCGATTGAGGGTTTGAGGAATTGAGTCGGGAGCACACATGAAGACGACAATTCAAATCGCAATGGTTCTGCTCACTCTGGTTGGACCTGCCGGGAACGGACTTTGCGCCGAGGCGCAGCGAGATTTCTCACCGCCCGCCGACGAGCGGCAACTGCCGCGGAAGATGCACTCGGAAATGAGCGAGCTGCCTGTGGTCAAGGTGGGGCAGGCGAATGCCGACATCATCGGCTCGGACAACCGGGCGCTGCAGGCGGCCGTCGACTACGTCGCGGCGCTGGGCGGCGGTGTGGTCCAGATCGGGCCGGGCGAATACGTCATGCGCGATTCGCTGCACCTGCGGTCGTTCATCGCCGTGCGCGGGACGGCCGGCAGGACGATCCTGCGCAAGGCCGATGGCGCGGCATCGGCGTTGGCGCTGGATGGCGATTACGGCGAGGAGCAGATTACGGTCAGCGATCCTCAGGGATTTCAGGTGGGCGATGGGGTGGCGATCTGGGATTCGCAGGCCGGCGGATTTCACACCACCGTCGCGCGCATCACCGGGCGGCGGGGCAACACGTTTTCGATCAGCCGACCGCTGAACGCCGACTGCACGGTGGCGCGAAGCGCGAAGGCGGCGACGGTCTTCCCGATCGTCAGCGGGTACGACGTGGAGGGCGTGCGCGTTGAAAACCTCATCATCGAAGGGGCGAGGGACCGCAATGTGGCGCTCAACGGCTGCCGTGGCGCCGGCATCTTCCTCTATCGCGGGTTCGGCGCCAGCATCAGCGGCTGCGTCGTGCGCAACTACAACGGCGATGGCATCAGCTTCCAACAGTCCAACGACGTGACCGTCACCGACTGCATCGTCGAGAACAACGCCGTTCTTGGCATCCACCCCGGCAGTGGATCGCAGCGGCCGACGGTCCGCAAGTGCATCGCGCGCGGCAACGGCGATGATGGGCTGTTCCTTTGCTGGCGCGTGCGGCATGGCACATTCGAAGACAATGTGCTTGAAGGCAATGGCCGATACGGAATTTCCATCGGGCACAAGGACTCGGACAACCTGCTGCGGCGCAATCGCGTGATCGGCAACCGACGCGATGGCGTCTGCTTCCGCAACGAAAGCCTTGGCATGGCCGCCCACCGCAACCGGCTGGAAGATAATCTCATTGAGAACAACGGCCTGTCGGATGAGGTGGCCGGCATTCGCATCATGGGCCAGACCAACGACCTGGCATTCCGCGGCAACACCATCCGCGATACGAGGCCCGTCGGACAGCGAAAGCAGATCGTGGGCGTGCAGATCGATGCAAAAGTCGGCCCCGTCACGCTGGAAGGCAACTCGATCGACGCGGCCAGCGCCGTGAAGGACCTTCGGCCCAAGCCTCAGTGAGACGACTTGCCCGAGACAAGCTTCACCGAGAATTTGCCCACCTTGCCGGCGACGGCCCAGTTACCGCTCAGGTCGGAAACGTGGCGGTTGCGCAGGAAGATGGTGTAGAGGCCCTTGTCGGGCTTGTCCCATGTTCCGCCGGGGGCGGTGATGATGTACTTGGCCTGGATGGTCGTTGAATTGCCGCGGGGCTTTCGCCAGACGAGCTTGGCGCGCTGGCGGTATCCCCGTGGTCCTTTGATTTCCAGGTCCCAGTCGCCGATGGTCGCGGCTTTGAGCTTCAGCGGGGAGCGATACGTCACCATGAACGTGTAGGTCTTGCCCCCCAGCCGCGTGATGGTCGCAGCGCGCACCGACGCCGTCGGGGCTTTGATCAGCGGCGGAATCGTTTTCTCGCTCAGGGCAAAATCGCCGATCCAGATTTCGGGGCTGGAGGTGTTGTGGCGCGATCGGGCGTCGCGGCCGAAACGGAAGGCCTGGGCCTGGGCGGAGCCGAACTGCATGCACTGAAGGTTGTGCGGGCCGGCCGCGTCGCTCCAGATCACGTTCTCCATGTCGGCGTTGCCGGCGTTGACATACATCGAGCGCAGCGTGGCGACGGGCTGGGAGCTGGCCTGGGGGACGTCGAGCGTCACCTCGACACGGAGCGCGTCGCGGGTCACGCTCGCGATGTGCAGAGTGCCCGAGTCGCCGTTGGCATACTCGATATGAAAGCTGTCGGTTGCGCCGTCGTAGCTGAGGGCGCGGATCTCCGAATAAGGGCGGTCGGCAATCGCCGCACGACCAACGATCACCGAGCTGCCAAAAACGGTGTCATCGCGCCCGGCCGGCGGCAGCGGCTTGAGCCGCACGTAGCCGTCGGAATAGATCACCAGGACCTGCGGAAACGCGCCGGTGCCGGCAATGCGCCTGTGCAGGGCGATGTAGTGGACCGATGTTTCGGTGTTGCCGTTGACTGTGAAGCTCATCGCCTGCGGCAGCCAGAACTGCGGCTCTCGCTTCACAAGAATCTTGGTGTCGGCGTTAACGTCCACCTGCTTTTCGAACGGATTCTCATACGGATAGCTCTTTGTAGGCGGGCCGGCGTTGGTGAAGTCGGCGGCGGTGATGTCCTGGCCGATGTCGTAGGTCGGGTGCGTGGCCTCAATGGCGTAGCTGACCACGTGCGCACCCGCGGCGGGCCGCGCGGCGATCGGGATGTTCACGTTGTCATCTTCCGCGCAGCGGGTCACCGCGCTGTGATTGATCGCGGTGGCCAACTGGCCTGAACCGGGGCGCGTGGCACGATCGTCGATGCGCACGACGACCGAGGCGACCGCCTGGGCGTTGTAGGCCGCGTCGGGGCTGCTCACGGCGTGAGTGATGCCGGCCAGGTGCTGCCCTTCGAAGACAGCATCGTCCGCCGCCATCACCCATATGCTCTGCGGAAGATCCCAGTTATCTGGAGTGAATGTCACCGAGGCGGGATAGATCGCCAGTTGGCTGCCGGCGGTCGCGGTGACCGTCACGTTGGCCGTCGGTTTGGCCGTCAGCACCAGCGTGTAGCCGTCGGCCGTTCTGCCTTCGGTAACAGCCGTGCTGCCGTTGCTCTCGGTGATGATGACCTGCGGCGTGGCCGCCGGGCGAACCAGCTTGGCTGTAAACACATCGCTGCCTCCGCCGGGCGTGCCCTGGAAGGCGCCGGGGGTGGCCAGGTCGGTGGACTCGGTGATTCCGGCGAGGAACGTCGTTCGCGTCGCGGGATCGACGGCGATGGCGGCGCCGGCGTCGCTGCCGTTGCCGCCGAGATAGCTGACGGTCATGATGGTTCCGTCAGCGCCGAGCTTGGCGAAGAACGCCTCATCGCCGCCGCCCCGCTGCGACTGAAACGCATTCGCCAGTGGGAAACCCTCGCTGCCCGCGAAAGTGCGGCCCGTGACGTAGGCGGTGTTGTGCTCGCCGGCGACAACGGCATCGGCATAATCGAGCGCACTCCCGCCGATGGGCGTGCGATAGACGAGCGATGCACCGTCGGCCGCCAGCTTCCAGATCATGGCATCGCCGTTCATATAAGGCGCGCCGTTGCCGACGGCGCCGATCTGGGCGGCGATGATCGCGTTGCCGGCCGAGTCCACGGCGATAGCCTTGGCCTCATCATCGGTGTCGGTGCCGAGATAGGTGG
>Ga0315268_10003908_pt1 | contig 16299 bp, 25 predicted proteins | sample C1_top_MG_FD_204535 | JGI IMG/M metagenome (GOLD analysis project Ga0315268, IMG submission 204535) | Sediment microbial communities from Yellowstone Lake, YNP, Wyoming, USA - C1_top | ecosystem: Environmental > Aquatic > Freshwater > Lake > Sediment | place: USA: Wyoming | collected 2017-08-01
GGCTTTTATTTCAACACGGTTCAAAACAGGCCGGTTTATTCGAGCTCGCCGTTTAAAAGAGGCGTTTGCCTTAAAGTTTTTACGACAACTCCGAAGAAACCTAACTCGGCTTTGCGCAAGGTTGCCCGTATTCGTCTTACCAACGGCATGGAAGTCACGGCTTACATTCCGGGCGAAGGACATCAGCTTCAGGAACACTCAATCGTTGTCATCCGCGGCGGCCGCGTTAAGGACCTTCCGGGCATCCGCTATCACATAGTCCGCGGCGTTCTCGACACGACAGGCGTTGAAAACAGAAAACAACAGAGATCAAAGTACGGAGCGAAGAGACCGAAGGCCAAATAAGCACACATATAATCAATGAGAAAGAAAAGAGTTTATAAAAAATATTATCAACCCGACCCGGTTTACAGCCGAGTTGATTTGAGCCGTTTCATAAATTACGTAATGAGCGAAGGCAAAAAAACCATAGCCAGAAAAGCGGTTTATGACGCTTTGGAGAAAATAAAGAAAGACACAAAGAAAGAACCGATGGAAATATTCGAGCAGGCGCTGGAAAACGCTTCTCCGATGATAGAGGTTTTTTCGAAGCGCGTCGGCGGAGCCAACTACCAGGTGCCGCGCGAAGTCCGTCCGCAAAGGCGTTTCATGCTCGGGGTGCGCTGGATAGTAAATGCGGCTCAGGCAAAGAAAGGAAAGCCGATTGCAGAAAAGCTCGCCAACGAGCTTATGGCTGCAGCCAAAAACGAAGGCGACGCAGTTAAGAAGAGGCAGGATATGCACCGCCAGGCGGAAGCCAACAGGGCATTCGCTCATTTCGTAAGATAAATTCAGAAATCAGAAACTAGAATTCAGAATCCGGAAATCAGCAACTCCGGGTTCTGGATTCTAGATTCTTTTAAATTATGCCAAGAAAATACCCAATCGAAAAAACCAGGAATATCGGCATTATCGCACACATTGATGCCGGCAAGACGACCGTCAGCGAGCGCGTTCTTTTTTACACGGGTGTTTCTCACAAGATAGGTGAAGTGCATGAAGGCGACACCGTCATGGACTGGATGGAACAGGAAAGAGAAAGGGGAATTACCATCACTTCCGCAGCCACAACCGCTTTCTGGACGCCGACATACCGCAAAGGCGACAAAAACTTCGAGCACAACATAAACCTTATCGACACGCCCGGACACATCGACTTCACGGTTGAAGTTAAGCGCTCTCTCCGCGTTCTCGACGGCGCAGTCGTGGTTTTCGACGGCGTCGCCGGAGTTGAACCGCAATCCGAAACGAATTGGCACTACGCGGACGAATACAATGTTCCGAGGATTTGTTTCATCAACAAACTGGACCGCATGGGCGCAAGCTTCGAGAAAAGTTTTGCTTCCATAAGAGAGAGACTTACACCCTACGCTTTTCGCGCGCAGTTGCCAATAGGCAATGAAGCCGACTTCAGCGGGGTTGTCGACCTCCTGCGGCAGAAGGCTTTCGAGTTTCAGGGAGAAAAAGGCGAGCGCGTCGTGGAAATTCCGGTTCCCGAAAATATGAAAGCAGATATGGAAAAATATCGCCGTGAGCTTATCGAGGCCATTGCCGATAACGACGACGCATTGATGGAAAAATATCTTGCCGGAGAAGAAATCCCGCTTGAAGACTTGATGCGCGTTTTGAGAAAAGGAGTCATTGCCAACAAAATAATCCCGGTTTTCACGGGTTCCGCTCTTAAGAACAAAGGAGTTCAGCTGGTTTTGGACGCAGTTGTTGATTACCTTCCTTCTCCGGGAGATTTGCCGCCGGTTAAAGGCACTGATCCTGACACGGCAGTAGCGGAAATTTTCAGAAAAGCAGACGATGCCGAGCCGTTCACTGCTCTGGCTTTTAAGATCGCAAACGACCCTTATGTCGGCAGCCTTACTTATTTCAGGAATTACTCCGGGGTTTTAAAACGCGGCTCTTATATATTGAACGGCGCCAAAGGACAGCAGGAGCGCGTCGGCCGCATCGTGCGTATGCATGCGAACCAGCGCGAAGAAGTCGATGAAATTTACGCGGGAGAAATCGCGGCCATTGTCGGATTGAAAAACACCGGAACTGGCGACACTCTTTGTTCTCCGGACTTCCCGATTGTTCTTGAAAAAATCATATTCCCCGAACCGGTTATCGGAATCAGAATCGAACCGAAAACCAAAGCCGACCAGGAGAAAATGGGTACTGCTTTGCACCGTTTGGCGGATGAAGATCCGACTTTCCGTGTTGCCGGCGACCCCGAAACAGGAGACACCATCATTTCCGGAATGGGCGAGCTTCACCTTGAAATTATTGTGGACAGAATGAAGAGAGAATTCGGCGTCGAGGCCAACGTCGGTCGTCCTCAGGTTGCCTACAAAGAAACTATAACCGCCGAAGCGGAAGCGGAAGGAAAGTACATCAGGCAGTCCGGCGGACGCGGACAATACGGACATTGCTGGCTTAGAGTGAAACCGCTTGAACGCGGGAAAGGATTTATTTTCGAAAATGAAATCAAAGGAGGAGTAATTCCGAACGAATACATTCCGGCCGTCGAAAAAGGAGTTAAGGAAGCTCTCGACAAGGGTGTCATAGCTCACTACCGGATGGTTGATATTGAAGTTGCTCTTTATGACGGTTCTTTCCATGAAGTGGACTCTTCGGAAGCCGCTTTCAAGATTGCCGGTTCGATGGCTTTTCAGGAAGCCGTCAGGCGCGCCAAGCCGGTTATTCTCGAACCGATAATGAAAGTACAGGTAATAGTTCCTCAGGAGTTCATGGGAGAAATAACGGGAGACATAAATTCAAGGCGCGGAAAGATTGAAACAATGGGCGACAGGGCTAATACCAAAGTCATAGACGCCCAGGTCCCGCTTTCTGAAATGTTCGGATACGCAACAGGGCTTCGTTCGCTGACCCAAGGTCGAGGCAGTTTTAGCATGGAATTCAGCAGTTACGAACCTACCCCGAACAACATCGCCCAACTGATAATAGAAGGGAAAAAGAAGTGATATTCACAGCTTTTTCTTGACAATTTCTGGTTTAGAGTTACAATTTCACAACTGTTAAAAAACCAGGTCGAATCCAGGTAATAAATAAAAAAACAAAGCATAAACTTTAAAAAATGGCAGAAAAAGAAAAATTTTCGAGGGAAAAACCCCACGTTAACGTAGGAACAATCGGACACGTTGACCACGGCAAGACCACTTTGACCGCGGCCATGACACACGTCCTCTTCATGAAAGGTCTCGCTTCAAAAGAAGAAGGTGTCGACAACATCGACAACGCTCCGGAAGAAAAAGCGCGTGGCATAACCATCGCTCTTCACCACTCCGAATACTCGTCCGCGAAGAGGCACTATGCGCACATTGACGCTCCGGGCCACGCCGACTACATAAAGAACATGATAACCGGCGCCGCCCAAATGGACGGAGCAATTCTCGTGGTCGCGGCCACTGATGGCCCGATGCCTCAGACCCGCGAACACATCCTTTTGGCATATCAGGTAGGCGTGCCGAAAATAGTTGTTTTCCTCAACAAGTGCGACATGGTGGACGACCCAGAACTCATCGACCTCGTCGAATCCGAAGTCCGCGAACTTTTGAAGAAATACAACTTTGACGGAGACAACGCTCCGGTCATACGCGGTTCCGCTTTGAAAGCCCTTAACACCAAGTCTCCGGACGAGCCGGATGCAAAACCGATACTTGACCTCGTTCAGGCTTTGGACGACTACATTCCGGACCCTGTCCGCGATCTCGACAAGCCGTTCCTTATGCCTATAGAAGACATATTCTCGATTGAAGGACGCGGTACCGTTGTTACTGGAAGAGCTGAACGCGGCAAGGTTAAAGTTAACGAAGAAGTAGAAATCGTCGGATTGAAACCGACTGTAAAAACGGTTGTTACCGGCATCGAAATGTTCAACAAACTTCTCGACGAAGGACAAGCCGGAGACAATGTCGGAATCCTTCTCCGCGGACTCAAGAAAGACGATGTTGAGAGAGGACAGGTTATCGTCAAGCCCGGCAGCGTTACTCCGCACACCGAATTTGAAGCCGAAGTTTACATTTTGAGCAAGGAAGAAGGCGGACGGCACACTCCTTTCTTCACCGGATACAAACCGCAGTTCTATATCAGGACTACCGATGTTACCGGAGACGTTGCCTTGCCGGCAGGAACCGAAATGGTTATGCCTGGCGACACCGTCAACGTTACCGTGAAGCTCATCTCGCCCGTTGCGCTTGAAGAGAAACAGAGATTCGCCATCCGTGAAGGAGGCAAGACTGTAGGCGCAGGAGTTGTGATTAAAATAACGAAGTAAATTGAATCAGGCGAACATTCGCCCAAAAAGAACCAAATGGCCAAAAAAGAAAACGATCTTCCGCAGAAATTAAGGCTCCGCCTGAAAGCCTATGACCACAAACTCATAGACAACTCGGCGAAGCAGATAATAGAAGCGGCGGAAAGGAACGATGCCAAAATAATCGGCCCGATTCCTCTCCCGACGGAAATAAAAAAATATACCGTCAATCGTTCCACTTTCGTCCACAAGGATTCCCGCGAACAATTCGAATTGAGGATTCACAAGCGCTTGATAGACATCTCCAATCCGAGTCAGAAGATAATAGAATCACTTTCGAATCTTAATCTTCCCGCAGGCGTGGATGTGGAAATCAAGATGGCGTAGGTGGCGAATAGCAAGCAGCTGAAAACAAAAAACCCGCGTCATGCGGGTTTTTTGTTTGACGATGATTTAACGCAGTGTTAATTTTATGACACGCAACTTCACAATTTTTTATTTAGAAGGAGGCAAGTATGAAAGGTATCAGGCCTTTTCACGAAGCTATCGTGGACGAAGTGAACAAGATTGATACGCCGTCGCTTACGGTATTCAAGGCGGTCTTATTGGCTCTTGCCGAGCTTACCAAATCCTGCAGAATCCCAGCCAATCACGATGCCATCGCAAAAGCGTTCCGCGAAAGAATGGAGGTATTGCTGACCTACGATTTCCGCAATTTCCGCGGCGAGATGGATCCGCTTTTCAATCACATTGATTCCGAAAAAGAACGATGCGCTCTGGAAATCGCAACGCATCTGCAAAAAAGAGATGGAAAGAAACGCCGCAGCAGTTTCGACGCTTCAACGCTCCGCAAGAGTTAAATGCGGCCAACGCGACGAATATGGAGATAAATCATGCCAAAGCCCATATCATTTGAGAGAGTTGTCGTGGATAAAGTCGCCGAAATTGATTCCACGATGCTGGAAACATCCGTTGCGGCCTTTATCAATCTGGTGAAGCTCGCTAAGGAGTGTGAGATCCGCTTTAATCACGACGCCATCGCCGAAGCGTTCGAAGCAAAAACCGCCGAATTCCTGAAGCTGGGGAATTGGAATTTTATCGGCCTTAGCTCGCTTCTCGCCCATATCACGGCCGAAAAAGCCAAGTGGACTGTCAAAGTCACTGTGCTTGGCGAAGAAGGCGCCGACGCCGCCTGTTTTCACGGCCATTTCCGCGAGGCGGAAATGCACGAGGAATTCATGGGGCGAACGGCGGACTAACCAGCTCGTTTTCCGCTATGTCTGCAGGCCATCCTCCAGCCAGTTTTAAGCCGGGACTTCCTTACGGGGGTTCCGGCAGTTCTTTTATATTGACAACTTCTCTTTATTTAAGCTATCATCTGTCCATCTCTTTAATGGACGTTCTGAACAATAGCTAAGAGCGTTTTCACCCCCACACCTAACGAGTATTGAATTCGTTAAGTGTAGGTGAGATCCCAGATACTCATTAGGTGTGGGGGTTCACAAGGATAGCCACCGCAGGGCTGTGCCTTGGCGGTTTTTTATTAATAGCCGCGGGAGATAAAAAACATATGTTTATACTGGGTAAAAAATTGAACATGAGCCAGATTTGGAGAGAAGGCAAGGTCATTCCCGTGACCTTGATTGAGGTTTCCAAAAATAAAGTAACGCTCGTGCGCACAAAAGAAAAAGACGGATATGAAGCAGTCCAGCTTGCAAACGGGAAGAAAAAGCGCGAATTCAGGTTCGCGACTTCTCCTTCTGCAAAAAAAGAAGACTATCAGGTTGGTGCCGAGTTTGACGCATCGGCTTTCAAGGAAGGCGACGTAATCAGAATCACCGGAGTTTCAAAAGGACGCGGATTTCAGGGTGTAGTTAAGCGCCATGGTTTCGGCGGAGGACCGAAAACGCACGGACAGAAAAACCGCTTGCGCGCTCCGGGCTCTATCGGTTCGACCGCCCCGCAAAGAGTTTTTCCCGGCAGAAAAATGGCCGGACGCATGGGTAACGACAGAGTTACCATTAAAAATCTGAAAGTTGCGGGCATCGACATGGACAAAAATATTTTAATGATCAAAGGCGCGGTTCCGGGAGCTCGCGGAGGGCTTCTCCAGATATCAAAGATTAAATAAAAAAATGAAAGAAGCGCTTTATAACTGGAAAAACGAAAAAGTAGGCGAAGTTAATTTGCCGGATGCCGTTTTCGGGGCGCCGTGGAAAGAAGCGCTTGTCGTTCAGGTTTTGAACGCTCAGCTCGCAAATCTCCGCCGTCCATGGGCTCACGCCAAAGGACGCAGCGAAGTAAGAGGCGGAGGAAGGAAACCGTGGAGACAAAAAGGAACCGGACGCGCTCGTCACGGTTCGATACGTTCTCCGCTTTGGAAAGGCGGAGGCAAAGCGCACGGCCCGAGCAATGAAAGAGATTATTCTCAGAAAATAAACAAAAAAATGAAACGAGTTGCGCTTATCAGTCTGCTTTCAAGGAAGCTTAAGGACGGAGAAGTCCGATTTTTCGACACGCTTCAGATAGAGGCTCCGAAGACCAAGACTCTCGCGCAGCTCATGAAAAACACGGTAAAGCTCAGAAAGAATTCCAAGAAATACGATGTTCTTTTTATTCCCGATATCGAGAACAAAAAGATTTTCAGGGCGGCATCAAACCTTCAGAAAACCGCCGTTCTTAGCCCGGAATCACTTAACGTTTACGATATATTGAACCACAAGAATGTATTCATCGACCAAAAGGCCGTTTCGGTGATTGAAAAGCACTACAAACTGGCAAAATAAAATGAAAAGCATTTTTATTATAAAAAGACCGCATATCACGGAAAAAGCCACTGATTTGAGCAAAATCGGCAAGTATGTTTTTATGGTAGAACCTTCCGCGACCAAGAACGAGGTTAAAAAGGCCATCAAAAAGATCTACGGCGTCGACGTCGTAAAGATTCAGACCGTAACCCGTCAGCCGAGAATGAAAAAGACCCGCAGCAGGACGGGCGCCAAACCAGGCTACAAAAAAGCCATTGTCGGGCTTAAAGAAGGACAGAAAATAGAAGTCAACTAAAATGAAAAGCTACGCACCAACAACTCCTTCAAAGAGACAAACGACCCACCCGAACTATTCGCATCTTTCGAAGGTGGAACCGCACAAAGCGCTTACCAAGAAGCTGAAAACCCGTTCCGGCAGAAATAGCCAGGGCAGGATAACTACCCGTCATCAAGGCGGAGGACATAAAAAACTTTACCGCATAATAGATTTCAGGCAGGGCAAGCTGGATAAGCCGGCAAAAGTGGAAACTTTGGAATATGATCCGTACAGAACGTCTTTCATAGCGCTTCTTAAATACGGCGACGGCGAACGCCGCTATGTTATCGCTTCGGACGGGCTTCAGATAGGCTCGGAAGTTATCGCTTCCGAAGCGGCTCCGCTCAAGCCGGGCAACCGCCTCAAACTGAAAAACATTCCAGTCGGCTATCAGGTCCACAGCGTTGAACTCAATCCGGGACGCGGAGGACAGCTGGCCAGGTCAGCCGGTTCTTACGCGGAAGTTCTTGCCAACTCGAACGGATACACCGACTTGAAACTTTCTTCGGGAGAAGTCAGGCGCGTGCAATGGGAGGGTTATGCTTCCATCGGCCAGGTTTCCAATCCGAAACACAATCTTACCGTCATAGGCAAAGCCGGGCGTTCACGCTGGCTCGGCATAAGGCCGACTGTCCGCGGTACGGCCATGAACCCCGTTGACCACCCCTACGGAGGAGGCGAAGGCAGGCAGCCGCGCGGAACCAAGCGTCCGAAGACCAAGTGGGGCAAGATCACCGGCGGAAGGAAGACGAGAAACAAAAAGAAATGGTCCACAAAACTGATAATAAAAAGGAGAAAATAAAAAATTAAACATGTCGCGTTCATCTAAAAAACCGCCCTATGTGGCGGCCGATATCCTGAAAAAAATCTCACGGCAGAAAGCCGGCGAGGGCGCTCCCATAAAAACATGGTCGCGCGCTTCCGAAATCGCTCCCGAGATGGTTGGCTACGCGTTTGCCGTTCATAACGGAAAGAGTTTTATTGAAGTGAGAATCAGCGAAGACATGGTCGGACACCGCCTTGGAGAATTCTCTCCGACCAGGAAATTCGTCAGGCATGGAGGCAAGATTCAGAAGGAAATCGAACAGAAAGCGCAGACCGCTCCGGCTGCCGCGGCTCCGAAAAAATAAGAAAATAACATGGCTGAACAAATGAAAGACAAAAAAATAGAAGCGGCGGCGATTGTCAAAAGAGAGACCGCGCGCTTGAGCTACCTTAGGGTTACTCCCAGAAAAGCGGGAGCCATCGCAGGCTTACTCAGAGGACTTAGCGTCAATGAAGCCGAAGCCCAGCTTGTAACGCAGGGACGCCGCGCAGCCAAGCCGATACTGAAACTTCTCCGTTCCGCGACTGCCGGAGCTGTCCGCAATTTTCATGCCAGCCCTGAAAAACTTTATATAGAGAGCATCAGGGTTGATAAAGGGCCAATGCTTAAAAGAATGCTGCCGCGCGCAAAAGGAGTAGCCACCCCTATCCAAAAGAAAATGTGCCATGTTACTCTTGTCCTTGCGGAAAACCCGTCGCCGAAAACGAACCGCTTCAAGATTGTGGCTAAGAAAAAAGTAAAAGCCGTCAAGGAAAAGGAGGAAGCCAAAAAGGGAAATAAGAATATTCCCGAAAAAGAGCAAGCCGAGCAGGTTTCTCCTCGCCAGAAGCAGAATCCGGGATTTTTCAAAAAAGTCTTCAGGAGAAAATCGATGGTATAAGAAAATGTCTAAAACAAATAACAAACAACAAACAATAACATTTTCTTCATTTGGTTCGCTCGGCCGATATAAAAGCAAGTTTTATCTCGGCCTCGCTGCCAAATGTAAAAAACAACTAAAATGGGACAAAAAATAAATCCACAATCTTTTCGCCTCGGAATAATAAAGGACTGGCCGGTCCGCTGGTTTTTGCCGGACAAAGGCGGCCGTTCGACATACGCCAAATATCTGGCCGAGGACGAAATAATCAGAAAGCTTATCAAAGATAAATTGAACCAGGCAGGCATCGCTTCCGTTGAAATAGAACGCACGATAAACAATCTTAAAGTTTTGATAAGGGCTGCGCGTCCCGGTTTTATAATCGGCAGAGGCGGAAAAGGAATAGAAGATTTCACCAAGGCATTGGAAGACGCAATAAAGAAAGCGAGGGGCGTTAAAACAAGAGTTGTTTTGAGCGTAAATATCGAGGAATTGAAGAGATCGGAAATATCGTCCACTTATATAGCCCAGCAAATCGCCTGGGATTTGGAAAAGCGCATGCCATTCAGAAGGCTTATGAAAAAATATCTTGAGCAGATTGTGCAAAACAAAGAAGCCAAAGGCGCAAAAATACTTTTGGCCGGACGCCTCAACGGCGCCGAAATTGCAAGAGACGAAACCATGAAGAAGGGCGCTTTGCCTCTGCAGAATCTCCGCGCCGACATTGATTACGGCACTGCCACGGCTTACACGACTTTTGGAACCATCGGCGTGAAGGTCTGGATATATAAAGGAGAAGTCTTCGCCAAAGGACGCACTTCGCGCGAATAATTTTTTAATACCATGCTTATTCCAAAAAAAGTAAAACACAGAAAATGGCAGAAGGGCAGGTCTTTGGGCCGCAAAGTTGAAAACAGGGGAATAGCCCTTAACTACGGGCAATACGGTCTTAAGGCTACGGAAGCGGCAAGGCTTACTTCCAGGCAGATAGAAGCCGCGCGCCGCACAGTCACTCATTTTTTGAAAAGACAAGGCAGGCTTTGGATACGCGTTTTTCCGGACAAGCCGATAACCAAGCGCCCGCCGGAAACCACAATGGGTGGAGGAAAAGGAAGCGTTGACCACTATGTTTTTCCGGTAAGGCCGGGAAGAATAATTCTTGAGGTTGACGGAGTCAGCGAAGCGACGGCGCGCGAAGCGCTGCGCCGCGCCGGACACAAGCTCCCGTTCAAGAGCCGCGTAATCGTCAAATCTGAAAAATAAAATGAAAAAGAAAGAAATCGCAGAATTAAAAATAAAGCCCGTGGCGGAACTGGAAAAGTTCGTCAGGGATTCCAAGGAAAAACTCAGAGCAATGAAGTTTGATTTGGCTGCCGGAAAGGTGAAGAACGTCAAAGATCTTCGCGCTCTAAGGAAAGATATTGCGAGAGCTTTGACTTTCATGAAGGGAAAAGCCGATAATGTAGAAGCTAAATAAATAAAATGGCAAAAGAAATCCAAAAAACAAAAAGGAAGCTTATCGGCACTGTCGTTTCCGACAAAATGCAAAAGACGCGCGTCGTTGCGATTACCCGCCTTAAAAAGCATCCTAAATATCTGAAGTACTACAAGGTGACCAGTAAATTCAAGGCGCATGACGAAAATAACGAATATCGCACGGGCGACAAAGTTTTCATCGAAGAATCGAGACCGCTTTCAAGAGACAAGAGATGGACAATAGTCGGAATGTCGGAGAAGAAAAAAGTACAAGAATAAAATGATACAAGAACGTTCAATATTAACAGTTGCCGACAATTCCGGAGCAAGAAAAATACGCTGCTTCAGAATCTTGGGCGGAACCAGGCGCCGTTACGCGAGGATAGGCGATATTTTCGTGGCGTCCGTTCAGGAAGCCGAGCCGAGGAAGGGCGTGAAGAAAAAAGATGTTATCAAGGCGGTTCTTGTCCGCAGCAGACAGGCCTTCAGGAGAGCCGACGGTTCCTATGTCCGTTTTGACGACAATGCCGCCGTAATAGTCGACGCCAAGAAAGAGCCGGTAGCCACAAGAATCTTCGGACCTATGCCGCGCGAACTTAAGGCCAGAGGTTTTGAAAAAATAATGACAATGGCCGAAGAAATAGTCTAAATTTTGATACCATGAAAATAAAGAAAGGAGACCAAATTAAAATAATAAGCGGAAAGGACCGCGGCAAGACGGGAGCCGTTATTGCCGTTTCCGTGAGAGATTCAAAAATAACGGTTGAAGGACTCAATCTTTATAAAAAACGCGTCCGTCCCACCAAGCAGGGCCAGAAAGGAGAAACAGTTATGGTTTCAAGGCCGTTCTCGGTTTCAAACGCAATGATAGTTTGTTCCAATTGCAAAAAAGCGTCGCGTGTCGGTTTCCGCACTGAAGGATCCGGGAAAAGCGGAGTGAAGGTGCGTTTCTGCAAAAGGTGCGGAGCTAAAATTTAAAAATGACAAAAGCAAACACAGCAAAACAAAAAACAGCCCGTCAGGCGGAAATCTCGAGATTTATCGAAAAGATAGTCATTAACGCCGGAGTGGGACGCCTCAGTCAGCAGCCCAATTTCGAGCAGAAAATTTTGCCTCAGGTTTTGGGCGACATATCGGCTATTGTCGGACAAAAGCCCGAACTCAGGAAAGCCAAAAAATCCATTGCAGGATTCAAAGTCAGGGAGGGCCAGGTTATCGGCCTTAAAGTCACTCTGCGCCGCCATAAAATGGTTGATTTTTTCGAGCGCATGATTACAATAGTATTACCTCGTTTGCGGGACTTCAGGGGTCTTGACTCCGCTTTCATAGACGACGTCGGCGCGCTGAATGTCGGCTTTACCGAACAGATGGTGTTTCCCGAGATAAATCCGGAAGAATCCCCGGTAACTTTTTCGCTTGGAGTAAATATCGTTCCGAGAGAGAGGAACCGCAAAGCGGCTGTCGAAGAATACCGCAAGCTGGGCGTACCGTTCAAAAAATAACATGGCAAAACTTTCAGTAATAGCAAGGAGCAAGAAAACTCCAAAATTTTCCACCAGGGCCGTCAACCGCTGTTTTAGATGCGGACGCAAAAGGGGATTCATGAGGACTTTCGGCCTGTGCAGAATTTGTTTCAGGGAAATGGCCACGAACGGCCAGATACCGGGCGTTAAAAAATCATCCTGGTAAATAATATGTATTACGATTTATTGGCTAAAATTAAAAACGCCGGTCTTGTTAAAAAAGAAGGATTCACAACGTCTTTCTCAAATTTTGATTTCGAAGTTGCGAAGCTCCTTGTTTCGCGCCACTATCTCAAAGATGTTCAGAAAAAAACCGTTGGTGCCAAGAAATTCCTCGAAGTAAAGCTGAACTACAAGAATAATTCATCGGCAATGGAAAATTTCAAAATAATAAGCCGTCCCAGCCGCCACATGTACGCGAAAACCGAAGATATAAAACGCGTCAGGCAGGGATACGGCATGGGCGTCTTTTCGACGACTGACGGAATTTTGTCCGATAACGATGCGCGCAAGAAAAAAGTCGGAGGAGAGTATTTATTCCAAATCTGGTAAAAACAAAATGAGCAGGCTCGCTAAAAAACCGATTAAATTTCCGGAAGGAGTCTCCGTTAAGGAAGATGCCGGAGTTTTGTTTTTCAAAGGACCGAAAGGCGAACTTGAGGTTCCGGTTTTACCGTTCATCAAAATAAAAATGGAAGACGGCTCCGCGGAAATTTCCACGTTGAACAATGTCCGTCAGGCGCGCGCCAATATCGGCACGATGTGGTCTCTTTTCAAAAACGCCGCCGATGGCGTTTCAGCCGGATTCGTAAAAGTTCTGCAAATAGAAGGCATCGGTTACAAAGCCGTGCTTGAAGGAAAGAGTCTCATGCTTTCGCTCGGCTATGTTAAGCCGGTTAAATTCGAAATCCCCGAAGGCATTTTAATTATTGTTGAAAAAAATATTGTGACAATTTCGGGGCTGGACAAACAGCTTGTTGGAGAAACGGCAGCCAAGATAAGATCGCTTAAGAAACCGGAACCCTACAAAGGAAAAGGTATCCGCTACAAAGACGAAGTGATCATAAGGAAGGCCGGCAAGAAAGTCGCTACGGGTAGCGCTTAATAAATAAAAATATGACGAAAAGCAGAAAAAAATTGAACGAAAAGAGGATCCGCCGCGCGAAGCGCACAAGGGTGAAAGTTTTGGGCACCGCCGCAAAGCCGAGACTTTCTGTTTTCAGGAGCAATCGCTATGTTTACGCCCAGCTTATTGACGACGAGAAGGGGCGGACGGTGGCCAGCATTTCCACTTTTGAGATAAAAAAAGCGGCAGGCAAGGACACGAAGACCGTGCAGGCCGGACGCATAGGCGAGGAGCTTGCCAAAAAAGCTTTGGCAGCCGGAATAAAACAAGCGACTTTCGACCGTGGTTCCTACAAATACCATGGCAGGATAAAAGCGGTCGCCGAAGGAGCAAGAAAAGGAGGTTTAATCATCTAATAAAATCATGCGCAGAACAGAAAGATACGTTAAAAAAGAAGAATTCAAGGAAAAGGTTTTAGACCTTCGCCGCGTCACTCGCGTTGTCGCCGGAGGAAAGCGTTTCCGCTTCAGGGCTACGGTTGTTATTGGAGACGAAAAAGGCAGAATAGGCGTGGGAGTCGCCAAGGGATTGGACGTTCAGGGTGCGGTTGAGAAGGCAAAAACCGCAGCCAAGAAAACAATTTTGTTCATCAATCTCAAAGACAACAGGACAATTGCGCATGAAGTCAGCGCCAAATACAGCGCCGCTAAAGTTCTGATAAAACCGGCGGTTGCCGGACACGGATTGAAAGCGGGAGGAGCGGTTCGTTCCGTCCTTGCGCTGGCAGGCGTCCGCGATGCTACAGCCAAGTGCATCGGACGCACGCCGAACAAGCTTACGAACGCCATGGCTGCAATAGAAGCGCTCAAGAAATTGAAGTCGGCGCCGGCTAAAAAAGAAGTTAAGGAATAAAAATATGCAATTGCACGACCTGGTTTCAACAACCAATAAATCAAAAAAGAGAATCGGCCGCGGAGGCAAGCGCGGAACTACTTCGGGGCGTGGAACCAAAGGGCAGAAATCAAGGTCCGGACACCGCATGCGGCCGGCAGTAAGGGATCTTATTCTCCGTCTTCCGAAAAGACGCGGTTACAAAAACCGTCCTGTTTCCGACAAGCCTTTCATAATCAGCCTTTCACGCATCGCGGAAAAAGCCAAAATATTTTCTAAGGATAAAACAGTTGAGCTGGACAAGAACTTTTTGAAAGAAATAGGAATTTTACCCTCAGGATACAGCGGCGAAGTAAAAATTCTCGGAGGCAAAATAGAATCTCCCATCTCCGTTAAAGGAATAAAGTTGTCAAAATCCGCCAAGGAAAAAATAGAAAAAGCCGGCGGCAAAATCCTGGATTCTGCCCAAAAATCAGAGTCATAAAACGAATGATTTTTGGTTGCAGATATCTTGGATCCCGTTAGATGAAAATTAAACAGTATATATTTTATAAAAAATGATTATGAATAATTTTCTATCTAACGGGATGCTCAATTTTGAATACCGCTCGGTCTGCGGTATAAATACCTTGCCCTCGCGGGCAAAATTGGCATGAATCATTTTCTCCAAATCTTCAAAATAAAGGATTTGCGGAAGAAGGTTTTCACGGTAGTCGGGCTTCTGGTCGCTTACCGGTTGCTTGCGGCAATCCCGATTCCCGGAATAGACGCATTGCGTTTGGAACAATTCTTTTCCTCAAACCAGCTTTTCGGATTCCTTAACATATTCTCGGGAGGCGGCTTATCAACCTTGTCGGTAGCCATGCTTGGAGTCGGCCCATACATCACGGCGACCATCATCATGCAGCTTTTGACGATAATTTTTCCGCGCCTCAAGGAAATGTATTACGAGGAAGGAGCCAGGGGTCAGGCGAAGTTCAACCAGTTTTCGCGCTTTATCACTGTTCCGTTGGCCTTTCTTCAGGCTTACGGTTTTTTGACGCTGCTCATTTCCCAGGGCGTCGTACCGAGGCCTTCCGCTTTCGGCATGCTTGGCAATGTTCTCGCGATAACCGCCGGCTCGATGATAGCCTTATGGTTCGGAGAGCTTATAAGCGAACAGAAAATCGGCAATGGAATCTCTCTTATAATCTTGGCGGGAATCGTCAGCAGGCTGCCGGTTGAAATACAACAAGCGCTTGTTTCTTACACGCCTTCCGCTTTGCCGACATATATCGGTTTCGTGGCGGTTACTTTGTTTCTGGTCGCAGGAGTCGTTTATCTCAATGAAGGCCAGAGAAAGATACCGATAGCATACGCGCGCAGGGTCAGAGGGACGAAAATGTACGGAGGCGTGCAGAGCTATCTTCCGCTCAAGATAAACCAGGCAGGAATGATACCGCTTATCTTTGCCATATCGGTTCTTCTCTTTCCCCAATTTCTGGCGCAGATAGTATCTATTTTTTCGGTTAACTTTGCGTTGAAACTGAACAATATGGTTAGCATATTCCTGAACAACAAGCTTTACTACGGAATAATTTATTTCCTGCTTGTTGTCGTCTTTACTTATTTTTACACGGCAATCACTTTCAATCCCGAAGAAGTTTCAAAGAACCTCCAGAGAAGCGGCGGTTTCGTTCCGGGAATAAGGCCGGGAGAAAACACTACGGAATATTTCTCGAAGCTCACGGGCAGAGTCACTTTTTTGGGAGCCATGGCGCTGGGTCTTGTCGCCATACTGCCTTTGATAATCCAGGCATTTACCAAGGTGGCCGTTCTGACCGTCAGCGGCACGGCTTTGCTTATCGTTGTCGCGGTGGTTTTGGATATGATGAGGCAGATAGATTCCCAGCTTGTTTCCAGGGAATATGAAGGGATAGAGAGATGACCAAAGTAAAAAAAGTTTTCGTCGGAATGTCAGGCGGCGTCGATTCATCGGTGACCGCCCTTTTGCTTAAAAAGAAAGGCTACGAGGTAGTCGGCGTTTTTATGCGCTCTTACAATATAGACGGCTGCGCCGAAACGGATGCCGAAGACGCGCGGCGCGTTGCGGGCAGAATAGGCATTCCTTTTTACGTGTGGGATTTTGAGGAGGAATACAAAAAGAAAGTCGTCGACTATATGGTTGAAGGATACAGGAAAGGGCTCACTCCCAATCCCGACGTTATGTGCAATAAAGAAATAAAATTCGGCTTGTTCTTGGAGAAGGCTCTTAAGTTCGGCGCCGAT
>Ga0315268_10003909_pt1 | contig 16293 bp, 12 predicted proteins | sample C1_top_MG_FD_204535 | JGI IMG/M metagenome (GOLD analysis project Ga0315268, IMG submission 204535) | Sediment microbial communities from Yellowstone Lake, YNP, Wyoming, USA - C1_top | ecosystem: Environmental > Aquatic > Freshwater > Lake > Sediment | place: USA: Wyoming | collected 2017-08-01
AGCGATGGAAATCATGCTCGACAACGATGCATTAAGGAATGAGTTTGCGAGGAAGGGGATTGAGCGCGCGAAAGAATTTACTTGGACTAGAACCGCCCAGCAGACAAAAGATATTTTTGAAAATTTTGGCAAGAAATTAATTAGAAATATATGTCAATAATAGGAATCGACGCTCGGTTATACGGCACAAAACATGGCGGAATCGGCCGTTATACGGCGGAATTGATAAAAAATATCGAAGTTAAGGACAAGGCTAACCAATATTTCATCTTTCTGGCCAAGGATAATTTTAACGAATACCAACCTCAAAATCCCAATTTTAAGAAAGTCTCAGCGGATTTCAAGGTTTATGGAATCTTCGAGCAGCTGCTCTATCCTTTTTTGCTTTATCGCTACAATTTGAATCTGATGCACTTCACGCATTTTAATGCGCCGATCTTGTATCGCAAGAAATCCATCATCACGATCCACGATCTGATCATCTCGCATTATCCGTCCTCGCGCGCCACGACTTTGAGTCCATGGGTTTATAAGATAAAACTCGCAGGTTATCATTTTTTAGTTAAGGCTGTTGCCAAGCAAGCGAAGAAAATCATTGCCGTCTCGCAGTACACGAAAAGTGACATAATCAAGTTCTTGAAGGTCAGCGGCGAAAAGATTGCGGTTATTTATGAAGGAGTTGATTTGCCAAACGCGGATTCAGCCAATGTCGAGTTTATGAGCGAATTAGGAATCACGGGTGATTATCTGATGTATGTCGGTTCAGCCTATCCGCACAAGAATCTGGAAAAACTGATCGAAGCTTTTGATTTGCTGGCCAAGGATTTTACAAATTTGCAATTGGTGCTGATCGGAAAGAATAATTTTTTCTATAATCGATTGAAGGAATTCGCCGCCGAGCGAGTCGCGCCGGAAACTCTGGCGCGGATAGTTTTTGCTGGTTACCAATCTGACGAAAATGTCGCGCAGCTGTATAAGAGTGCCACGCTGTATGTTTTTCCGTCGCTGATCGAAGGTTTCGGATTGCCGCCCTTGGAAGCGCAGACATTCGGCCTGCCGGTGATCAGTTCGAATAAATCCTGCTTGCCGGAAATACTTGGCGACAGCGCCCTATACTTTGATCCGGAAAACGTCTTGGATATGACAGAAAAAATCATCTTGGGTTTGAAGGATGAGGAATTGCGCAATGATCTAGTTAAAAGGGGATTTGAAAATGTAAAAAGATACTCATGGGAGAAAATGGTGAAAGAAATATTAGAGTTATATAAAACATAAGAAAAAGATATCCACAGAAACAATAACGGCTTGTTGCTTGCAACAGCCGTTTTGTGTTATAATTTATTCGAACAACACTTCACTGTCATGAAGGTGACAAAGCCAAAACCAGCCAAGCGGCCAGTCCTGGCAGAGAGCGGAAAAGCATCCGCTATTTTGCCGTCGCAATTGAAGAAAAAAATGGAAAAAAGCCGCGGTGCCGGCCTTGTTTTGTTTGAAGAAGGCGATCATGGCAAATGGCAAGAGAGGAATCGTGAGCAGGAAGTCGCCATTGCCGCCAAGGACAGCGGCAAGATCTTCAATATCCGCCTGGCGGAAAGCTCTCTCGATGTTTATCGTTCGCCGCACCTGATGGATCTGTCTCATTTCCATCGGGTTGAGCACGCGATGAAATATCATCCTGAAGCGGAATTCGGCTACGACGAAATGCCGGGCGGAGAATTTTTGGCCAAGTATCATATCCTTGATTTCTGGGATTTCAGCAAGAGCGAAATCGTCATCGCCGTTTCCGGGCATTATTCAAAACTGAAAGCCGTATATGCCTCAATTTTCGATCGCCCGGAATTTTCACCGCTCCTGAAGGGAGAAAAACAGGCCAAGGCTGCTCAATCGCACTTAGAAGAGGTGACTCTTGTCGGAATGGTCCTGTTTTTCGCTGATTTTTATTACAAGATATATTTGTATTTTTACAAGCTGATTCTGGTTTCCGCCCTAATGGCGAAAAAATCCATGGCCAAGGATGAGACGATTTATTTGTCTAAGGATAAGCTGAAATCCTCGCCGCAGATAGCGGCGCTGATGGATCGGCTGATTGCCGCGACTTCCGAGCCGACGATTTCCGAATTGATCAAGCCTGCAGCTTCCAAAAGCGAAGCTCAAGAGGGAAAGTTCAAGATAATAAATTATTCGCCGACTCGCAAGAAGGAAATCCAAGAAAAATACCTGGCTGACAACTTCACACGCAAAGGCGTAGTCGTGGCGCAGCAAAAGCCGGCGCATTTATGGCCCAAAGACTCGTTGTCTTGGGATATCGGCAATTTTGTCTTTTCTTCCGCAGCTTTGAAGCCGGTCGCAGTCTTCCTTGGCATTCTGATTGCCCTGACGTCATCAGTGAAAATCCTGTCTTATTTCGGCGATATCTATAACGTCAAAGGCAAGGTGATGGGCGAGGCAGAGACTGCTTTGACCAATATAAATTCCGCCGCCGGCGATCTCAAGTCGCTGGACTTCAATGCCGCGCGGCAGAAATTTTCCGCCGCCAATTCCAATTTCGTCTCGGCGCAGAATCAATTGGATGAAATCAAATCATTCTTGACCACCTTGGCGGAAGTCGCTCCGGCGGAAAATACTTTCAAGAGCGGCACTAATATCATCGACATGGGCGAGCATCTTTCTAATGCCGCCGCTAAATTATTAGATGGAGTCAGCGAGGTGAGCGGCGATAGCGGCTTATCCTTGGCCAGCCGCATCAAGAATCTGTCACTGGCGGTTTTGCCGGCCTTGGATGAGCTTAGGTCTGCCAGCGCCAATGCGGATAAGATCGGCTTGAATAATCTGCCGGCAGAACAAAAGAATAAATTCTTAGAGCTGAAAGCGGCCTTGCCCGATGCCATCGCCGGCTTGCAAAGTTTGAGCGATACTGCAACCTTCGCTGTCAAGGCGCTTGGCGATAATGACGTCAGAAGATATCTGCTGGTTTTCCAGAACGACAACGAGCTGCGCGCCACCGGCGGCTTCATGGGCAGTTTCGCCCTGGTCGATTTGCGCGGCGGCAAAATCGATAAGATCGCTGTTCCCGAAGGCGGCACTTATGATGTCCGAGCCGGCTTCGATCAAAATGTCGCGCCGCCCGATCCTTTGCGCCTAATCACTGATCGCTGGGAATTCCAAGACTCTAATTGGTGGCCGGATTATCCGACTTCGGCAAAAAATATCAAGTGGTTTTATGAAAAGTCCGGCGGCCCGACGGTCGACGGCGTCATCGCGGTCAATTCTTCGTTCTTGGGCAAACTGCTGGATCTGACCGGACCGATTGATCTGCCGCAATACGGCAAGACGATCACAGCTGATAATTTTGAGATCGAACTGCAAAAAAGCATCGAGCTGGAAGCGGTTGACAAAGTCAAACCGAAAAAGATCTTAGGCGAACTGGCGCCGATATTGCTGGATAAATTGCTCAATTCAGATCCGAAGCAATTCTTCAATCTGGCTGAAGCAGTGAATGGCGGCCTGAAGAAGCGCGATATCCAGATGTATTTCAGCGATTCGGAATTGCAAAAATTCGCTTCTGATAGCAATTGGGCGGGGGAATTAAGTTCGCCTTTCGGCAGTGATTTTTTGAGTGTCAACTCCGCCAATATCGGCGGCGGCAAGACTGACAGCGTCATCAGGCAAAAAATATATCATTCCGCAGAAATCCAAAGCGATGGCTCGGTCCTGGACAAGGTCTTCATCGAACGGCGCAATATCGGGCCGACCGATGATTATTTCACCACGATCGCTAATAATTCTTATATCCGCATTTACGTGCCAGAGGGCAGCCAGCTGGTCCATGCGGAAGGCTTCAAGGGCTTCAGCGATGATAAGTTCAAGCCTATTTCAAGCAGCACTCAGCCGAAAGAGGAGTTGGCAGTGGAAAATTCTGCGCTGATCGATCCTGAATCCGGTACGAAAATCTACAATGAGAACGGTAAAACTGTTTTCGCTAATTGGTCGATTGCCGGCCCCGGCGAGATGCGCGAATTGCTCCTGGTTTATAAATTGCCGTTCAAAGTCTCTTTCGACAACAGCCCGAAAAACATCATCGAGAAAGCCGCGGATTATTTTTCAGCCGAGACCGCGGCATACAGCTTCAAATTTCAGAAGCAGTCGGGACGCAATGCGGATGAGATCAGCAGCGAAGTCAGTTATCCTGATAATCTGAATTTAAAATTGTCTTATCCGGATACTGCGGCTATCTCAGGCGCTGCTCTTTCTCTAGCCGGCAAGACCGATGCGGATAAATTTTTGATTGCTGGTTTCACGAAGAAATAAATTTTTACATTATGGCACTTTTTTCAAAAAAACCCGTGGAAAACGATGATAGTCTGGCTGAAATGGAGAATAATATCGGCACGATGCAGGATGATGTCGCTAAAGTCATTACCGGTAAGAATCACGGAGAGATCATGACTAAGAATCAGCGCCGTTTCGGAGCCAGGATGCCTGCCACCGGCCGTTCTAGGGAAATCCAGCGCGACCTGGCTGATGTTTATACCGATAATGACGGCCAGATTCCTGATCTGACGCGCTTGGATCGTTCGGATCGGCCTTTGTGGCAGACCATACTTTACGTGCTGGTCGCTGTTTTTTCGGTGCTGCTTATTGTTTCCGTCGCCGGTTTCCTGGTTTTTTCCAATCTGAATCAGCAAACCTTCACCAATGAAAGAGTCACCTTCAAGATCGAACCGCCGATTTCAGTCGTGGCGGGCCAAGATCAGACGTACACGGTCATCATCAGCAACAATGAAAAGGTGAATCTGTATAATTTGGAAATAAATCTGCTCTATCCTGATGCCTTCAAATATGCTTCCGGCACTCCGGAGGCGGCCGGCGATAAGAATAATATTTGGGATTTCAGCGTGCTTAAAGTCGGAGAATCGAAAGAAATAAAATTGACCGGCAGGATCACGGCAGCCTTGAATTCCATCCAGAATCTGTCCGGCACGATGACTTTCAAGCCGGAGAACATGAATGCCGATTTCAATCAGAAAGCCTCAGTCGATCTGGGCGTCAATTCTTCCGTCCTGACGATGACTATCGACGGCGATGAGAAAGTCTTGGCTAATAAAGAGACTCAATACACGGTAACCTTGAATAATATCGGCGCGGAGACTCTGCAGAACATCGAAGTAACTGCGGAATTCCCCAAAGGATTCACAGTGACTTCTTCCACTCCCGATTCGAAAGCCGGCACGAATAATATCTGGACGATCGATAAGCTCGCCACTTCGACCTCGGCCACATCTACGGCCAACCAGAAGACTATTCTGATCGCCGGCAATTATTCCGGAGTCATCGATTCGGGCAATCAGGAATTGAAGGTCTCGGCGAGTTTGAAATCAGGCGGCAACTCGCTGTTGATGGCTGAACAGTCATACGTCACCAGTATCGTGAAGAATCAACTCGATCTGTCGCTTGTCGTCAACGGCTCAGGAGAAGACCAGGCTGTCAGCTTCGGCGATCTGTTATTTTATACTTTGACTTATAAGAATACCGGCCAAGACGAATTGAAGAATATCGAGCTGAAGGCGACTCTCAATTCCGACGTCTTGGATTGGGACACTTTCTCGGATAATAATTCCGGCAAGAAAAAGGGCAGCACGATCACTTGGACCGGCAAGGAAGTGCCGAAGTTGCTGAGCCTGCGTCCCGGAGAAGAGGGGGAGATTTCTTGGCAGATCAGAGTCAAGGATTTGTCGACGATCAATCAAGCCGATGTCGCTAAATATAATATAGAAAGTACCGCCGAGGCCACAGTGACTAATAAGGACGGCGGCACAGACACGATGTCCAGCAAGATTCTGACTAACTCGATCAATTCTGATCTGAGCCTGCAAGCGGCCGCTCGTTATTACGATGAGAATAATCTGGCGCTCGGCGCCGGTCCGATACAGCCGAAAGCCGGCAGCGCCTCTTCGTATAATATCAAGCTGACGCTCGCCAATAACTTGCACAATATCGGCAATATTATTGTGACGGCAACTTTGCCCAATAATATCAATTGGGACAATAAGGAATTCCATGACACCGGCAATGTCGCTTACAGCGCCAAGACCAGGAAAATCACCTGGATGGTTTCTAAGCTTTCTAAGACCGCCCAAGGCGCCTCGGCTAATTTTAATCTGAGCATTACGCCGACGGAAAACGACATCGGCCGAGTCCTGATCCTTCTGCCGGAAGTGCAGATGATCGCCAAGGATTTGGATACCGGCGCGGATATTTCCAAGACAGTCAAAGCTATTACCACCTCGTTCAATGATCCGATCCTCGGGCAGGTAAGCGGGATTGTAGAGTAATTACGTCCCGATTTAATCGGGAACAAATTAATTTCGCGCAATGCCATTCAAACTGATCAAACAATCCAAGAAATCCCAGGCGCGCTTGGGCAGGTTGAAGACGGCTCATGGAACGCTCAAGACGCCGTTTTTTATGCCGATTGCGACCAAGGCCGCGGTTAAGAATCTGACTGCTGATGATATTAAGAAATTAGGCTCAGGGATTTTATTGTCCAATACCTACCACTTGTATCTCACTCCGGGCATGGAGGTGATGGCCAAGGCCGGGGGATTGCATAAATTCATGGATTGGCGTGGAGCGATCCTGACTGATTCCGGCGGCTTCCAAGTATTTTCGCTTTCCAAGATCAGGAAGATTCTGCCGGGCGGCGTGGAGTTCCGTTCGCACCTCGACGGCTCCAAGCATTATCTGACACCCAAAAAAGTTTTAGAAATTCAAAAGATCATCGGCTCGGATATCGCCATGATCCTTGATGTCTGCCCGCCTTCGACCGCCGACCATCGCGAAGTAGCCGAGGCTGTCGCCATGACGACCAAATGGGCGAAGTTAGCCAAGGCAGAAATAAAAAAAATGAAAATTAAAAATCAATTATACTTCTGCATCAACCAGGGCGGCATCTATCCTGACCTGCGAGAGAAGTCATTGAAGGACTTGGCCAAGCTGGATTTTGATGGGTATGCCGTCGGCGGACTGGCGGTCGGCGAGAGCAATGAGGAGATGTATAAGATTATGGACAGCCTGGCGCCGCAATTGCCAGTCAAGAAACCGCGCTACTTGATGGGCGTGGGCACGCCGGACAATATCGTCGAAGCGGTCAGAAGGGGAATGGATATGTTCGATTGCGTCATTCCGACGCGCGAAGCGCGCCACGGCCGCTTGTATTTGTGGAAAAATTATAAAGTGCTCGGCGCATCGTCTGATTTCTATGAGACGATCAATATGACTAATGCCAAGTTTAAGACGGATTTTTCGCCGATCAATGATTCGAATCTGAAGATGTTCACCAAGGCGTATTTGCATCATCTTTTCAAGACTGGCGAGCCTTTGGCCATGCGCTTAGCGACTTTGAATAATTTGGACTTTTATCTCCGGCTGATGGAGTCAATCAGGCAGCAGATTAAGAGAGGCAAACTGTAGGATTGACAAAATAGCATAAAACCGATAAGCTAACTTAATCATATCGCACCTTAGGTAATATAGCTCTAACCCGAGTAAGGAGGCGAACAATGTTTGGATTTTTCCGAAAGAAAAAGAATGGTCTGGAATCTAGAGCAAGATTCGAAGGAGAGAATTGCCGTTTTTCAATTAGGGGCTTCCTTGGTTCGGACAGCCATTTGGATCGTGTCGAGGCGAATTTGAATTTGATTGAGGCTAATAAGAACTGGAAATCAATCAGAATAAACCTCAGCCGAGTGGAGTTGGGTCCCGGCTCTTTGCCGACATATTTGTTCGCCATCATCATCAAGCTAGCCGGTTTAGCTAATGAACGAGGGGCTGATTGGCAGCTAATTCTGGCTGATGAGAAGCAATTGTCCATGATTCACTTCCTCAGATGGCCAGGTGGCAAAGACTTCATCAATGACCACATTATATTTGCCAGCTCGAATGAAACATCTCCTGCAGCTTGAGCGACGCTATCGCAGCGCCGCTTTTTTAATTCAGATTTGCCACCTATTGACAAAGTCAGTTATTTTTGATATAATTAGGGTATAAATATAGAAAAGAGTCAATAAATAGCTGAATTTAGCAGAAAAATCAATTAGATTTTTGACTGAATTTAGCGGATAAATTCGTATTTTTGAATATATCATACTATAAACATATATATGTCAATCTTAGATCAAGTAAGAAAAAATAAGTTTAAAGACGGTTTATCCGCCTTTAATCCGGTCGAAACCCTTAATGCTTTGCTCGCCAATTTGGCAGACAAGGAAAAAGATGTCTTAACCAGGCGCTTTGGCTTAGGCCAGCCTGATAAGCATACCTTGGAAGAAATCGGCCAAAGCTACGGCATTACCCGCGAGCGTGTTCGCCAAATCGAGAATTTGTCGATCAAGAAGCTGATGGATCTGCGCGAGCTTAAGGAAGAGATCAAAGAAGCCGAAAGCTTGGTTGTCCAATTATTGGAGCAATACGGCGGCGTCATGGAAGAGACTTTCTTTTTGGAGAATGTGCTCAATTATATGACGGCGCATGCTGATTCGGAGAATTCTTTGCTATTCTTAGCCGAGCATATTTTTTCTGAAAATATCGACCGCGTCTATCAGGACAAGGAATTCAATCACTTATGGAAACTGGGCGCCTCCGACGTGGACTTCTTGAAATCGGTCATTACCGAAATGGTCAAGATTATCGAAACCAATACCGAACCGATCAAATTGGAAGTGCTGATGGCTAAATTCAAAGCCTCTGAATTCTACCAGGCGAATAAAGATCGCATTCTGGCTTTGACCACGATGCTTGAAGCGACTGATGAGGACGTTGATAAGATCTTGGAGAGCTATCTGCGCGCTTCCAGAAAGATCAAACAGGATATCTTCGATAACTGGGGTTTGATCAGCTGGGGCATCGTCAAGCCGAAAAAGATAAATGATAAGATTTATCTTACTTTGAAGAAGGCCGGACGCCCGATGCATTTCACCGAAATCGCCAGCTCGATCAATGAGAACGGCTTTGACGGCAAGATCGCTTACGCGCCGACTGTCCATAACGAATTGATTCTGGATTCCAAGTATGTCTTGGTCGGCAGAGGCATTTATGCCTTGGCTGAATGGGGCTACAAACCGGGCAATGTCGCCGATGTTATCGAGGAAGTCCTTAAGGAAGACGGCCCGATGAGCAAGGATCAGATCATCGACAAGGTTCTGGCCAAGAGGAATGTAAAACGCTCGACCGTTTACCTCTCGCTCATGAATCATCCTGGCATCAAGAAGAATGACAAAGGCAGATATTTTTTGCAAGACAAGGCTGTTGCCGCCGCTGAGGCGGAACAAGCAGTCGAAGAAGTCGCTGAAAACATTGCCGAATAACATATCTCAAAAGCTCGTTCCGATTCGTCGGAGCGAGTTTTTTTGTTTTAATGTTCTTTGTGTTATAATATAGCCATGAATCCCAATCAAGACCTCATTGGACAATTAACGGCAGGCACTCAGAATTATCTGCAAACTACGGGAGCATTGCAGCAATTCATGACCTTTGCCAATCAGAATCCTGTAACCATTGGCACGCAGATGATGTTGCACGGCGGCTGGGTGATTTTTTTAGTCGTCTTAATGTGGGCGATATACAAGGATATTTTCTTGGAATATCGCGCCGGGCAGTTCATGGGCAAGTGGAAACATGTGCTTATGGCCATTGATATCCCGAAGAATAACGAGCAGACGCCGAAGGCTGTGGAAAACTTATTTGCCGCTTTGGCCGGCGTTTATACTTCTTCCAATCTAATTGACAAGTATTGGAACGCCAAAATAACGGAAAGTTTTTCCTTCGAAATCGTCTCGATCGAAGGCCACACCAGATTTTTGATCCGCACCCCTACCCATTTCCGCGATTTCATCGAGTCCATCGTCTATTCGCAGTATCCTGACGCGGAAATAAACGAGGTTTCCGATTACGTCGATTATGATTCCGAGGAGCTGGATGCCGAGGGCAATCCCATACCGTTCCGCAAGGTTAAGTTCCCTAATAAGCTATATAATTTATGGGGCGCGGAATTTATTCTGGTCAAGCCGTATCCGTATCCGATCAAGACTTATATCGAATTCGAGCATCAGCAGACGCAGACCTTCTTGGACCCGATGGCCAATTTATTGGAAGTCATGAGCAAGCTGAATCAGGGTGAACAAGTCTGGATTCAAATTGTGATTCAGCCGCAGCCTCCGGGCTGGGGCGAAGAGGGCAAGAAAATCGTCTCTCTGATCCAGGGCAAGGATTATAAGGCTCCGGAAAAATTCGATGCGACAAAAATCATCTCGGCTCCGGCCGGAGCCATCGGCGCGCTGGGCGGCGGCCTTCTGGCTGAAGCTTTCGGCACTAATCCTTTCGGCTCGGCCGAAGACGCGAAAAAAGAAGAGGATCAGTGGAAAATGTTCAAGATTTCTCCCGGCGAAAGGGATGTGCTTATCCGCGTTGAACGGAAATTGTCCAAGCAGGCCTTTAAAGTCAAATTCCGCATGGTTTATATCGGCCGGAAAGATATTTTTGCCAAAGGACGCGGTGTGACCGGCGTAACCGGTTCGATACAGCAATTCAATACGGCTGATGCCAATGCCTTCAAGCCCGGTTCATTCACCAAGACTGCGGCCGATTATTTTTATGTCGATAGCCGCATCGCTAGGAAACAGAACAGGATCTTGCGCTGGTACTGCAACCGCACTGCCTGGTACGGCGAATCCAACGCGACATCCAAGCTGACGATGCTCAATCCGGAAGAACTGGCAACCATGTGGCACTTCCCGGTCATGACAGTCAAGGCGGCTCAATTGGAAATGATGGGCAGCAAGCGCGCCGCGCCGCCTACTCGTTTGCCTTATCATGAGCGCGCCGCTCCGGCCGCCAAGAAAGAGGAGCGCAAAGGGCCGATCAAAGTCGCCCCTGTTTCGCCGCTCGCTCCCGGCCAGGCTCAGCCTGTCGCGCCCGCAAAAAGTCCTTATATTCCTCCGGCCGCCGCGCCAGCACAACCAAGTATCGCTCCAATCGCTCCGATGAGTCCTGGCAATATTTCCGCGCCGGCTGATGCCGCACAGAAAAAAGGCGGTCCGCCGAATAATTTACCTTTTGCATAATATATGGAGGCCAATCAAAATAAAGACAACATCACGATCTTCGGCGCGACGAATTACCGCAATCAGTTGCGGCCTTTCGGCATCAAGCGCGACGACCGCCGCCGCCACATGTATATCATCGGCAAGACCGGCATGGGCAAGACGACCTTGCTCGAGAATCTTATCATTTCCGATATCATCAATGGCGAGGGCTGCTGCTATATCGATCCGCACGGCGACACGGCGGAAAAGATTTTGGATTTCATACCGTCTAATCGCATCAACGACGTAGTATATTTGAATCCGGCCGATACGAGTTTTCCCATCGCCTTTAATATTATGGAAGCGGTGGAAGAGACGCACAAGCATTTGATCGCTTCAGGCATCGTTTCCGTCTTCAAGAAGCAGTTCGCCGAAAGCTGGGGCCCGCGCTTGGAATACATTTTGCGCAATACCATCATGGCTCTGTTGGATTATCCCGGCTCGACGCTTTTAGGCGTCATGCGCATCTTGGTTGAGAAGGATTATCGCGACAAGGTGGTGGAAAAGATCAAGGATCCGGTGGTGCGATCATTCTGGGTCAATGAGTTCACCAAATGGAATGACCGCGTCCTGCAGGAAGTCATTTCGCCGATCCAGAACAAAGTCGGCCAATTCTTATCCAATTTTTTGATCAGGAATATCGTCGGCCAAGTCAAATCGACCATCGATCTGCGCGAAATCATGGACAGCCAGAAAATCTTGATCCTTAATCTGGCTAAGGGCCGTATCGGCGAAGACACGATGCAACTCTTAGGTTCGATGATCGTGACTAAATTATACATGGCCGCCATGAGCCGCGTGGAAATTCCGGAGAGTGAGCGCAAGGATTTCTATCTCTATGTCGATGAGTTCCAGAATTTCGCCACCGACAGTTTTTCCAATATCTTGTCGGAAGCCAGAAAATACCGTTTGAATCTGGTGGTCGCGCATCAATACATCGAGCAATTGCCTGAAGAGGTTTCAGCGGCCGTTTTCGGTAACGTCGGCACCTTGATCTGCTTCAGGACGGGCGCGGCCGATGCCGAAAAATTAGTTTTGGAATTTACGCCGTTTTTCACCGAAGAGGATCTGGTCAACTTGCCAGCTTTCGCCGTTTACCTTAAGCTGATGATCGACGGCGTATCCTCGGATCCTTTTTCGGCTGATACTTTGCCGCCGCTATTTGGCGATTACCGCACTGACAGTCGTGAGAAAGTCATCCAAGTCTCCCGAGAACGCTATGCCAATTCCCGCGCTAATGTGGAAGACAAGATCAACCGCTGGAGCGGCATGGAGCTGGCAGATAAGATGGGTGCGATGTCCGGCGGACCAGCTGGTCCGTACAAGGGCGAAGAATTCGAAATGGGCGAGATAGTGCCGGCGAGGGAAATCGCTGCCGGTCCGACCATCAGCTTATCGGCCTTAGGACAGGGGACATTATCTGCGCCATCACGATTCGATGACCGTCCTAGAAGGGAAGAACGTTCGCGTCAGGATAATCCGCGTCCGATGGCTGACAGGCCGAGGCGCGATGATGCATTCCAATCCGACCGTCCTAGGCGCGATGACAGTATGAATCGCGCGCCAAGAGCTAATTCGCTTGCGCCGTCGCCACGGCCGGCTATGCCGCGCATTCCCGGATCCAGGCCGGAATCGGATACGCCGCTCTTTGATGCCAAGTGTGCCTCATGCGGCAAGGATTTCAAATTGAAGTTCAAGCCCGATCCGGGACGGCCGACCTATTGCGATGATTGTTTCCGGAAAGTGCGCGAGGATAGGCGCAAAAAAACAGAGAATCGCGATGCGAGATTTTCTCCCGCGAGCGAGAATGTAGTCAAGGACGAAGTTTTGAATGCCAAGCCGATTTCTTTGGCGTCCTTATTGCCGAAAAATCCTCCCGCTGATGAGATTTTGGATGAGATTGAGGAAGCGAAGGGGGATAGATAATGTTATAATTTTTAAAAATTAGGAAATTAAAAAATTATTTATAAAATTAAAAATTAATAATTAAAAATTTTAAAACTATGTCAGAAACAATAAAGAATCTGTGCAAGGCGTTCATCGGCGAATCGCAGGCGAGGAACCGCTACACCATGTACAGCAAGGTGGCGAAGAAAGAGGGCTTCGAGCAGATCGCCGAAATTTTCCTGATCACGGCGGATAACGAGCGCGAACATGCCGCCAAGGTTTTCGCTGAGATCCAAGATTTGAAAGCTATATCCAAAGAGGATTTGTCGACGATCAAAGTCGAAGCCGAAGCGCCGACGGTTTATGGCACGACTGCGGAAAACCTCAAAGCCGCAATCGCTGGCGAGCATTATGAGAATACGACGATGTATCCGGAATTCGCCGCCAAGGCCAAGGAAGAGGGCTTCGACAAAACGGCCGCGCGCTTGACCGCTATCGGCCAGGCGGAAGTGCATCACGAAGAACGCTATCAGAAATTATTGAAAGTGGTCGAAGATGGCACGGTTTTCAAGAAAGACGAGGACGTCTGGTGGTATTGCCGCGAGTGCGGCTATATGCATTTCGGCAAGCAGCCGCCGGAGAAATGCCCGTCCTGCGACCACGTCCAGGCCTTCTATCAGATCAAATGCGAAGAATACTAGAATAATTTCCAATCTTATAATTTTATAATTTTTAAATAATGCTCTAATATTCTAATTTTTAAAAATTAAGACATTAAGAAATTATTTACAAAATTAAAAATTAATAATTAAAAATTAAAATCGTATGGTGTCTTTAAACCAAATATATAAGTGCAGTGTCTGCGGCAATATGGTGGAAGTCATATTTGTCGGCGGAGGCACCGTCAAATGCTGTGAGAAAGAAATGGTCTTGCAAGTCGAGAATTCAGTCGATGCCTCAGTTGAAAAACATGTGCCGGTTGTTACGGTCGACGGCAATAAGGTCAGCGTCAAGATCGGCTCAGTGCCTCATCCGATGGAGGAAGCGCATTACATCCAATGGATTGAGATAATTGCCGATGGCATCAGCTACAAGAAATTTCTCAAGCCCGGCGATGCGCCGGAAGCGGAGTTTGACTTGCCTGATAATGTCGGCGAGATTATCGCGCGCGAATATTGCAATTTGCACGGCCTCTGGAAAAAATAAAATCAAAAAAATAGCCGCCTCCCATTCCGGGTGGCGGCTTTGTTGAAGGTGCTATTTCTTCAGCGATTGAGTCGACTCTTTGGCTTTGGGAAGCGCTGCCTTTTGCGTCACGGGGGCGATATGCTTCATAATTTCACTAATATCACCTTGCCCGTTGTAGATTACCAGTCCACCTTTAGTGAAGTATTTCATCTTTATTCTCCTGTGTTGGTCGGCGGCTTTTGTTGAAGGTGGTTTGTTAACTTATGTCATTTCCAGCTGACAGTGACCATAATAGTTTCGGCAACAAGCTCAGACTTGTATTTCAGCCCGTTCTCGCGGCAGAAATGCTTCATTTTCGAACCGGCACCTTTTTTTTCGAAAGCGGCGAAGATCTTTTTCATGAACTTCTCTAGTTCGTTAGCAAGAATATAATTTCCCTTGCCGCGGGGATGGCTTTCGAGTTCGCTTATTTCCAGCGGGAACTGTTTGCGGATGTTGAACGTCGTTTGAATTGAGCTTTCGCCGCCCTCGGCTTTGCACATCAAAATTTCTGGCCAGTTTTTGAACTCGAGCGACGAATCATCGTAAAATGGCTCCATCAGACTGTGTGCGGCTAAACTTTTCAAAGTCTCGTTCGCCGTCAGCTTGGCCTTATATGTTTCTTTTAGCCGCTGGCCTAATGTTCTTTCTGCTTTGTGATCAGATCCTTCGTCAGACATTTTCCTTCTCCTTTCAAGAGAGTTTTAACGTAAATGCATGCCAACGTCATTGCAATATGTCTTTAAGGTGATATCGGCCACGCACTTATAGCCCGTACCCTTCTTGTTCTGATCAGCCAAATCATTGCCTCTTTGGGTCATCAATTCTTCGGCCGCGTCGAGCGAATTTGCCTCGACCGACATCGTGCCATAGATGGGCAGTCGCCGGCCCATGAAGTAAAATTGGAAAAAGAAAAGCATTCTTGGTTTTGAAGACTTGCTAGAATTTTTAGTCATTCCTCTTACTCCTATTCTTTTGTTATTGCTTGATTGTAAAGGCCTTTGATTGCCTAATTTATCATATTTTAAAATTCTTGTCAACTTTGCGTAAATGATCGATTTTATTGTATAGTTCAGTCATAAGAATATTGATTATTCTCGAGTTCCCCCTCCTTACTAAGGAGGGGGTTGGGGGAGGTTAAGAAATCACATGGCATCAAGTCCGGAAGTGCAGGAAATAAAAGATAAGATCGACATCGCCGACTTCGTGGGCGAATATTTGCGACTCACGCCTGCGGGCACGGGTATTTTTAAGGCGTCTTGCCCTTTCCATAACGAGAAAACGCCGTCGATGATTGTCTCGCCCGTAAGGCAGAATTTCCATTGCTTCGGCTGCGGCGCGGGCGGCGATGTCTTCGAATTTTTAATGAAGATAGAAAACATCGAATTTCCTGAGGCGCTCAAAGTCCTGGCGCAGAAAGCCGGCGTAACATTAAGCCGGCAGAATCGCGAACAGCTCAGCCACAAGAACCGCCTGTATGATTTGTGCGAATTGACGGCTAGATATTGGCACAAGATATTATTGGATTCGCCCAAGGCGCAAGAAGTGCGCGACTATTTAGCTAATAGGGGAATCAACGAGGAATCGATCGAGCAATTCCGCATCGGCTACTCAATCGACGATTGGAGCAACTTGTTTGATTTTCTGATCAAGCGCGGCTACAAGGAACAGGAAATATTTTCCGCCGGGTTATCGATCAAGAAAGACCGCGGCCCGGGTTACTATGACCGCTTCCGCCATCGCTTGATGTTTCCCATCGTGGACCATCACGGCCGCACGGTCGGCTTCGGCGGCAGGGCGCTGAAAAAAGACGAGCCCGCTAAATATATCAATTCTCCGCAGACGGAAATCTATAATAAGAGCGAAGTCTTGTATGGATTGTATTGGGCCAAGGACGCCATCAGGAAAGCTGACGAATGCATTCTAGTCGAAGGTTATATGGATGTCATTCCGTCGCATCAGGCGGGAGTAAAAAACGTCGTTTCGATTTCCGGCACGGCGCTGACAGATCAGCAATTGAAAAATTTAAAACGCTACACTG
>Ga0315268_10003910_pt1 | contig 16292 bp, 12 predicted proteins | sample C1_top_MG_FD_204535 | JGI IMG/M metagenome (GOLD analysis project Ga0315268, IMG submission 204535) | Sediment microbial communities from Yellowstone Lake, YNP, Wyoming, USA - C1_top | ecosystem: Environmental > Aquatic > Freshwater > Lake > Sediment | place: USA: Wyoming | collected 2017-08-01
CCGGCGATTATCAAGGCACGTGGCAGCCGCGCCTGAGCGACGGCACGGCGATGGAAAACCTGATCGTCAAAATCACAGTGTCGGCGAATGCGGCGCCGGCCGCCGGCGTCACCGCCACGCCGCAGGGACAGGCGCCGCCTACCCCGGCGGCTTCGCCCACTCCGACGACAGGCCAGATTTGTGTTCAGGCCTACAATGACCGCAACGGCGATGGTCAACAAGACGCAGACGAAAACCTGCTCGCCGGTGTAGTCTTTACGCTTTCCGATACCAGCGGTCCGAAAGATTCATACACGACTGACGGCGTGAGCGAGCCATATTGCTTTACCAGCTTGCAGCCCGGCAGCTACACGCTTTCGATGAAAGCGCCGCAGAATTATGCTTCGACGACCAACAAGTCTATGATCATTGCGCTCAACGGCGGGATGAAGACGGACGCTTCGTTCGGCGCGCGACGGGGCGGCCCCGCGCCTACGCCCACTCGCACTGGCGGCGATAGCGGATCGTTGCTGGGAGGCGCTGGCCGGGTCGTGTTGATCGTCGTGGCGATCCTGGTTTTGATCGGCCTGGGATTTGTGGGCGGTTTCATTTTGATGACCCGCCGTCCCTAGCCAGTCTTGTGCAGAAATCTAACCGCCCAGACAGTTTGCCCGGGCGGTTGTGTGAGAACCTCTCGCCAGTTCTGAATCTGCGGGAGGTTTTCACATTGTTTAACGTTGTTGTAACGCGAGTGCAATGCACAGCCGGCAATTGCCGTGCTATATTCAAACTGCTGGCCGCGACCAGTTAGTGGAATCGTTTAACATTGCAGCCGGTTCATGGCTCGATCTGTATTCGCAAGTCGGTGGGAACCATCTGGAACCACGAGTTGCCGCGCTTGAGCGGCAGCGGGTTGCCATCGTCGCCGACAAAGGTCAACATGTCCTCCGGCTTGGCACGTACCCATCGTCCGCTTTGCACTTTACCATCGCGAATAATCTGTACCGGGCCACTGCCCCAAATTTGAATCTGGATCGAAAACTGTCCAGGTGTGTGGCAGTCCGGGTCAATGCTGAGTGGATTCTCCTGAATAGTGCAATCAGTAATGTGAGGAGCATAAACCACAATGACATTGACCGCCGAGATGGGTTGGTTGTTGTTCTTGTCCACCTGCGGCGCGCCATCCGACGAGCGCAGGTAACGCCCCGAGGCGGTGTCATAGCGCCAGCGTACCACCTCAGCTACAAAAGCCGAACGCCACGTATACGAGATAGTCACACTGGAAGCAGGTTGGGCCGGGCCGATGGTCGAATCGGAAAAGGCCATGCCTTTCAACTCTTGGCGCGAATTGTCCATGTTGTGAGTTTTGGCCCACTCGTAAAGCAACGCGGGCTTGGCGAACAGTGTGTGCTCGTAATACTTGCTGACTTCAGGCATGCGCACGAAGGGATTGCCGGATTCCGGCACGCCAAAGTCCGGCGAGATGACGCGGTTGAACCAGGGAGTGTTGGCAATCCTGAGCCGGATGCCGCCCGAAGACCCGGAGTAAGCAAAGAACGGCCTGTACATCTGTGCAATTTCAAGATCGAGGTAGCGCGCGCTTCGCACTGAGCCGACCAGGTCTGGCATCTGGCTGTAGTATACCGCCGTCAACCGTGTCACACCTTCCAGAATATGTTCGAACACCAGGTCGGCCTGTGAAAGCCCGCGTTGTGGGCGGACCTCGGGTGGATAGTTGGACACTTTAATCGCGAGTGGTCGCCGATTAAGCGCATTCAGATCGGCGACTTGTTCGCCGGTCAGCGGATCCACATCAGGTGGAAACACGGTTTGCGTGCGCGTGTCGGCAGTGGGCAAAGGCGTGACGGTAGGTACGCCTAGGGTCGGTGTGGGTACTGGCGTGGGCGATGCAGGCGCAGTGGGTGTGACCGTTTGTGTGCGCGTGGGCACGACTGTTTCAGTGGGCTGTATGGCTCCGATCACGCGTTGGCAGCCCGTCAGCACACTCGAAATTATCAACACGCCGACCATGACTGCGGTCATGGAACAGATGAATCGCAAGCGGCTTGCGTCCGCGTGATGTCGTGACCGACAAGAGAGCAGGGACATGAGCAGCCACCTCCTCGTTGATTGCACGACATTATAACACGAACATGCCTGGAAGCGTCCAGAAGGTTAGTTTTTAGTTGACTTGCATATCAAGACAGAGTATAATCCCAACGACCTGGGGTCAAATGGCTCCGGGCCTCATCACGCCCATTATCCGCTCTCGAAATAACTACTGGGACCGCCGCCAAGTCTCGGAGCGCTTGCGAGGGACGGCCCCCCGTCCATTTCGAGTCATCGGTGGTGCGCCCGAGTAGCGCGCGAGGCAGAGCTCTATGGCGCTAAAAGGAAATCTGCGCGACTTTAGTACGACCCAACTGCTCAACCTGATTAACCTGGCTCGTAAAACCGGCACGCTGACCATCTCGACCAAAGGCAACGCGGCGCAGGTCTGCTTTAAGGAAGGCAAGCTGATCTATGCGACGCTCGGTAGCGCGGATGGTCACCTCGCTGATATGTTGCACAAAACAGGCAAGCTTACCGCTGAACAGGCGCGCACGATCCGTGAGCACGCGGGTAATCAGACGGAAAAAGAACTGGGACAGATGCTCGTCAAGGCTGGGCATGTGTCGCAGAATGATTTGGTTCAGGCCGCCAAGGTCCACATGCTGGATGTGGTCTATCGCCTGTTCGGCTGGGTCGAGGGCGATTTTCGTTTTGAGCCAACGCTCACTCCCGCGCAGGATCGCGTTGCCGTTCCCGTGGACCTCGAAAATGTCATCATGGAGGGCAGCCGCCGGCTCAAAGAGTTCGAGCGTTTGCAGGATGAGCTGCCCAACCTCGACATGGCGCTGCGCTTTACTGATCGCCCTGATACACGGCTGCGCAACATCAGCCTGAGCGTCGAGGAATGGCGCGTTGTCTCGTTCATTAACCCACGCAATACCATCCGGCAAATCGCCCAGTTCAACAACATGAGCGATTTCCAGATTCGCAAAATTGTCTATGGCATGTTGCAGGCGGGCCTGGTCGAACTGGTTCAACCGGAGGGCTTTGTGCCTGCGCCAGCCAAGCCGGGTCTGCCCAGCCAGGTTGCACCCGGTGCACCGAGCGCGTTAGCAATGCCGGCTGCGCCCGCTGTTAAGCGTTCGGTTATTACGCGGCTGATTGACCGGATCAGACGGTTGTAATTAGACGTTCCTGCGGGACTTTATCTACAGGCCACGTCCCCCCCACGGAGGCAAGTAAGACGATATGCAGACAGTCAAGATGGTTGTGACCGGCCCGTTTGCCGCAGGTAAGACAGAGTTCATCCGGTCGGTGAGTGAGATTGACGTTGTTTCCACTGAACGCAAGATCACGACTCAGGCCGAGCGCATTAAAGAATCCACGACAGTGGCGATGGACTTTGGCCGTATCACCGTGGACGAGGATTTGGTGTTGTATCTGTTCGGGACGCCCGGACAGAGGCGCTTTGATTTCATGTGGGAAATTCTCTCCGAAGGCATGTTGGGTTTTGTCGTGGTGGTGGACAGCACGCGCCCGGAAACCTTCCGCGAAGCGCGCAGCATCCTGGATACTTTCCGAGGCTATGCGGCTACGCCTTATGTGGTGGCAGCCAACAAACAAGACCAGGAGGATGCCTGGACGCCGGGGGATTTGCGCATCGCGCTCAAAGTGGATCGCAAGATCAAGCTGTTGCCTTGTGTGGCTCGCGACAAGGAGAGCGTCAAAAACGTTTTGCTGGAGCTTTTGTATTCTATTCTGGAGCGGATGGAGGGCCAAGACTAGTCCATTTGGCAGGACTAGCGTGCGCTTGCCCGACGCTGGTGTGCCCGACTGGCGTCAACATCAGGAACCCCACGGGCGCGTCAACGTGGCGCCGCGTCCGCGCAGCGTGACTACTCGACCACGACGGAGATCACCGTGAGCTCAATGGTCACTCCCCAGGGCATCGTCCACTATGAAGCGTATGGCCGAGGCCGCCCCCTCATTTTGCTGCACGGCTGGATTAATTCTTGGGGAGTGTGGGAAGAGTTTATGGTTCACCTCGCCGAATCTGCCCCTTACAAAGTCTATGCGCTGGACTTTTGGGGATTCGGCGAGTCGGCCAAAACAATGCGCGGGCAAATGCCGCCGTTCAAAGTGTTGGCTTATGCGCAGATGGTGGATCAGTTCATGGAGGCGCTGGGCATCATGACGGCGCCGGTGTTTGGTCATTCGATGGGCGGAACGGTCGCGCTCACGCTGGCGCTCGATTTTCCGGAGCGCGTCAGCAAAGTGACAGTTGTCGGCTCGCCCATCAATGGCAAGGCGCTCAATCCCTTTTTGAAAATGATGGGCATAGACTGGATGGCGCGCGTTGCGTGGCGCGTCCCCATGTTGGTCGAAACATTCATCCGCATCATCTTGATGCGCGACCCGCCCAAAGTCAAGAGTATGGTGTTGCGCGACGTCCAGCGCACTAGCATCGAGTCGTTCTTTCGCAGTATCGGCGACCTGCACCGCACGAACCTGGAGCCGCGCCTGGGCACTCTGCGTATCCCGGTGTTGGGAGTGTTTGGTGAGCACGATGTAATTGTTGACCCGAAGGAAGCGCGGCGGCTGGCAGAGGGAGCGCGGCAGTGCCGCATCCAGATGATGCCCATCTCGGGACACTTTCCAATGCTAGACGATGGGCCACGTTTCAACGAGACGTTGCGTCATTTCCTGGAGCACTGACGAAACCGGGAGCGTGCAAACCGCAATGATTGACGACAAATCCATCGCCGCAAAGCGGATCTTTTACTACCCCAACAAGATCGGACGCATCATCCTTCTGGCGACGGAAGAAGTGATGGGGCGCAACGGGGTCAACGCAGTGCTGAATCTCGCCCGGCTCCGGCACCTGGTCAACAACTATCCTGCCAACAATTTTGACCGCCAGTTCAGCTTTGAAGAAGTCGGGGGGATTCAACAGGCATTGGAAGAAATGTACGGCCCGCGCGGTGCAAGGGGACTCGCTTTACGCGCAGGCCGCGCCTGTTTCAAGTATGGCATCCGCGAGTTTGGGCCGGTGATGGGCATTGGCGACTTGGCCTTTCGGCTGTTGCCGGTTGGCATGAAGATGAAAGTCGGCATCGAAGTGTTTGCCGAGGTGTTTAACAAGTTTAGCGACCAGGTAGTCAAGCTGGGCGAAGACGAAGAAAACTTTATCTGGAATATCGAGCGCTGCCCTGTCTGCTGGGCCCGCCGCACGAGCGAACCGTGTTGTTACCTGGCTGTGGGAGTCTTGCAGGAGGCCGCGTACTGGGTAAGCGGCGGCAAGAATTATGCTATCGAAGAAACGACCTGTATTGGTAAAGGCGATCCGGTTTGCACGATTCTCGTGAGTAAGCGATCATTGGATTGATGCGCAAGATCATTCTACGCGACCGACGCAAGCTGCCGCCGTTCAACGAGCCGGCGCGCGAACTGAGGGTGCTCAACAAGCCGCTGTGGCTGCATCAAGGCGATGTCTTCTCTCGCTACTGCAAACAGGAGCGCGAAGTCGAATCGCTCGAAGAGATTCCGGACGAGCGAACCGAGACCATCGTTTACCGGGACAACCTGTTCTTTGACCAGCCGTTCATAGACCAGTTCATCGGCGAAGCGACCAAGTCCGGCAAAGCGTGCCGCGTGGCCTTTAGCCTGGACGACAAGGCCATCAACCATCACGCCTTGCAGCTTCAGCGCGGCATCCGGCGCGAGGGCAACTATTTCGTTGCCGACCTGTGGTACTTTCCGTATGGCGTCGAAGAGAACGTGCGCCCGCTGGTGATGGACATGGGCGCTAAGGAACACGGCTACTATCGCGTGCCCAGCTACATGTCGAACGAGAAAGGCGATCTGACATATTGGGTGCCGCTGCGAGCCTTTCTCTCGATTGAGCACTGGGTGCACCTTTACGTGGCAAATTGTATCTTTGGGCTGTTTGCGCGCGGCGCGCGAATGGAACACAGTCTGGAAAACCCCCGCGTCAAGCTGAGCATTCTGCTGCGCGCAATGTGGTAGCGCAAGCAAGTATTGCGCTCGTCGCCGCTGGTGCACGTGGGCAAGAACACCGTCGTTGATCCCTCGGCGGTGATTCACGGGCCGACGACCATTGGCGACAACTGCACTATCGGCGCAGGGGCCGTGATTGATAACTGCGTTATCGGGAACGGCGTCAACGTGGGTCAAGGCTGCCAGTTGATGCTCAGCGTGGTTTGTGATCGCTGTTTTATGCCATTCAACGTTGCGTTGTTTATGACCACAGTCATGGAAAACTCGATTGTCGCGCAAAACACTTGTCTGCAAATGTGCGTCATCGGGCGCGACACGTTCATCGGCGCCAACTCGGTCTTTACGGACTATAATGTTTTTGCCAGAGCTATCAAAGTCTTCCAACGCGACCAGCTCGTGGAAACCAATATGCCCGTGCTGGGCGGGTGCGTCGGGCATCACTGCCGATTAGGCTCGGGCCTGATTATTTATCCAGCCCGCACCATCGAGTCCGATACAATTCTGTTTGCATCTGAGGAACGGCGCATCATCGCCAAGAACGTGTGTTTTGAACAAAGTGATCACCTCAGGCTCAAAGACGGAGAAAAACTACATTCGAGGGACTACCCGAGATGAAAAGTTTCCCCAATGCCCTGGGGCTTTGAGGAACTCGGAGGAATCAGGGGCTTTGGCTGTCCCCCTTCAGCCAACACTATGGACAATTTTGCATTTATCATTCACCCGATTGATCCAAAGCGGGATGTAGAACGCAAGTACCCCCTGTTGGGTCGAGTGCTGCCCGTTTCGCTCATTAACTTGTTTTCCGGCTGGTGGCCGCCAGTCTATATCTCGCATATCACTGGTATCAAGTCGGCAGCTACCGGCAAAGAGATTGAAGGCTGGTTCGTCGCTTGCCCGTATACGCCCCAGCGCATGGTGACGCTGCCAGTGCAGAGGGTCTATCGCAAGATCATTCAGACCGGAAAACTGGCAGAGTCGCTGGGTGCAAAACTGCTGGGACTGGGCGCGTTTACGTCAGTAGTAGGCGACGCCGGCGCTACTATCAGTAAGGGGCTAAAGATCCCGGTGACGACGGGCGATAGTTACACAGTGGCTGTGGCCGTGGCCGCCGCCAAAGAAGCTGCCCGCCGGATGGACATTAACCTGAAGAATGCAGTGGCCGCCGTCGTGGGCGCGACCGGCGCGATTGGCTCGGTGTGCGCGCAACTGTTGGCCGAAGATGTGCCGCAGATGTTGCTGCTGGGTCGCCGCGTTGAACGGCTACATCAGGTCAAAAGTCGGGTCGAAGCGGCAGGCGCTGAGGCAGTGATTGCTACTGAGATCAGCGCACTGCGCCAGGCCGACATCGTCATCGCTGTGACAAACACGACGGACGCCATCATCAAGCCGGACGATCTCAAGTCAGGGTGTGTCGTATGCGATGTAGCTCGTCCGCGCGATGTGTCCAGGGCCGTTGTGGAGCAGCGAGATGATGTGCTGGTGATCGAAGGCGGGATGGTCGAAACGCCGGGAGCAGTAGATTTTCATTTCGACTTTGGTTTCCCAGCTCGGACGGCTTATGCCTGCATGGCCGAGACGATCACGCTGGCGTTGGAAGGGCGCTACGAGAATTTCACATTGGGTAAAGAGATCAAACTTGGCAAGGTCAAAGAAATTGCAGCCCTGGCGGAGCGACACGGCTTTCGCCTGGGCGGCTTTCGCAGTTTTGAGCGTGCAGTGACTGACGACGAAATCGAACGAATCCGGCAAAATGCCCGGCGGAAGGTGAGCCGGGCTGTCCCCGCAGGGAACATGAGGTGAACTATGGCTAAAGGGCGCATCCTGGTTGTCGAAGACGATACGGATATCTCTAACATGCTCCGCATCTACTTTAACTCGCAGGGCTACGAAGTGGTCGTCACCCCGCGCGGAGGCGAAGCGTTAGAGCGCTGTCGGCAGCAGTTGCCGCATGTCATCGTGCTGGATATCATGTTGCCCGATATTGACGGCTATGAAGTGTGCAGCCGCATGCGCACCAACCTGCGCACCAGCCATATCCCGATCATTTTCCTCACACAAAAGGACGAGCGCAGCGACAAGATCGCCGGTCTGGAACTCGGGGCGGACGACTATATCACCAAGCCGTTCGACATCGAAGAACTTCGCTTGCGCGTCCAGAACGCTCAACGCCGCGCCGAACGTGAGTCGCTCACCAATCCCACCACCGGTCTGCCCAGCGGCAAGTTGATCGAAGAACAATTGCGTCTGCTGATGCGGAAAAAGAATTGGGGGTTGCTCTACATCGGCCTGCCCGGCCTTGAGGCGTTTAACGACGTTTATGGCTTTGTCGCGGGCGACGAAGTATTGCGCTTCGCCGCATTGGTCATGGGTGAGACGGTAGATCGCCTGGGCACGACGGATGACTTTATCGGGCATGTTGGAGGCGACGACTTTATTATCATCACCATGGGCGACCGGGCCGCTCCGATGGCTGAAGCGCTCACCAAACGGTTCAATGCCGAAGTCGGCACGCACTATGATTTCAAAGCCCGCCAGCAAGGCTATATCGTTTACAAAGGCCACGACGGCAAAGAACAACACTCGCCGCTGATGACCATGTCAATCGGGCTGATTTCGTCCGACACTCAATTCACCGACATTCGTGAGATCACCGAGGCGGCTGCAGACGCTCGTCGCCGTGCATCCGGTCGCTAACCGCTAATGGCAAATCGCCTAGGCTTGACGTTTCACATTTCACGCAGTACGGAATACGCAATACCTTTTAGATGAACTCGAACTCGGGCCGCAGGATTAATCGAATAACTGATTCGTTGGGCATCAAGCTATGGCTGCCCACTGTCCTCGGCGTTGCCTTTACGCTGGTGGTCATCTGGGGCGTAACGCTGTATGACGCGACAGGCCGCTTGCTGCCCGTCGCCATCGTTGCGACGACGATCACCCTGGCAGCAGCGGCGATAGTGGGCTGGCTCGTCAGCACCCGCGTATTGAGTCCACTCCGGCAATTGCGCGACGGCGCCGCGATGCTCGCCAGCGGGCAACGGGCGCATCGCATCAAGGTTCACACTGGCGATGAGATCGAATTGCTCGCCGACGAGTTCAACGCGATGGCCGCCAGCCTTCAACGCAGTCAGCAGCAATTGGCAGCCTTTGCCCAGGACAAGGTTCGCCAGGCTGAGGAGGCCCAGTCTGGCCTCCGCGAACTGAGCCTGATGACCGAGACCAGCCGAGCTATCAGCGCAAGCCTTGACCTGGAAGCGACGCTCAACGCGATCCTGGACTCGGTGCACAAGGTGGTGCCTTACGATCTGGCCGAGATTTGTTTATGGGAGCCGGACGAGGGCGTGTTGCGGGCTCGCGCGCACGGCGCCGACCCCAAGTACGCTGCTTACTCGGAGGTATCGGGCGGCGTGTATACGCTGGAAGAAGGCCTCACCGGCTGGATCGCCCGGCACGGCGAGCCGTTGCTCATCGGCGACCTGCGAGAAGAATCGCAAGTCGCGCCCAAGTTAAACCTAGCCGAGTTTCCCATTCGTGCGCACGTGGGCGTGCCACTCATGATCGGAAGTGAATTGGTAGGCACACTGGAACTGGCTAGCTACACTCCCGGCACGTTTACGCAGGCTCACGTGAGCACTCTTCAGATTGTCGCCGCGCAGGCCGCCGTCGCCATCCAGAACGCGCGATTGTTCGAGGAAACGTCCCATCGCGCCGAAGAATTGGCCGCCCTGCGCGACGCGGCGCTAGAGGCCTCCGGCTACCTAGAGCCGAACCGCATCTTGCACGCCATTGTCGAGCGCGCCACCGATCTGTTGCACGGCCAGGGCGGCGTGCTCTACAAGGTGGATGTTGAAAAGCAATGTCTGTCCTTGCTCTTCAGTTATCGTCTGCGACCGGACCTGACCAAAGTGAATCCTCGCTTCGGCGAAGGGGTATCGGGCATAGTGGCTCAAAAGCGCCAGCCTATGATCGTCAACGACTATCAAAACTGGGCAGGGCGCATCACACCTGATACGGATGTTCCCTTTACGGCCGTCATTGGCGTGCCGCTGATCTGGCAAGACGAACTGGTGGGCGTGCTCAACGTCCTTTCGGATGCGGCGCAGAAAAAGTTTGACGACGACGATTTGCGCCTCCTTACCCTGTTTGCGAGCCAGGCCGCCGTCGCTTTGCAAAACGCCAATCTGTACGAGCAACTCGTGCGCCGCGTCGAAGAGACCTCGGCCCTGCGTGAGACCACGATGGACATTGTCAGCGAACTGAAGCCGGACCGCCTGCTGGAAACGATTGTCCGGCGCGCGGTCGCATTGCTCCAGGCGCGAGGCGGTGGCCTGTACCGATACCGCCCGGAGGACGAGTCCGGCTACCTGGTGGTGAGTGAAAACCTGGGCCAGGACTTTCGAGGCGCAGTGCTGGGCAAAGGCGAAGGTCTGGCCGGACAAGTGTTGGCGACCGGCCAGCCGCTCATCGTCAACGACTACAAGCATTGGAGCGGACATTCGTCCCAGTTTGATGACGCCTCGTTCACAGCGGTGATTGGCGTGCCGCTTACCTGGCAAGATCGGAAGCTGGGAGCTTTGACCATTGTCGCAGACGCCGAAGAACGCACCTTCAACTTGAGCGATCTGCGCATGTTGACCATGTTCGCCGCGCAGGCTGCGGTCGCGCTTCAGAACGCCGACTTGTATCAGCAAATGCAGCGCCGCGTAGCCGAGCTGGCAACACTCACCGATATTGGCCGCGCGCTCTCGTCTACGTTGAACGTGGACGAGTTGTTGCGGCTGGTGTACGAGCAGACCCAGCGCGTGATGCACGCGAACAACTTGTTCATCGCTCTGTATGACGACGCGGGCGATGAGGTAGAGTTTGCATTCAGCGTGAACGAGGGCGAGGTTCAGCCGGGTTCCCGCCGCAGCGCCCGCCGTGGGCTGACCGGCTATGTCATCCAGACGCGCCGGACATTGTTCTTGCGCGGCAATGTGGCCGAGTTCCAGAACGAGCATGGCATCGAAGTCATCGGCCCGCCCTCGGCCGCCTGGATGGGCGTGCCGATGATCGTCGGTGAGCGCTTGCTGGGCGTGCTATCCGTCCAACACTATGAAGACCCCCGTGCCTACGACGAGACGCACCGCGAGCTGCTGGAAGCGATTGCCAGTCAGGCGGCAATCGCACTCGACAACGCTCGCAGGTATCAGCTCACCGATGTGCGTCTGCAAGAGCGCGTGGAAGAGCTGACGGCGTTGGCTTCTATCACACGCGAGCTCAACTCGACGCTGCACATGCCGACTATCTTTAGCCTCGTGCTCGATGGCGCGACGCGAGCGATCAAGGCCAATTATGCCTACATTTACATGCTCGACCCACAGCAACAGGCCTTGACTTTACAGGCCGTACTTGGCTTTGAAGCCAGCCTGGCGCCGGCAAAGATTGCGGTTGGACAAGGGACGATCGGCCACGTGGCAGCCACCGGTCTGCCCATCGTCGTGAACGATGTGACGCAAGATTCGGCCTATCCTGCCATGCTCCCCGATGTGCACTCTGAGTTGTGTGTGCCTATCAGTTATGCCGGTTCTACCGTCGGCACGATCAATTTGGAAAGCCCACAAGCGGCTGCTTTCAGCCAGGACGATGTGGACTTTGTCTCTGCATTGGCCTCACAGGCGGCCATTACCATCGGCAATACGTTGCGTATTGAAGAGCAGATGCAGCGTGGCGATTTGTTACGCCGCCGCGCCGAACAACTTTCGAATCTGTTTGAAATCAGCCAAGCGTTCCGTAGCAACCGGCCACTGGACAATGTGCTCGACGATGTCGCACACGCCATTCAGGAGACCGTCGGCTTTGACGTGGTCGTCGTCAGCTTGGTGGAAGGTGATCCGCCAGTACAACGCCGCGTGGCCGCTGCAGGCGTCCCGGTGTCCCTTCTTGAAGAGATGAAAGCTTCTCGCCCTTCGTGGCGCCGCGTCGAACAATACTTGCGCGACGAGTTCCGCATCAGCCAGAGTTATTATTTTCCGTTCGAGCAGAGCGCAGAGATCACCGACCTGGAGACGTTTGAGACTTCGCACTTGCCGGGCGGGGAGCGGCAGCCCGGCTGTTGGCACCCGCAGGACATGCTCTTTGTCCCATTGCGCGGCAGCGGCGGGCAAATGCTCGGCATGGTTTCGGTGGATGATCCGCGCGAGGGACGCATCCCAGATCGCACGATGATTGAGACGTTGGAATTGTTTGCCAATCAGGCCGCCGTCGCGATTGAAAATCACCGGCTGTATGCCGAACTGGAACAGCGCGTGGCCGAGCGCACTGAGGACCTGCGCCTGGCGCTGGATCAGTTGACAGCCGAGCATGGCCGCGTCGAAATGTTGTACCGCATCACCAGCGAGCTTTCGGCCAGTCTTGACCTGGATCGCGTCCTCAACCGCGCGCTGATGCTTGTGGCCGAATCTATCGGCGCGCCGCGCGGCTCAATCATGCTGGTGGACTCGCAGACCGATACTCTGATTCACCGCGCAGCGTTGGGCCGCACGCCGCCTCTGCCGCCCGGCGGCATGGCGACGCCGTATCGTCGTGGACAAGGGCTGGCTGGCTGGGTCATTCAGAAACAGCGGCCGGCGATTGTTAAAGAGGTGCTGGCCGATGAGCGTTGGACGCCCAGGCAGGATTCGACCGTCAGCGGCTTCCATTCCGCGCTTGCCGTCCCGTTGATGTCGAGCGAGGACGTGCTTGGCGCGTTGCTGGTCTATCATCAAAAGGTGGACTATTTCTCCCAGGATCACCTGCGGCTGGTCGAAGCGGCGGCGCGACAGGTAGCGACGGCCATCAATAACGCCGAGCTATATCGTCTCATCCGCGAACAGGCCGAACGGCTTGGCCTGATGTTGCGCGCTCAGCAAGAGGAGGCGTCCAAGAGCCAGGCCATTCTCGAAGCGGTGGCCGACGGTGTACTGGTGGCGAATGCACAGAACCGCGTCATTCTGCTCAACGCTGCCGCCGAACGCATCTTGGGCGCTGGGCGCGACGAGATTGTAGGCCGCCCTTTGGAAGATCTCGCTGGGCTGTATGGCCCGGCCGGCGTGACATGGATCGGCCAGTTGCATCGCTGGCTGGCCTCTTCCGAATCGCGCTCCGAGGTGCCCAGCATCGAACAGCGGCTGCAGATTGAGCACCGCCACATCGTTGTGCACATGTCCCCGGTGACGCTGGGCGACGAGTACCTGGGCACCGTGTCCATCTTCCGCGATGTGACCAAAGAGGTCGAAGTGGACCGCGCCAAGACCGACTTTGTCTCGACCGTGTCGCACGAACTGCGCACGCCCATGACGTCCATCAAAGGTTACGCCGATCTGATGCTGCTCGGCGCGGCAGGCGTGATGAACGACGACCAAAAGCGGTTCCTCAGCATCATCAAGTCCAACGCCGACCGGTTGAGCGGGCTGGTCAATGACCTGCTCGACATCAGCCGTATCGAGGGCGGCCGCGTCGAGCTGGATGTCAAGCCGCTCACACTCGAAAGTGTGGTGGATTACGTCAGCAATAGCCTGCGCGGCAAGATCGAAGAAAAGGAGCTTTCTCTTTCGATTGATCTTCCACCCGACTTGCCGACCGTGCTGGGCGACCGTGACCGCGTCATTCAGATTTTGATGAACCTGGTGGGCAATGCTTTCCAGTATACCAAGCCCGGCGGCGGCATCCGTGTGTCCGCTCTTAGAGTTGGCGGCATGGTTCAGGTGGATGTGGCGGATACCGGCATCGGCATCTCACCAGAAGTCCAAGCCAAAGTGTTCGACCGGTTCTATCGTGCGGATGACCCGGATGTGCAAGAGTTCGCCGGTACCGGCTTGGGTCTGGCGATTGTCAAGAACCTGGTCGAAATGCTGCGCGGCAAAATCTGGCTGGAGAGCGAAATGGGCAAAGGCACGACCTTCAGCTTTACTCTGCCAACGGCAGAAGAAGAAAAGCCAGATGAAGAACCGGCGCCTGCCGAGCCACAGACCACAACCTTTGTCCGCAAGAACGGCAATCAGCGCCGCGTGCTAGTGGTGGAAGACGATCAGCACATTGCGCAATTAATCCAGCATCATCTGTCCGAAGGTGGTTATGCTGTGTCCGTCGTAGGCAAGGCAGAGGATGCTTTGCAAGTCGCTCGACGCGACCGACCCGACCTGATCACGCTGGATATTTATCTGCCCGGCACAGACGGCTTTGAACTCTTGCAGACGCTCAAGTCGGACGAGGGCACTGCCGATATTCCTGTCGTCATCGTCTCGGTGTTGGCAGACAGGAAGCAGGGCTTGCGGCTGGGCGCGGTGGATTACGTGACCAAGCCGATTGATGAGACTTTGTTGCTGGACACAGTGAGGCGTGTGCTGGCCGGCGTGGGCAAGGTGCTTATCGTAGACGACGACCGAGATACGCTGGACTTGTTGCGCCAGGCGCTCACCGGCCAGGGCTTTGAGGTTCGCACGACGGGCAGTGGACGACGGGCCATGCAGTTGGTGCGTGAAGACAAGCCGGACCTAATTCTGCTTGACCTCAAGCTGCCGGGCGGCATGGACGGCTACCAGGTGCTCACGCAGATCAAGCAGTCCGAAGATACGGCCAACATTCCGGTCATTGTCGTCACCGGCAGCGTGACGGCGGAAGAGGTCAAGCGGCGCAAAGTGCTGTCGCTGGGCGCTGCTCGCTTTTTGACCAAGCCGTTTGAGATTGACGATTTGATTGGTGAGATACGCCAATTCCTTGGCGAAGCTCACTAAGCCAAGCCAGTGGACAACCCGCGTGGAGAATAAGCGACCGCGGACCGCAAACGATTGTCACCCTTTGGTGTGTATGACGGTCAACGGTCTTGCAAGTGAGGCGTTCGTGCTATGACCAAGATTCTGATTGCGGAAGATGAAAAGGATATTCGAGAACTGGTAGCCTTCAGCCTGAAGGGGCTGGGCGGGTTCGATGTGGTGCAGGCCAATAACGGCGTTGAAGCCATCGAGCGCGCTGTCGCCGAGCGCCCCGACTTGATCTTGATGGACGTACGGATGCCCAAGATGACAGGCTACGATGCGTGCAAGAAGCTCAAAGAGATTGATGCAACCAAAAACATTCCCGTCATTTTCCTCTCTGCCAAAGGCCAGGAATCGGAGATTCAACACGGGCTTTCGGTGGGGGCGGAACAGTATATTCTCAAGCCGTTTGCGCCAGATGAATTGGTCAGTACCGTGCGCAGTGCGTTGAAAAGGTTGCGCAAGTAAACCGATACGCAAATTGCGGATGGCCGATTTCGATCTGCGCTTGATCTTGGGCGCATAGGACGGAATCGAGAATCCCCAAACCGAGTTTTCATGAGCGCGATTATCGTTGACAATGGCTTGGTCCATTACGAAGCGTTAGGGCGCGGCAAGCCGGTGCTCTTCCTGCACGGCTGGCTTGGCTCGTGGCGCTACTGGATGCCCACGATGGAAGCGGTGTCCGATCGCTATCGCACGTACGCGTTCGACCTGTGGGGCTTTGGCGATAGCGACAAGTCCCCCAAGCGCTACGAGGTCGAATCCTACGTCTCACTCATCGGCCAGTTCATGGACGAGTTGGGCTTGGTGCCCATGCCAGTCATTGGCCATGCGCTGGGCGCAGTGGCGGCCGTGCTGTTTGCCGTTCGCAATCCTGATCGGGTGACCAAGCTGATGGCCGTAGAAATGCCACTCAACGGCTCGGCTATCAACCGCAAGCTGACGACCGGCGGCGATAGTGTGCTCGACCGCACGATTGGCCGCAAGCAGGCCCAACAAATCTATCCCGAAGTCGCCTTGGAGGCCGACAAGGCCGACCCGAATGTGGTCGCTTTGAGCGCGCGGTCGCTGGCCGAACTGAACATGCGCTACGAGCTGGAAAAACTCGATCTTCCGCTGCTCGTCGTGCACGGCGAAAAAGACCAGTTGGTCGCGCCGCCCGTGGCGGATGCGTTCGAAGACATGGAAGGCATCGTCCGCCATATCCCGTTTAGAGACTCGATGCATTTCCCGATGATGGACGAGGCAGCCAAGTTCCATCGCCTCGTGCGCGACTTTTTGGAGGGCGATCTCAATTCGCTAGAACTCAAGGACGAGTGGAAGCGTCGGTCGCGTTAGTCGGTTAGTCTCATAGTCTTGTGGTCCTATAGTCGTGTGGTCACGGCTGACCTTTTTTGTCAACTGGGCTACACGGCTATTTGCTTATAGGGCTATTTGCGGTAAGATTATTTAAGAATTGATACAATG